>Ga0172370_10001948_pt1 | contig 30484 bp, 23 predicted proteins | sample LakKiv5m_FD_114538 | JGI IMG/M metagenome (GOLD analysis project Ga0172370, IMG submission 114538) | Freshwater microbial communities from Kabuno Bay, South-Kivu, Congo - kab_022012_11.5m | ecosystem: Environmental > Aquatic > Freshwater > Lake | place: Democratic Republic of the Congo...
CGGTCGTGCCAGGCAACTGAAGTTGCTGCTACCATTGCGAAGTCTGCCGCCGCAGACTGAAATTCAACCGACGAAGGTCGGTTTTGCGCTGGTAGGCGCAGTTTCAACTGCCGGACAGCCGTGAAGACTGCAACATGATTTCGCCCTACTGCGTGGCCGGCGTCCCTTGCCTCCTTCTGCCACTGCGCGGGACGCAAGCAGTCCTGCCAGGCGAGGGGGAGTTTGGTGCCCCTTCCCTCGCAGGGAAGGGGGTTGGGGGTTAGGTGCGTCAGCCCAGGCTATCCCGGAAGAAGCGCACCAGCCTGCGCTCGAACTCTTCCGGGTACACGGCGGGCGTCTGCACGTGTTTGCCGTGATCGGTGAACCAGATGGTGACATTTACGCCGACGTCACGCGCGGCCGCGGCCAGTTCCTCGGCCTGGTCGATCGGGACGCGAGCGTCTTCCCGGCTGTGCACGATGTAAACCGGGCGGGCGCCCGCGGTGCGGATGGCGCTGATGGGATCGTGCGCGAGCAGATTCTCGCCGTCCACGATGCGTCCCATCAGGATGGCGGAATACGCCACGCTGCCCGGAAAACCGTCGTGCCTGATGTCCTCGGCGATCACCTGCTCCAGGTTGGCGTAGGTCGATTCCAGGAAAAGCGCGGCGATGCGTGGCTCCGCGCTGAACGCGTACAGGGATGCCGCTCCGCCCAGCGACACGCCGACCAGCCCGACCCGTGAAGGTGCATATCCCTTCTCGTTGACCACCCAATCCCAGGCGCCCAGGACATCCAGGTATTCCTTGTTTCCGGCGCCCGACCGCCCATTGTCCGAGTCGGAGTCCCCGATGTTGCGGAGATCGATTAGCAGGACACTGAACCCGTTGCGCCAGAGCATCCCGGCCGGCACCAGCACGTCGATGGCGTTCTTGCAGCCGTCAAACCCGTGCACCAGGATCACCGCGGGCGCGTTCGGATCGCCCGGCACCCACCACCCGGCGATGTTGATGCCCGCCTGCCGGCTGGGGAAGCGGACCGTCTCGTAGTGCGGCATGGCGTAGCGCGACAGGTCAAGCGGCGGCCAGTTATCATCGAAGAGGATCCGGTCGGGCCGGTTGACCGCGTGCCGTCCGCACGAGCCGGTCACGTTCGCCAGCCGCTCGTAGATGACATAACCGCTAACTAAGTAAACGATCACGGCGATTCCCAGGAGGGCTGCCGCGATCTTGATAGAAGCTTTGACCCAGGTTCTCATAAGGATTGCTGTGGTGAATCGGTAGCGGGAATTTCAATCGCCAGCATGAGGACCCCGGCCCAGGCCGATCCGCACAAACAGCCACGGCCAGCCTGCGATCGCCCACAGCATCGCCAGCCCGTAGCGGATGACCCGCAGCGCCAGGCCCAGAACCATCGGCTCCTGCGGGAAGATGATCCGCAGGCCCATCCAGATGGCGAACAGGCCGACCAGCCCCACCACGTAGCGAATAGCCCGCTGCCACACAGCTCCCGACACCGAGAAGCGCACGTAGCGCGTTTCAAGCGCCAGGCCAATCCACAGCCCTGAGACCAGCCCCGCCAGTGTGGCCGCATCATCCAGCGTCGCCCGCACGGCGTCTGTGTAAATCGAGCCGTACGTCTGAGCCGTGCCGATAGGAATCGACAGGTTGATCACGGTCAAGCCGATCATGAACGCGGCCGCGATGACGGCCAGGATGACGTGGGTGCCGACCGAACGCCTGCGCAGCCAGGGCAGGAGCCGCGGCTTCAGCCCGGCGTAGAGCGCCAGCATCACCAGCCCGGCCGCGACGCCCCACAGGATGTCGCCGAAGAAGTGCACGCCCAGGTAGACGCGCGACAGCGCCACACAGGCGATCAACAGCGCAATGAGGATCGTCCATAGCCGGTAGAGCCTGCTCGGGCGACTTCCCTCGCCGCCGGCCAGGAACCAGGCAATGTAACCGAACAGGGTGGAGCTGTTCTGTGAATGGCCGCTGGGTGTCGAGAAGCTGGTCGTGTCGCTCAGCTTCACCGAGGAATCCTCCCAGAACGGCCGCGCCTGCTTGAAGAGCGACTTCAAGGCGACATTGGCGAAAACCGACAGCACCAGCAGCACGCCCATGTCGGCCCCCAGGCTTTTGTTCAGGCACCAGTAGACGAGCGGCAGCAGCAGAAGGTAGAACTGCTCATCGCCCAGGAAGGTGAAACCCTCCATCGGCGCCTTGAGCCAGCCTCCCAAGGTCTGGAAGGCGCGGTTGCCCGCGATATCCCACAACGATGCCCCAAAAATGAAGGTAAGGATCAGAGCTACCACCACGGCGACCGCCGCGATCAGGGGAAGGACGGTTTGCTTCTTCACGTTCTGCCTCCTTGCATGGGAAGGGAATGAGGACGTTCGACCGCCGCGCATTGTACCACACTCCAAACAAAATCTCCCGCAGAACCTTGATCCTGCGGGAGGGTTTTTCAGTTGGGTGTGTTCAAAATGAGTTATGGCGGACGGCGGCTGGAACACGAAGTCGCGAAGGCCCACGAAGAACACGAAGCGCGAAGGTATCTCGCCGCGGCGGGTTCCTTCGTGGTCTTCGTGCTATTTCGTGCCTTCGTGATCCGAATACCTCGCGGCTCCAACTCACTTTGAATGCGCCCTTTTCAGTTGGGCATGTTCAAACTTCATTGGACGAAGTCTCGGACCGAAGCCCGACCGGCTGCGGTCAGGAGACCTTGCCGAACGAAGACCGGTGGGAGCAAACCCAATCCCTAATCCCCAATTCCTAATCCCCAATCCCTGATCTCCAGTGCGCCCGCTCGACCTTATCCGGGAAGCGCAGCAGCAGAGTGGCGGCGTCGGGCAAGGCCACCTTGTCGCCCGGCTCCAGATCGGCCTTGTTGGGCTTCTCCACCACCGGCTTCCCCGGCACGTTGAAGATGCCGACCTCATCGCCGGGTTTGGCGTAGTGACTTTGGACGTACGCAAGCCCCAGGATGATGCCGTCCACGTCCACGGCCGCGCTGGTGACCCAGCCGATGGCCTGACCTTTCCTGTTCACCACCGGATCACCGGTCTTGGGCATGCGCACCCCCCGGTCGTTCATGCGGAAGCGGGCGACCTCCATCGTCCGACCCTTCTCCGCGGCCAGGTAGGCGGGCCGGCCGACGAAATACGGCTTATGCAGCTTGACATAGGCGGCAAAGCACGCGCCTGCCGGTGAGATGCCGAACGGCCCGGCCAGCTCGTGGCCGTAGAGCGGCAGGCCGGCCTCGGTGCGCGTGCTGTCGCGGGCGGCCAGGCCCGTCGGCTGGATGCCGAACGGCTTGCCAGCTTCGAGCAGCGTCTCCCAGAAGGCGACGGCCCGGTCAGGATGAACGAAGATCTCATACCCGATATCCTCGCCGGTATAACCGGTGCGGGCGATGATCAGGTTAAAGCTTTGCCCTGAGCCTGTCGAAGGGCCGCCGAGCTCGCATTCGATCAGCGCGGTCCGGCGCACGCGGCCCAGCCGGTCGCGCAGCCGGGCATCGCCGGCCAGACTTTGCAGAATGCGCAGCGACGCGGGGCCTTGCAGCGCCAGGTCCACCCGCATGTCGGGCCCGCTGGAAGGATCTTTCAGGTTGCGGATGATCGCCGGCCGGAGCACCCTCAGATCGGGGCGTTCCCGGTCGAGCAGCACCTCGCCGTTGTTGACCGCGTTCAGCCAGGCCCAGTCCTTGTCCGCATTGGCCGCGTTGACCACGATATGGAAATGATCCTGGCCGCGGCGGTAAACCAGCAGGTCGTCGATCACCTTCCCGTCGTGATCGAGCAGATACGAGTAGAAGCTCTCACCTGGCGCATACCAGCGGGTATAGTTCGTCAGCACCAGGTCGAGAAATTCCTCGGCCTGAGGCCCGATGACCTCGAAAACGCCCATGTGCGACACGTCGAACAGGCCGGCGGCCTTGCGCACCGCGTTGTGCTCATCCAGCACCCCGGTGTACCACACGGGCATCTCCCAGCCGGCGAACGGGACGATGTGCCGGGTGTGCGCCTTGTGCCACTCGTAGAGCCGCGTGCGCTTGAGCGGTGCGTCCTGGGGTTCCTCCCACTTGAATTCCGGCAGCTCGGGCCTGGTCCGGGCCGGGTCGAGCGTCCGATGGCCGACGAAATAGGGCTTACACAGCTCGAAACGGGACGAGGCTGCGGTCCTGAAGAGACCGAGGCCGGTGGGTCGTTCGGCCGCCGGCGCGTAGGCCGGCAGACTGGACTTCTCTCGCAGCGCGGCGATCGTTGCCGCGTTCGCCGGGGTGGCGCCCGCCGCCACCAGGCGATCGTAAGCTGCCTGGCCCTGGGCCGCCGCGATAACGAGCTCGACGTGGTGAGGACGGGTGAATGCCTGGACGCCCGGCATGTCCGCCAGAAGCTTCAGCGATTGCTCGGCCAGGGGGCCGCGCAGCGCCAGCGCAATGCTCGCCTCCGGGTGACCCGCGTCCGTCAGATCTTCCACGACCAGCGGGCCTTCGACCTTGGCGTAGAGGTCGTTCCGGTCGAACAGGGTGTAGCCGTCACCCAGGCCGCGCAGCCAGGCCTTGACTCGCTCGTGGTTGGCCGGCTGCGTCCGCAAGATGAACCGGTCGCGGCCGCAGTTGTCCTCGGACAGCCGCATCACGAACACGTCGTCCAGCACCCGGCCGTCGGGATCGAGCACGAAGCCGCTGCCGTATTCGCCCGGCGCCAGCGCGGCAACGTCGTTGGTGACGATTTGCTGCAAGCCGGACACGGCCCGTTCCCCGCTGATCAGCAGCAGACCGCACCGGCTGACGTCCAACAACGCGACGCCTTGATGCGCGGCGATCAGCTCTGCGTCCAGGCCCGGCCCTTGCCTGGCTTTGATCGCGGGCTTGACTTCAGCCTGAGCGCCGATCTTGAAGAAGTGCGGATAACCGCTGCCCCGATCCTCCGTCTCGGCTGCGCCCGTAGCAACCAGCGCGGCGACCTCGGCCTTGATCTCCTCGAAGGTGTCCAGGTCGATTTTCCCGCGCGGCAGCTCGCCAGAGAGGCCGGTGTAGGAAAAAGACTGGATATTGGATACCACTTTGTGGATCAGCCCGGCGACCTGGTCGATCTCCGCCGGGCCGAAGCCGCGCTGCGTCAGCCAGGGGGTGCCCAGGCGGATGCCCATCGCCAGCGCAGTCATCGTGTCGCCGGGGATCGTGTTCTTGTTGGCGACGATCCCGGCCATGTCGAGGATGCGGACGGCCGGCTCGCCGCGTAGGGGCGAGGTCACCTCGCCCCTACGCGTTCGGACGCTGTTCAGGTCGAGCATGCAGAAGTGCGTGTCGGTGCCGCCGTAAGCCAGCTTCAGGCCGCGCTTCTGCAAGCCGGCGGCCAGCGCGGCCGCGTTTTCCTTGATGCGCCACATCATCTGCTTGAACGGCTCGGTGCTTGCGATCTTGAAAGCCACGGCCATCGCAGCGAATTTTTGCGTGTGCGGGCCGCCTTGCTCGCCGGGGAACACCGCCATGTCGATGCGACGCGCCAGGTCCTCGTCGGCCGTCATGATGATCGCGCCGCGCGGGCCGCAAAGGGTCTTGTGCGTGGTGCAGGTGATCACGTCGGCGATGCCGATAGGGTTGGGGAAGGCGCCGGCGGCCGCCATGCCCGCCGGATGGCTGATGTCGGCCAGCAAGACGGCGCCCACCTCGTGCGCGATGTCGGCGAAAAGCTGCCAGTCGGGCGCCCAGGTGTACGACGTGAAGCCCGCGATGATCATCTTCGGGCGATGCCGCCGCGCCAGGTCCCGGATTTCGTCGTAGTCCAGCTTGCCGGTGCTTCTGCTGACCCCGTAGCTCACGACGTGGTAACGCTTGCCTGAGAAGTTGAACTCGCTGCCGTGGGTCAGGTGGCCGCCCTGGTAGAGGTCCATGCCCATGACCGTGTCGCCGGCATCCACTACCGCATCGTACACCGCCAGGTTGGCCGCCGCGCCGGAAAGGGGTTGGACGTTGACGTAGATGTCTTTGTCGTTCACTCGCTCGTTGGCGAAGATCAGCGCGGCGCGGCGCTGCGCCAGCGTTTCGACGAAATGAACGTAGTCCACGCCTTTGTAGAAGCGACGGTCGGCGTAGCGACGGTAGTAGGCGAGCTGGTGGGGGTAGTCGAGGATCGTCTCCTCGTCGTCGCGCGTCATGCGCAGGGGAGGATAGCCCTCGGCATAGACGTTGTTGAAAACCGATCCGAGCGCCTGGCGAACGGCCTTGGGCGCCATAGACTCGGAGGGGATCATGATCAGCTTGCGGGCCTGGCGTTCCTCCTCGAAACCGATGATGGCGTCGGTGTCGGGGTCCACCAGCCCGATGTCGGCGCCGAGGAAGGTGTCCCAGTAAGCGTCGTTGCCCTGCCGATTGAGCGCGTTTGACATGCAAATCACTCCTTTGTGGCTCCAGGAAGAACTTCCCTTATAGGGGAGCGATGGCGCGGCCGCGGGGCGAGGGGTCGCCACGGGTGCAGCAGCCCGCCGATGCCCATCTATTCTACCACCTGGGCGGCCCGATAGACAACTCGAAGGGGGATTAATATCAGCGGCATATCAGAATTCCGGCTATCGCTCGCTGATCATGTGAGGGCAGTTCACCTCATCCTGCGATGGCGGGGACAGGCTCAGGCGTCACCCTGATGCGCTGGGCCAAAGCCAATCCGATGAGTACGATCACAACCCCGAAGAGGAACGGCGCCTGTGCCCCGAACACCTCCCAGACCGTGCCGCCGATGATCGGGACAGTGATCGCCGCGATGTGCTGGATGGCCTGTTCCACCGAAAGGTTGCTGGTGATCTCATCCTTCGTCACCGCGATCTTCTGGAAATAAGTGGTCAGCGCGACGTTGAAGCCGAAGAAGATGTTGTCCACCACGAACAGCCCGAACAGCATGGGCAACACCCGCACGTAGGCATAGCCGAGGAAGACGAGAGCCAGTGAGCCGAAAGTGATGGTCATCGCCAGCCGCTCGCCCAGCCGGCCGACGAGCTGTCCGGTGAGGCGCAGCGTGAAGACGTTGACCAGGCTGTTGACCAGGAATAGCATAGCCGTCGTCTGGATGCTGACGTGATACTCGCGCACCAACAGGAAGACCGCGAAGGTGGTGAAGATATGCCGCCGGCTGCCCAGGAGAAAGGAGAGCGTGTAGTAGAGCCAATAGCGCCGCCGCAGCACGACGCGCCGGCCGGGTGGTAGATCGTCCGAGCGGCCGCGGAACGGCAGGAGCATAAGGCCCCCCAGGATGACCAGGATGCCGACGCCCAGGAACAGGCTGCGATAACCCGTGCGTGCGGCCAGGAGGAACACGATCCCGGTGCCGGCGACTGAGGCGATCGATCCCAGGCTGCCGAGGTTGCCCAGCGTCCGAGGTGTATCCTGCTTTTTCATCACCATCAACACGACCGCATTGCTGGTCGGATAGAAAAAGTGGAAGCCGATGCTCATCAGGAGCGTAGCGAACATCAGGAAGGGGATGCCATGCGCCTGACCGCTAAGCAACACGCCGGCTCCCAGCAACACGATGCTCAAGCTCATGATCCGGATTTCGGAGAGGTAGAGCGCCAGGAAGGCGAGCACGAAGCCGAGCAACCCCGGCAATTCCCGCACGGCCTGGATCAGCCCGACCGCGGCCGGGCCCGCGCCGAGCTCCTCCACCGCGAAGTTGTTGAAAAGGGTCTGCCAAACCTGAAAACCGAGGTTAAGAAGGAAATTCGAGAGGATAATGAAGACGAATAATCGCCGGTTGTCCTTTAGAAAATCGCTCATGAGACGGGTGCACCTTTGCAGCGTGGGTGAAAATTCACGTCGCATTATCGCACACCGTGTCCAGAGCTCCAACCTGATGGGCCGTGCTCGATTAGTAATTCAACTGATGGTACGTTCCCCCCTTTTGCCAGATTGTGCGATAATAGCAGAGAGCACCGTTTGCCTGCCGCTGCGCCTGAGCTAATCCGTCATTCTTATTCACCCAAGGAGGTTTTTCCGATGAACAAGCCGCGTGCCACATCCTTCAATTATGCCATTGGTTTCTTCGGTATGTCGATCCCTATCAACATGCTCAAGACCTTTGCGTTCACCTTCTATGTGCTCGATCGGGGGGTGACCACAACGCAATGGGGATTGATGATGCTGATCTATGCCTTCATCGATGCGCTCGACAACCCCGTCTATGGGTTCCTTTCCGACCGGACGCGTACACGCTGGGGACGCCGGCGGCCCTGGCTGACGATCGGGACGCCGCTGTTGATCCTCTTCTTTATCGCCTTCTATAACCTGCCGGCTTTCTTGGCGGGGAATGCGGTTTTCGCATACTGCTTGCTTTTCTACGTTCTTACGGGTACGCTGGACTCGGTCATCAACGCAAATTACGCGGCCCTGTTCCCGGAGCTGTTCCCGAATGACGCCCTTCGGGCAAAGACCAACGCCATGCGGCAGGCTTTCCAACTGGTCGCCATGATTATCAGCATCGCGCTGACACCCATGGTGACGGATATGCTCGGATATGGCCTGACGGCCATCCTGTACGGCCTGCTGGGTGGTGGGGTCATCCTGTATATGAGCTTCACATGCCGGGAAAGGGACCCCGAGCCCGAGGAGGCGAAGCCCGGGCTGTGGAAAGCGATCAAGGATCTGGTGACCAACCGGAAGTTCTGGATCGCGGGTTTCGCCAATGCCTTCTACAGCGCGGCCATGTCGCTTGTATTGGCTAGTGTGCCGTTCTTTGTCAAGTATGCTCTCGGGCTTTCCAGCGGACAGTCCACCTTCCTGCTTGCGGCGGTCCTGATTATCGCTATCGGCTGCGTTGCCGTCTGGGCCTGGCTGGTGAAGAAGTTTACCCTGATGCCGATCTGGCGGGCGGCCTTGATCACCCTGGCAGTGGCCTTTATCCCGCTCTATTTCGCCAACTCGCTGGTGACAGCCATCGTCTTCTCGGCTTTCATTGGCTTTGGCTTTGCGGGGGTGATCACCACGATGGATTTGATCGGCGCAAAGATCATGGACGAGGATACCCAGAAGCACCATCTGCGGCGGGAGGGCATCATCGCCAACGCCCTGGGTTTCATGAACCGGCTGAACTCGCTGTTCACAGGTGCGGCTTATCTCCTCGTCTCCCGGCTATATGGTTTTCAGAGCGGCGAGAATCCCGGAACCCAGCCGGATGCCGCCGCCCGTTTCCTGATGACGGTCGTTCCTCCGGTCCTGATGGTGATCAGTTTTGCCTTCTCGTGGTTCATCAATTTCAAGAAACCTGTTGAAAGTGTCGAAGGTGTGCAAAAGCATGAAGCCCTGCAAGTCCAGTGAGGAGGCACAGCATGGCGCTCGTCCGCATTGATCACGTCCCCGAGTCTGTAGGGATCAACCTGCCCCTGAACGTCATCCTGCCCGATCCGGGACAAATGGGAGACGTGCCGGTCGCCAGGCGCAAGGTCCTTTACCTGCTGCACGGGTTGAGCGACGACGCCAGCGCCTGGCAGCGCTATACCAGCATCGAGACCCTGGCCGCAGCCTATGGTTTGGTGGTGGTTATGCCCTCGGCGGGGCGTAGTTTCTACACTGACCAGCCCAACGGCCAGAAGTATTTCACTTACCTGACCAGAGAACTGCCTCGATATTTGGCGGATGTCTTCAACCTGAAACCCCGCCGGGAGGATACGTTCATTGCGGGGAACTCCATGGGCGGGTACGGCGCAATTAAGGCGGCGCTGCTGCATCCCGAGCTCTATTCGGCTGCGGCCAGTTTTTCGGGCGTCCTCGCCATCGCTGTCCTTGCGCTCCTCCCCGATACCGACCCGCGCAAGAAAGAGTTCGCTCTGCTGTTCGGCGGCCTGGAAAACCTGACCGGCGGCGAGCACGACCCGGCGGTCTGGCTGGGGCGCGCCGCCAAAGACCCATCCCGCCTGCCGCGCCTGTTCATCTACGTCAGCCGGCAGGAGGACATCTATCCGCTGAGCGGCATGTTCCACAGCGCCTGCCAGTCAACGGGCGTGCAGTCGGAATACCGCGAGGAAGACGGCGCGCACGACTGGTTCTTCTGGGACGGGCAGATCCGGCTTTTCCTCGCTTCCGTTTTGGGTCCGATCCCGAAGTAAGGAGGAAGTCCCATCGAAAACCCACTGCGCATCGAATACTTCGTCGCTCACGAACAGGAGGGCGCGTACCTCACCCTCTCGTTCACCATGCCCGCCGAGACCGAGTTGCTCTCCCTTACCTACCATTACGACCGCCACCACGAAGGCATGGCGGGGAAGGATGGGTTCATCCCGCGGCAGGAGGTCAACATCATTGACCTGGGGCTGATCGCCCCGGACGGGACGCAGGTAGGCGCCTCCGGTTCGGACAAGACCGAGATCCAGGTCGGCGAGACGTACGCCACGCCGGGCTACCATGCCTGCCGCCTGGTCCCCGGCGAGTGGCGGATCATCCTCGGCGCGTACAAGGTCGCCCCGACCGGTGCGACGGTCTGCTACGAACTGACCTTCACGCCGAAACGTCTGCGCCTGTTCAAGGGCGACCTGCACGTCCACACCCTGGCCTCTGACGGTGTCCTGAGCGTCGAAGAACTGGCGCAGCACGCCCTGCGGCACGGGCTGGACTTCCTGGCCATCACCGATCACAACCAGATGGTCTCGGCGGACTCCCTGCCCCACCTGCCGGGGATGACGCTCATCCCTGGCATCGAATGGACCCACTTCAAGGGACACGCCACTTTCCTGGGCGTGGACAGGCCCTACGACGAGCCGTTCTTCGCCAACAGCCCACAGGAAGTGCGGGCGCGCTTCGACTCGGCGCGGGCGCGCGGCGCGTTCATCGCCATCTGTCATCCCTTCGACGAACTCTGCCCGTTCCAGTTTGACATGAACTCGCTGCCATTCGACTGCCTCGAAATCTGGAACGGGCCAATGCGGGAATCCAACCTGCGGGCGGTGGGATGGTGGCACAGCCTGCTCATGGCAGGCAGAAAAATCCCCATTTGCGGCGGAAGCGACTTTCACCGCAGCCAGCTCTTTTTGTTCCCCGGCGGTCCCACCACCTGCGTTTACGCCATGTCGGCCAGCCCCGCGGATATCCTTGCCGCGCTGCGGCAGGGTCACGCCTGCCTGACCTTTGCCCCCGACGGTCTCGCCCTGGAGATGATCGCCGGAGAGGCCCTTCCGGGCGACACCGTACCGTTTCCCCGCGTGAAGGAGATCCATATTGCCGCCAGCGGCTTGCTGGCCGGGGATGTCCTGCAAGTGACCACGGGGCGCGGCAGCACGCCCCTCCTGAAAGCAGGAACGGATGGGAAATTCGAGGGAACCTACACGATGGACGGCGCGGGCTTTGCCCGCGTCGAGATTCTGCGCGGCTTCGCGCCCGGTCTGCCCCTGCTGCCGGCGTTGATATCCAATCCGATCTATTTCGAGGTGGGGTAGTCAGGTACGTCCTGCTCACGGCGGCGGGTGGCGCGGCTCAGCTTAGCTGTTAGAAGGCAGGAGACGCGATTTTCGGAGGTGCTGAGTGTCCGATTTCGAGGTAGTCAGAGGCTACATCCCTGGATCGCTCGGGAGGGTGGCTTCGCTTCACGCTTCCTACTATCACGAGCACTGGGGGTTTGGCCTGTTCTTCGAGGCGAAGGTGGCGACGGAGCTTGCGCAGTTCCTGACCGCCTACGATCCCGATCAGGATGACTTCTGGACTGTGTCCGTGGATGGCCAGGTCGAGGCGTCGATCGCCATCGATGGGACCCACGTGGAGACCGAAGGCGCGCATTTACGGTGGTTCATCGTCTCGGACCGCTTGAGAGGTAAGGGCGTAGGCGCCCAACTGCTCCGCACCGCGCTGGACTTCTGCAGGGCACAGGGCTATCCCAGGGTATACCTGTGGACGTTCGGCGGGCTCGACGCAGCCAGGCATCTCTACGAACGCGAGGGGTTCCAGCTCACTGAGGAAGGCCCCGGAACCCAATGGGGTACTGAGGTCCTTGAGCAGAGGTTTGAATGCGTTCTGGCACCTTCTGCCTGCCAGGAAACACATTGAGCCGGCGCGATGGGATGGTATTGGCGGTTCAGGCCCGCACCGGACGGAGTTCAGTAGCCTGCCAAACGGGGCGCCTTGCGGCCCACCAAGGAGGCTAATTTAGTCGAGCCGTGCATCCAAAGCCGGATTCTCTATCGCCGAGCTTTGATGAACGTGCCGCGCTGCAACTCTTCAAAGGCAGTGCGCAGTTCCTGCTGGGTGTTCATGACGATGGGCCCATACCAGGCAATCGGCTCCCGGATTGGCTTCCCCGAGATCAACAGGAATCTCACCGGCTCCTGCTCAGCCCGCACGGACACTGCCTCCCCCTCGCTAAAAAGCACCAGATGGCCGTTACCGATGAGCGGCTCGCGCTCCATGTCGAAGTAATTCGCTCCCTCGACTTCGTAGCTGTAAGGGTCGCTTTGCCGGCAAAAGTCCCCGCTGCCCTCGATGACGTAGGCAAACACGGTGTAGTCATGTGGCGTGGGATGTACGAAGGTCGCGCCTGGCATAACGGCGACGTCCAGGTATTCCGGATCGGTGACGATGTCCTGCACCGGACCCGGGGCGCTGTTGACCTGGCCGCAGATGACCTTGATCTTGTTCCCGTTCGGATCGGTCACCTCTGGGATCTGCGCGCTCGTGACGCCCTGATAGCGCGGGTCCATCATCTTGTGCGAGGCCGGCAGGTTGGCCCACAGTTGGAACCCGTACATCCTTCCCTGGAGGTCACCCTTGGGCATCTCCTGATGGATGATGCCACTGCCAGCGGTCATCCACTGAACGTCGCCCGCGGAGATGACGCCACCGTTGCCCATGCTATCGCCATGCTCCACATCACCGGCCAGGACGTAGGTGATCGTCTCGATGCCGCGATGCGGGTGCCAGGGAAATCCCTTGAGATATTCTGCCGGGGTGTCAGAGCGGAAATCGTCGAGGAGCAGGAAGGGATCGAAAAGCTGTGGCTCGCCAAAGCCAATTGCCCGATGGAGGTGAACTCCGGCCCCTTCGATGGTGGGCCGGCTCTTGAAGACCTTGCGGATGCGCCTGTTCTCGCTCATGCTACCAGTCTCCTTTCACCCTCACTCGTTGAGGATCTCTCCATGTCGCGGAAAACCGCCAGGCGTCGAACCATTGACGATTATAAGCCAGAATCGGCGAAAGTGCTACTCCGCGTAACCTGTCCCTGCCGAAGGCCCGCACAAACGGCTAATGTGTTGACCCTCGATCACGGCCAGCCGAACTTGAAAAGGGGTGTTTTGGCCGCCTTTGACGGCCAAAACACCCCTGTCCCTGGGAATGCGAAACCTTGCCTCACAAGGCGATAGAGCAGGAAGTCGTATCTCGAGAAATGTTAGGATCGACGGGTGAACTCGGCGACCTTCGCCTGCTGCTCGGCCGTCAAGGGTTGTAACGGCGAGACTGGCTTGCCAGACCCGACGCCCAGGAGGGATAGGGCGTACTTGATGCCCGCGATCCACAGCGGACCGACGAACAACAACTGTCGGCGCACTTCGTCGATGCGTTCCTGCAACACCGCCAAAGACGCTTCGTCATGAGCCAGGCTCGCCTGGTACGCCGCGATGTAGGTCGCCGGTTCGAAATTAGCACAGACCGGCACGATGCCGACGGCCCCGGCCAGCAGACCCTTGGCGATGTGCGGTTCTTCGCCTTCGAGAACCTTCAAGCCGAACTCGGCACCCTCGACAACCAGGCGATGGAAATAGTCGAAGTCACCCGAGCTTTCCTTCAGATAGCGGATCCACCCACGACGAGCCATCTCGATCAACTTGTCGGCCGGGATCACAGAGCCGGTGCACGAAGGGATGTTGTACGCGACAATCTCCATCCCATCGGCATGCTCGATGCACTCACCGAACAGGCGCAGGTATTCATCGGGATGGCGCAATGTGATGTAATACGTGGGAGTGATGACGCAATACGGGTAACCGAGATCCGACAGGATGCGCATCTTCGCGCGGATCCTGCGCGCCGAGGTGTCAATCGCCCCGCCGAGCAGATGCACGGCGCCTCTGTTCTCGTCGCAGGCGATGTTGACCATGCGTCCCCACTCGTAATCTGTCAGCAGAGGGCCTTCACCTGCCGAGCCACCGACAAAGATTGCATCGACGCCAGCTTTGATGAGCCGACGGATCCCATTGCGGAAAGCAGCTTCATCCACCCTGTCTTCGCTGTCTACCGGGGTAATAGCAGGAACAATTACGCCGCCAAGTTCACCGTTTTTCATTGTCAGACCTTTTTCCTTGAAGTTGGATTGATGAGTGATCTATACGGCCAACGGGTAACAACCGGCCGTCATTGCCTCGTCGAACATTGCCAGCACGTTTTCTGGCGGCACATCGGGTTGGATACAGTGCACGGCCGACAGGATATACCCGCCGCCGGGCGCAAGATCCCGGATACGCCGGCGCACCTCAGCGCGCACGTCCGCGGGTGTGCCGTGCGGCAACACCCGCTGTGTGTCGATCGCACCACAGAACGTGATCTTGTCCCCGAATTCCCGTTTCAAGCGGACGGTATCGCCCATTTCCCCAGCCGACACCTGAACGGGATTCAGCACATCCACCCCGATCTCGATGAGGTCACCGATCAACGGGTAGACATTCCCACAGGAGTGAAAGAAGACTTTGGCCCTGGTGCGTTTTTTGATGACCGCCAACACTTCCGCCTGGTAGGGCTTAACCATGCGCCGGTACATCTTCGGCGAGATCAACGGCGCCCGTTGGGAGCCCATATCATCGGAAAATGTGATCAGGTCGATGTAAGGTCCAACCTCGTCCAGGTACTTTTCGAGGCCGGCGATCATCACGTCGGTCAGCCTGCGCAAAATCGCGTGGGCGAATTCAGGGTTGGCGGCCAGATCGGTCAGCCAGGTGTCCAGACCCCGCAGAAGCTGGACGTGCTCAAAGGTTGTCAGGTAGCCCAGCGCCACGATGGCGTACGGCGAATGCTCGTGCAATGCCTTCGCCTCCTCGGCCAGGCCTTCAAAACGAGCAGGATGGGCCAGATTCGGCCAGGGGTAGGTCTCCAGGTCATCGATCGTGGCGGTGCGCAGCGGCACGTCCACGACTTCGTAATAAGGGACGCCGGGGCGCTGTTCCCACGTCACGCCCCAATCGTCAATCAGCTTGCTCTCGGAGATCTCGCGGCGCACAACGGCCGGCAACGCGCGCGGCTGGATCAGCCGCCCATCGGAACCGCAACGCACGAGGACTTCTTCGTCAAGCTGTGCGTACTGAAATGTTTTTGACAGCAGCCTGGGCGGATATTGGACGCCCAGGTAAGCCTTAAACTTCTCGTAAGCGGCCGAGAGCATCGTCGTTGGGGAAGAGGTGCCGAAAAAGATGGGCACCCGATCCGGTTCTTCGTGGTTGATGGCGCACAAAACGCGCCCGCGTGGCGTCAGCATGGCGATGAGCTTCCTGTTGATATGATGTTTACCGGCGCATTAGGTGGTCGGAGTGCTATTGGTGGCATTGGCGGCAGCCCGGGCCTGGTTGATGCGTTCCTTAATGCCGGAAAAATGACGGCGAATGGTCTCTTGAGCCTGCTCAGTATTGTGGTTTTCTATCGCACGCAAGATATCAGCGTGATTGCCCATCTCGACGACGGGGTCCCGGATGACAAGCAGCGACTGATCTCGCAAATTCCGATAGATCGTGCAGAAAACGTCCAGCAGCTTCGACAACACCTGGTTGTTGATCGGACGGTAGATGGCGGCATGAAACTCAAGATCCCGGTCCAGGAAGTATTCTCCTGCCAACGCCTTCCGCCGCATGTCATCCAGCAGGGTGTGGAGATCCTGGAGCGTCGCCGTATCTATGGTGTTGATAGCGTCGGTGATAAACCCGATCTCAAGCCGCTCTCGCACCTCGATCATTTCCCGCGCATCTTCGGTGTCGAACAGCAGGCTGTACTGTAGATTCTTGAGGATCGGATCCAGATTGAAGCCCCGGACGTAACGTCCTTCACCCCGACGGGAATAGATCAGGCCCAAAGATTCCAAGGAACGGAGCCCCTCGCGAACTGCCGCACGGCTTACGCCAAGCTGATCGGCGAGCTGCGCTTCGGTTGGCAGGGGATTGCCCGCCTGGAGCTTGTTGACGAGGATGTATTCCTTCAGGCGCTCCTGGAGTTCTTCATGCATGGTAGGTACATCGATCGGTCTGATTCGTTGTAGCGGTCGCATGTTGTCCTCCCTTCGCACTTGTCTGACAAGCTGACTACCAGTCTAACATGCGAAGCGGGGGTTGTCAAGTAGCAAACATATTGAAACGCTTCGCCCGAACGCACCCTTGATCCTCTTCAATGCATCACGCTGCCGCCGGAGACATTGATCGCCTGGCCGGTGATGTACGCCGCCGCGTCGCTCGCCACGAAGACCGCGGTTCCCGCCACGTCCTCAGGCGTGCACAGCCTGCCCATCGGGATTTTGCTTTCCAGGTAGGGCCGGACTTCCTCCGGCTTCATCCCGCGTTTGCGACCGTAATCGCTGATATGCTGTCCGTCCCACAGCGCCGTGAAGACGACCCCGGGGCACAGCGCGTTCACCCGGATGCCGTCGCGGGCGAACTCCTGCGCCAGCGACTGTGTCAGCCCGATGATGCCGAACTTGCTGGCGCAATAGGCCGCGTATTGGCTGTTGCCGGTCTTGCCCGACTGCGATGACATGTTGAGGATCACACCATGCCGGCGAGGCAACATCTGGCGCAGCGCCGCCTGGCAGCCGATGAACGTGCCTTTCAGATTGATCCGCAGGATCGCATCCCACAGCTCGTCGGTGCACTCCATAAATGGCACCACGCGCGAGATGCCCGCGTTGTTGACCCAGATGTCGGCCGGGCCGAAGCGCGCCGCGATCTCGTCCGCGGCGCGCTCGACGGTGGCGCGTTCCGCCACGTTCAGACTCCAGGCAGTGGCCTGGCCGCCTGCCGCCCGGATTTCGGCGGCCACCCCTTCGGCAGCTTCCGGCCGCAGGTCGGTCACAGCTACCCGGCTGCCCTCCGCGGCGAATGCCCGGCAGATCGCCGCGCCGATGCCGCTCCCCCCGCCGGTGACGACGACGACTTTATCCTGAAAGCTCACAGTTGCCACTCCGTCAGCCCGGCGGTAATCCAACCGCCGTCCACGAACAACGCCTGGCCGGTGACGTAGCTGGCCGCATCAGAAGCCAGGAAGATGACTGTGCCGACCATCTCCTCCGGCTGGCCCCAGCGGTTCATCATGGTGCGGGTAGCCCGCGCCGCGTTCGTGCGCGGGTCACGGAAGCTCAGATCGGTCATGTCGGTATGGGTGTAGCCGGGACAGAGCGCGTTGACCCGGATGTTGTACCTGGCCCAGTCGGTTGCCAGCGCCCGCGTCAACCCGAGCACGCCGCTCTTGGAAGCCTGGTACGCGGGATTGTTGGGGAAGCCCAGCGCGCCGCCGATGCTCGACACGTTGATGATCGCGCCAGAGCGCCGCGGGATCATATCCTGGCTGACCAGCTTGCACAGGTGGAACATCGCGGTCAGGTTGACCGCCAGCGTCCGATCCCAATCCTCGGCCGGGTAGGCTTCCGATGGATGCCCGCGGGTGATGCCGGCGACGTTTACCAGGACGTCTACGCAGCCGAACGCGGCGACCGTCCGCTCGACCAGCGCGGCGCGATCCTCCTGGCGGCAGATATCGGTCTTCACCGCGATGCAATGATAGCCGCGACCGGTGATCGCCTGTTCGGCGTCGCGGAGGCCGTCCTCCAGCACATCGGCCAGCGTCACCGAGACGCCCACCGAGGCCAGCCCCTCGGCGACGGCGCGGCCGATGCCGCGCGCCGTGCCGGTGACGATAGCGGACTTGCCACGCAGATCGAAGAGACGGGTGGCGTCTACGAAATTGTCGGCCATTTCAATCCATCCTCATCCCGCCGTTGACGGCAACGATCTCGCCGGTCATGAACGAGGCATCCTCGGAGGCGAGGAAGGTGACCACGCGCGCTATCTCGTCGGCCTTGCCGATGCGGAGGAGTGGGATGGTCTGCCGCAGCCGCTCCAGGCTTTCGGGGGTGTTGATGCGCTCGTGGATCGGCGTGTAGATCAGCCCCGGCGCGACGCCGTTGACGGTGATGCCGAACGGCGCGAGCTCCTTCGCCAGCGAGCGGGTGAACCCCTCCAGCCCCGCCTTGCTCGCCACGTAGTGTGCTGAACCCGGCCCACCGCCGGTGCGCGCTGAGATCGAGGTAATGTTGATAATCCGCCCGCCGCCCAGGGTCTTCATCCCCGGAATGCAATACTTGGCGAGCAGGAACGGTCCGGTCAGGTTGATCCCGATGACTTTGTTCCACAGCGCCTCGTCCATCGTCTCCACCGGCGTCGGGTCGATGTTGTCGCCGGCGTTGTTGACGAGGACGCTGATCGGCCGGCCGAAGTGTGCGACGGTCGCCTCGATTGCGGCCTTCGCCTCCTGGCGTTCGGAGATGTCCGCCTGCACCGGGAAGATGTCCCGGCCGCCGGCTTTGAGCCTCGTTGCCAGCGCCTCGGCGTTGGTCCGGCTTTTGTTGTAACAGCAAGCCACGTCAGCGCCCAACGCCGCGAACCGCTCGACAATCGCCGCGCCGATCCCCGTCGCGCCCCCCGTGACGAAAACGACCTGATTATGAAACATGCTCAAAACACCCCTTTCGGGTCCACCAGCACCTTCAGTGATTGTTTGTTCTGCATCAACGCCAGCCCGGCATGGATTTCGCTCAACGGCAGCCGGTGGGTGATGAGCCGCTCCCAGTCGATTCTGCCCTCGGCCATCATTTGGACGGCGCGCGTCACGTGCTCCGGCCGCGAGTCCGACGCGCCGACGACGCGCAGCTCACCGTAGTGGATCAGCCGGCTGTCCAGCGTGATGTCGGACGCGCCCTTCGGGAGGCTGGCGAAAAGGCTGATCGCGCCGCCCTTGCGCGCCAGGCCGATGGCCTGCTCTTGCGCCTCGCGGCTCGGCGCGCAGACGATCACCACATCGGCGCCCAACCCCTCGGTGCGCTCCCTGACGACGTCGGCCACGTCCTCGGCCGCGCCGTCGATGACGCGCACGTCGCGCAGCTTGCGCAGCAGCGACAGCCGCGGCTCGCTGCGCTGGACGATCATCACGTCCGCCGCGGCCAGCGCCTTTGCCACCTCCGCGTGCAGCGCGCCCAGCGGCCCGCCACCGATGATCAGCACACGGTCGCCGGCCTTCACGCCGACCAACTCCTGCGCGTTGATGGCGCAGGACAGCGGCTCGCTCAATGCCGCGGCGTCGTCGGGGACGGCGTCGGGCACCTTGATGACGTTGCCCCCGGCGAGCGCCATCGGCGGGATGGCGACAAGAGGAGCGAACGCGCCGTCGAAATCATAGCTGATCGGCCTGGCGTTCGGGCACATGTTGCCCAGGCCGCGGTCACAGTACGGGCAGTGCCCGCACGCCACGGTGGTCGCCAGCGTGATCCGCTCGTCGGGGGCGAACCCGAGCACCCCCGCGCCGGCGTGGATGATCTCGCCGACCATCTCGTGGCCGATGATGCGCGGCGGATGGCAGCGCGGGTTGCCGATGGTCGCCAGCTTCAGGTCGGTGCCGCAGATGCAGCAGCCCCTCACCCGCACGACCAGATTGTCCGCGGCCGGCGCCGGCTCAGGCCGCTCTTCCACCCGGACGTCGCCGGGGCCATAGTACACGACTGCTTGCATAGTCCCATCCTCATTCCCGGTAGGTCCCGATCTCCAGGCCTCTCTCGACAAAGTACCTGTATGTTTCGTATTCCACCAGGGGCGATACGCTGTGATCCACCTGCAGGACGTATCCGCTGCCCGCCATCACGCCGGGCAGTTTGCCAAGCAGCTCCGCTTCGACGGCCTGGCGATCGTTGCTCTCAAGGACGCGGGCGTCCATGCCGCCGACCAGGGCGATCCGATCGCCAAACCGCTTCTTCAGCTTGAGGAGATCCATCCCGGCCTTGACCTCCAGGGGCTGCAGGCAGTTGATGCCGGCCTCGATCAGAGAAGGGATGAGTGACTCGACATAACCATCACAGTGAAAGACCACCGGCAACCCGCAGCTATGGGCGAAGTCGAAGAGCTTCTTATGCGCCGGGTAAACGATCGCCCGATACATCGCAGGGGACATGAACGGCCTGTTCTTGAAGCCCAGATCATCCCAGACCCAGAGCCCGTCCGGCAGACCTTCCCGCTCGAAGATGATCTCCAGCAGGCGAACCGTGACGGTGGCGTAAAGGTCGGCCATCTCCCGCACCCATTCGGCGTCAAGCGCCATGCCCATGAGCAGATGCTCGTGGCCGCACATGGGCGACATCAGGTCGAAGGCGCCGACCACCCCGCACGTCATAAAGCGATTCTCCCTGGTACACTTCGCTCGCAGCTCCCGATAGCTGCTGAAGTTGAGACGCCGCTCGTAGAGCCGCTCGTCGAGCAGATAAGGGCGGATGTGCTCCTCCCAGCCGCGGCGATCTTTGACGCTGAAATCCACATGCTCGGGCGCGCCGGAGCCGCTCTTGAGCCAGCGCAAAAGCGCGCCGTTGCCGTCCCGAATGAGTTTCAGCGTATCCGTTTCCTCCACGACCTGCTCACCGGCGTCGATGTCCGCGATCAGATTGACGGTGCGGTAATCCCCCGGTGTGATCTCGCCCCCGGTCCGGCGCACATCCAGGCCAAAATGGTCGCTCACCATCTCCGGCCGCGCGAAGTGGCCTTCCTCCGACCATTTCTGTGCCGTTTCCCGCCAGAAGACCTCAAACAGGCCGATGCGGTCCACCGGCTGGTGCTTCAAGATGCGGTCAAACCGTTCCTTGCTGGTTAGCTCCATGAAAAGACCTCCCGATCGATGAACTTCATCCGACACGCTTATAGGTGAAGAGCGCCGAGCCGGGTTTGTCGGCGATCGTCACGGCAAACCCATCTGTCACGAGCGCCTCGCCGGTTATGCGCCGGGCCGTGTGGTCGTCCCACGAGGTGAGCTCATATTCCGCTTCGGGGTCAAGCGCCTGCAAAGTCGCCTGCCAGTTCGGGAACGGCGAGGCGTACCGCCGGAAAGCCACGACCATCCCCTCGCCCAGGTCCGGCCGATCATATTGCCACGCTGCCCAGGCGTCGGCTGCCAGGCTGAAGGATAACAGCGGATAGAAATCGCCGTAAAAGTACTTACGCATCGCCAGGGCTTCATCCATCAGCCGGCGGATCGCCTCGATGGGTTCATCGACGCCGCCGTCAAGCGCGTGTGAGGCCCAGTGCGTCACCAGCCCCGGGCCGAGCGCGCTGCGCAGCGCATATTCGGTCGGCGCGGGACAAACCGCCGCGCTGAGCGGCACCCAGGGCGCCAATCCCTGGGTCTGCGTCTGCATCGAAAGGGGGTCGAACGGCCAGCACTGCAAATCGCTGCGCCAGAGCGGCACGCTGCGGCCGATCGTTTCCAGGTCGATGCGCTGCCCGCCGCCCGCGCAGTTGTCGATCACCAGGCCGGGATGGCGAGCCAGCAGCTCATCCCAGAACGCGTAAAGGCCCGTGATGTGCTGGATTTCGGTCATGCCGATGCGATCAGGCGCATCGGCCATCGCAAACAGCTCGGGCACGCGCAGGTCATTGAAGTCCTGGCGGTAGCAGGTGAGCTCCCCCTCGCGAACCAGGTTCGAGACCAGATCCGTGATGTGGCGCCGCGCCTCCGGTATGCCCAGGTTCACCATGTAGTTGACGCCATTGGCGCCGCCGGATGGCACCGGGCCGATCAACCAGTCGGGGTGCTCCCGGACCATCTGCGTCCCCTGGAAGGCCCGCTCCGGCTCGACCCAGAGGAGGAATCCCAACCCCGCGGCGCGAGCCGCCTCGCCGATCGGCCGGAAGCCATTCGGATAGGCCTCCGGGTTGGGGAACCAACTGCCGACTTGCCGCATCCACGCGCTGCTCAGCCCATCGGCCGCTTCCGCGACGGGACGATCGCCGTACCAGCCCGCATCGATCCAATAGCACTCGGTCGGGATGCGGTTCTCCTTCAGCCACCGGATCTTTTCGAGATGGCGTGCCTCAACCTGGGCGCCCCACGCGCCCTCGCAGAACGGCGGCCTGAGCAGCTCTCCGTTCGGCCGCGGTGTATGATGCGCCAGGATCAGGCGCCGGAGCATGTTTTGGCTGCGGATTCGATCTTTCGGCAGGCCCAGGTCGCTGTCGCCTTCCCAGAACAGCAGGAGGATGCGGGGCGTGCGGATTTCTTCGCCCGGGCGCAGCCTGAGATGCGTCCGTTCCATGCCGGCCCGCACGCGCACGCCGTCCTTCTGGCGCTGAAAGCTGGCCGACCAGCCGCCCGACCAGCCGATGGCGCCGATCACGCCGCCCGCTCCCATCTCCAGGTTGAAGAAGGGCAGGTTGAGCGTGGAGGATTTCCCTGTGCGCGCGGTGAGTTCGAGCCTCCCTCCACCCTGGCGGAAGGTGAGCGGCGTCTCCAGCGGCGCAAAATCATCGCGCTGCGTGAGGCCGCCCCGCGCGTGATGCACCTGGCACGCCGCCTGCGCATCGACCGGGAACAGGACGTCGAGCGGCTGAATATCGGAGATGATCGGGGTGTCTGCCGCTCCGGTGTTTTTGAAGTACACCACCCATTCCACGGCCGGAAAGTCAGAGTAGGCCCTGATCTCGCAACGGCACTCCAGGCCGGTGAGCGGGTCGGCCAGGATGATGGTCTCGACGGTGAACCCTTCTGCAAGTTGAGCCGGCTCCTTACATTCAGTCCAACTCTCCAGCATGGAGCCCACTGTGCGATCGCCGTATCGGAAGGAAACCGGGAAGCGAGACAGGCCCTCGCCGGTGGCCGGAAAGAAAAAGGACTCGCTGAGCCACTTCCGGGCGGCGTCTAATTCTGACTGCCTGACGATACTGGACATGAAGCTCCTCCTGATTGTTTATGCAATGTTGACCTCACCTCAAACACGCTCTGATTCCTCACGTGCAATCTGGGTCCAGCGCACGATGTTCTCCGGGTTCTGGCCCAACGTGAGCACGTCTCGCATCAGGATCTCAACACGGCAGTTGTTCCTGGATGTTGCCGCAAGCGTGTCACGAAGCCCCTGCCGAATCTGCGCCTCATCGATGAGGGGCTGTGCGATCTCGGCCGGGTTGACCTTCCGGCTGTAGATGTAGCGCCCGCCGATCTTCTCGGCCATCCCTCGCACATCCGACCACGGGGACACCGTAACCTTCCTGAGCCTGGGAATCCTACGGATGATGTCGAAGCGGCCGTCCAACGGCTCGCAGCAGCCATAGATGTTCAGCCCGAAGCGTTCGAGGATAGGCAACTGATAGGCGAACACAAACTCCTCAAACAGCTTCGGGGAAACCCCCACAGTTTCCTGGCTTTCGCAGAACCCCCACATGTCGCATGTTCTGACCCGGCGACCGTCGAAGCCGGCGGCGGGAAGTTCGCCCGACCACCCATATCCCCCTGTGCCGACAAAATCGCCGCCGTTGTTGAGGGAGAGCAGCCCGTTTTCCTGGAGGAAATCCAGCCTTACCAGGTTCTCATCTCTCAGGAAGGCCATGAGCCGGTGCAGGCCGTCCGGGTTGTCGTACATGTCGTACAAAGCCCGCTCGAAGCCCCTCAGCAGGATCAGGTCGGACGTCATCCCGTGCGACCACCACCAGGCGCCTTCGAGCCTCACTTCGAGGATATCTCCCAGAACCTCATTCGCAAGGTCATACAGCCGCCCGGTTTTTTCGGGATTGACCTCGATCCTCCTGAATCTCAGCTTTTCCAGGTCACGGTAGTCGCTGAGCGGGGGCTCCCACCGGTAAACTCCTCCGTCATCCCCTCCGATGATTTTGACATCGAGGCCCCATCCGCTTTCTGCGAAGACGTGATATACCCTGAAGATAGGTTCGATGACCCTGTCATCTCCGATGCTCTCGGCCCAGTAAATCTCCTTCAGGAGCTTGAATTCCCACAAGCGTGCCAGGGCCCCCTCGCATTGCAGTTGCGTCGCCGGGATGATCTCATACCAGGCGTTCTCCGGGTCGGCAAAGATGAGGGGGCGGGCCTTTTCCAGGGCGTTGTGTCTGAGCCAGAGCCGCTTTTTCTCTTCCTGGGCTGGGCCGGCCGCGATCTCGGCCACCCGTTTGGCGAGCTCCCGGATGACCGATCGTTCTCGGACGCTGATCGCCGGCTCCTGGGCGCCCAGCACCCTCGCGTAGCCGCACGACCAGGACAGGCCGTTGGTATCGCCCAATCCATTGCCGAGCCGTTCGGCCTTGCTCACTTTCGCTTCCTTCGTTGCCACTGTCACGTGCAGCGACTCCAGATTTGGCTTGGGCGCTGATCCAAAGTGCGTCGCACACCATCCTGGCGCCGTTGGGCTCGCTGCATGGCGCCAGCCTGCGCGATCGGTCGCCCGCCGGGGGTTTCAACCCCCGGCTCAGGCAGGTGAAAACCGGCTGAAGCCGGTTGGGCCGGGCCGTCCAGTCGGTCTCGACCGACTTGCATCTGCGTGAGCCGGGTGTTTTCGCGCAGCATCCTGCGGACAACACCCGGCGGCGCGGCTGGACGGCGCCAGAGTCTTGAGCCAGGTCCATATTTGGAATTGCCGCCATCACATGCCTGGCACGCGTGGCGCTTATCCCGCCTTGCGGTAGCGGAGCAACGCCGCGGCCCGCTGCCTGGCGATGCGGACAGGCAGCCCAGTCTCCGCCAGCTCGCGGCCGGTCGCCCGCGTGACCTGGTTTGTGTCGGCGTCCGTCACCTCATACTGCGCGGCAGGATCGAGGCCGAACAGCTTGTAGGACACCGATTCGGTCGGGCTATCTTCGCGCCGGAAGGCCTGCACCATGCCTTCGCCCAGGTCGGGCCGGTCAAACTGCCAGGCGATCCACTGCGCCGGGTCCAGGTTATAGGGCGTCAGCGGATAGTAGTCGCCAAGCATATACGGCGCCACCTGGCGGCATTCATCATAAGCCGCTTTCGCGTCCGCCGGCTTGATTTCGATGCCGACGCCGAAACAAGGCATGTAAAAGCTGCGGGCATCGTACGGGTCGCTCGAATACACCCCGGAGCCGTAGTACGGTATCCAGGACGAGATGCCGTACGTGTGGCCCTGGTTGCCGAGCGATGTTGCGGGGCCGAATTGATAGTCGCTGCGCAGCAAGGGCACCGCCCGGCGCAGTGTCTCCAGGTCGTTGCGCCGCCCGCCCGATGCGCAGGAGTCAATCAGCATGTCGGGATGTCGCCGCCGCAGCTCGTCCCAGTAGGCCAGGTAGCCCTGCACGTGAAGGTTCTCTGTCAACCCCTGGCGGTCGTCCGCATCGTTGCTGTGCCAGTGGTAGAGCGGGTCCATGTTGAAATCCTGCCGGTAGTAGTCGATGCCCTGCTCCGTGAGCAGCTTGTCCACGTGATCGATCAGCCACGCTCGCGCTTCAGGGTTGCCCAGGTTCAGCAGGCTGTTTGGCATCCCTGCCGGCGAAAGCAGCCATTCCGGGTGCTGCTCGTAGAGCCATGATCCCGGCGTGACGCGCTCCGGCTCGAACCAGACGATGAGCTTCTTGCCCTGCGTGTGGATCCAATCGCTGAAGGGCCGGAATCCGTGCGGAAAAGGCTTCGGATCGATTTCCCAGGTGCCCGTGTTAACCCAATCCCCGTTGCATGGATACCAGCCCGCATCGCGCCAGCAGATATCGATCTTCACCCCGGCCTCGTTAAAGGCTTTCACCGCCTCAAACATGCCGTTCTCTTCGTTGGGCACCTGCATGTGGGCCATGATGGACGGAACCTGGCCGCCATACCGGGGGATGTTGTGCGCCATGAACCAGCGCCGCCAGAGGTTCTGGGCGCGCACGACGTCGGTCCCCTGCCAGAAGAGCAGGGCCATCAGCGGCGTGCGGATCTCCTCGCCGGGTTTCAGGTAAAGATACGTCGATTCCTGGCCCGCGGTAAGCTGTAAGCCCCGGTCGGCGTCCCGCTGAAACTGGGCGCTCCACTGTCCGGGCCAACCCACCACCACGATCCATCCGCCGCCTTGCGCCTGTAGATTATAGTACGGGAAGACCCCGCTGGTGGGGCGCCCTGCCAGCGGCGCAAACTTCACCTGAGCGTTGCTCGCAAGCTCCTGCGTAAACGGTTGATAGCTTTTCGGCAGATTGCTGTCGCCCAGGCAACCGTGCAGGACGAACTCGCTGTCGCCTGCGCGTTCAAGCCGGATGTCCAGCCCTTGAACCTGTTCCAGGATTGACGTATCGGTGGCCTGGGCGGTGTTCTTGAAATAAACCGTCCATTCCACCAGCGGATAGTCCGCATACTCGACGGCCACGCACCGCACTTCCAGCGTCGCCTGCGGATCTGCCCAGACGAACGTGTGTTGCGCACGGTTTGGGTCGAGCTGAAGCGTTGACGCCTGCCTGGCCCAGGTCCCCAACAAATCGCCGGAGGATTGCCCACCGTAAACGAACGAGAACGGCGGTCTGGCTGCGAACAGCCATTCCTGAACCCATTCCGCCTTCTTCTGCATCTCCTCGGCTGTGACCAGACCGGCCATCAAGGTAATGGGGTTCGGCGTGGGGGTTTCTGGGACCGGCGCCGTGCTTTCTGCCGTCTTTTCGACCTGGGGCGTGCTTTCAGGTGTCTCTTTGACCATTTGAGGGGTGCATGCGGCCAGCACCGTGGCGCCGGCCACGGCTCCCGTCAGCTTCAACATCTGGCGGCGGGATAGCTTCTGCATCATCAGGCCTCCCGGTGTCCGATGGTGCCGTTGGCGCCCAGGGCGGTGTTGCCACCGTCCAGCGGGAATACTGCGCCCGTGATGAACGCCGAGGCATCCGATGCAAGGAAGACGACCAGCCCTTTGATATCCTCTGGCACGCCGAGTCGCTGCAGCGGGATGCCGCGCAGATAGGTCTCGCGCAGCCCCGGCGTGTTGTTCATGCGAATCTCGAAAGCGGGGTTCGTCATTTGCGCCGGAGCGATGGCGTTGACGCGCACCCCGCGGTCGCCCCATTCGGCGGCAAGCTCGCGCGTCATCTGGATCACGCCGGCCTGGGCCGCGGAGTAGGGCAGGTGCGCCCGGCCCAGTGCGCGAATCCCGCCGATGGATGACATGTTGATGATGCTGCCCTTGCCCTGCGCCAGCATACGCCGTCCCGCCTCCCGGCAGCAGATGAACTTGCCGACCAGGGTTCCTTGCAGCGTCTTCATGAAGTTCTCTACGGTGAGATCCTCTGGGTGGCCGCCGACCGCTGAGCCGGCGATGTTCGCCACGACGTCGATCCGGCCGAACTCGTCGTCCACCCGGCGGAACATGGCCTGTATCTGGGCTTCATCGGTGACATCACAGGCCATGGCGATTGCTCGCCGGCCAAGCCCGCGAATATCCTCCGCGGTCTTCTCCGCCCCTGAGCCATTGATGTCTGCGAGCACCAGGTCGGCGCCAGCTTCGGCGAGTGCAAGCGCCGAGTTGCGCCCCAGGTTTTGGGCCGCGCCCGATACCAGGGCCACACGGCCGGTCATGTCGAACAGTGGGTTAGTCATGTTTTATCTCCGTCTATTCGTTCCAGTATTCGGCCCCAGGCAGGCTGCCGTCCATGACGTATCCGCCGTCAATGGTGAGCACCTGCCCGGTCATATAACGGGCGTCGTCGGAGGCCAGGAAGACGACCCCCGCCGCGATCCATTCGGGCTGGGCGATCTCCTTCAACGGCACACGCTGGAACAGCGCCCGCTTGACCGACTCGGTGTACATCGGGGTTGTCAGCTCGCTGTAGGTAGCGCCCGGCGCCACGCAGTTCACCAGGATCTTGTAAGGCGCCAGCTCCGTGGCCATCGTGCGCGACAGGGCCTCGATGCCGCCCTTGGCGGCGGTGTAAGGGCCTGCCTGCGGCTCGGACAGCGTGGCGTGAATCGAAGACATGTTGATAATCCGCCCGCCCTGCTTCTGGGCGATCATCACCCGCGCGGCGGCCCGGCAGCAGAAAAAGACGCTGGACAGGTTGTTGCGGATGATCTTGTGCCAGACCTCGTCGCTGAGCTGCCAGAAAACTCCCTGCGAGATGATGGCGGCGTTGTTGACCAGGACGTCCAGCCCGCAGAGCATCTGAACGGCCCGGTCAACCATCTGATCTACCTGCGCCGAATCACCGACATCGCAGCGGATGGCGATGCTGCGGCGTCCCAGGCTGGCGATCTGCTGCGCGACGGCTTCCGCCTTTTCGATCTGTACGTCAGCGATGGCGATGTCGGCGCCCTCGGCGGCGAGCGCGAGCGCGATGGCCCGGCCGATCCCGGCCGCCCCACCCGTGACAATGGCGTTCTTGCCTGCGAGTTTCACAGTAACCTCCTCTTTCCGTGCTGGTCAATGACATACTAAGCCTGGAAAAGTCTCACGCAGAGGCGCAAAGGCGCAAAGAATTACCATCTTGGCGTTCTTGGCGTCTTGGCGTGAGCCTTTCAAATCCTCCACGATGTCTACGCCCAGTACAGTAACCTCCTCTTTCCGTCAGCCAACCAGGTCCCGGGAGAACTCGGAGAGGATCTCGGCGCCGGACGGTGTCACGAGCACGTTGTCCTCGCAGCGCATGCCTCCCCAGCCCTCGATGTAAATCCCAGGCTCCACCGTGGTCACCATGCCGGCTTCCAGGGGTGTCGTCACCGCCGGATGCAGGAAAGGTTCCGGCTCGTGGTAGCGCAGTCCGATGCCGTGCCCGGTGTGGTGGATAAAATACGCGCCCAGGCCGCGCTGTTCGAGCAGATCGCGCGCCGCCTGATCCACCCTGTTCGCCGGTGTGCCCGGCCGGATGGCTGCGATGGCACGCGCCTGGGCTTCGACGACCGCACTCCAGCGTTCGAGATCCTCGGCGGCGGCCGCACCGGCGACCCGCGTGCGGGTCAGATCCGCCCACCAGCCGTCCGCAACGACGGCCAGCTCGAGCAAAGCGAGGTCGCCCGGCGCCAGGCGGCGTTGGGTGGAGAGCAGGTGCGGCTTGTAAGCTGCCGCCGCCCGCGGCCCCGACATCACCGACGCCCACGCCCTTGCCACTTTGACGCCTTTGTAGCCGGTGCCGCCGACCAGGACGGCGGCCTCGACCGCCGCTACGATCTCGACTTCGCTGCGCCCCGGCACGACATTTTCGCGGAAGGCCTGTAGCGCGAGCCGTGCGATCTCGTGGGTCAGGCGCAGGCGTTGGATCTCCATCGGCGTTTTGCGGCCGCGCAACCGGTGAATCAGATCCGTGGCGTCCACCAGCCGATCGCCGAAGGCACGTTGCAGGATGCCGAGGGTGACGCCCGCGACGACGCTCGGCTCAGCGGCTACGTAGGGCGCGGCGACAAACTCGAAGCTGCCCTCATAGCCGATGCGGTGCCCGGCAAGCCCCCGTTCCCTGGCAATCTGCCCCAGGATGCGGGCGATGCTCTCGAACGGATCGCCGCTGTCAACAAGGCCCCAGGGAAACGCCCGGACGTCGGCTATCCAGCCTTCTTGCGCCAGCTCATCCTCGGCCGCCGGCGCCACAAGCGCCGGTTCGCCCTCCGCGGGAAAGACCAGCAGGGCGAACCCGTTCATGGGCCAATATCCGCTGAGCAGCACCACGTTCTCAGGCAGGCCACAGACGATGGCATCCAGCCCCGCGGCTTGCAGCGCCGCCCGTGTTCGGTTTAGCCGTTCGGTATCTTCTGGCATAGGTTGATTACCCCACCTTTCGGTAGCGGAACAGGACTGCCCCCGGCTGCGCGGTGATGCGGACGGATAGACCTTGCTCCATGAGCTCGCGACCTGTTGCCCGGGTGATCTCACCCGTGTCGGCGTCCGTCATTTCATACTGCCCCGCGGGATCGAGGCCCATCAGCTTGAAAGAACCCGACTCGGTCGGGCTGTCCTCGCGGCGGAAGACCTGCACGATGCCTGCCATCAGGTCGGGGCGGTCGCACTGCCAGGCGGCCCAGACATCCTTCGTCCCGGATCTGGCTGCGAGCGGATAGAAGTCGCCGTAGAAGTACGGACGAACCTCCAGTTCCTCGGCCGTGTACTTGCGGACCTGATCCAGCGGCGGTGGCTGGTTGCCTTCCAGCGCCGGGCTGGCCCACGACACACCCATGCCCGTGCCGTACCCGCTGCGCATGTGGTAGGGATCGGCGTCCGGCGTGCGGGCGAGGAACATGGGATACCACAGGCCCAGGCCGTGCGTAAGGTTCTGCATGAAGGTGGAAAGCGCCGCTGCGTCGGGCCAACTGTACGCGTCGCTCGGATGGAGCACGATAGAGCGTGCGATCGTTTCCAGGTCGATGCGCCGGCCGCCGCTGGCGCAGTTGTCGATCAGCAGGCCGGGATTGCGGGCCACCAGGTCATCCCAAAACGCATAGAGGCCCTCGATGTGCCGGATTTCGCTCATGCCCTTGCGGTCCGGGGGATCGACCACCATCCAGATCAGGTTGGGGGCCATGTTGAAATCGTGCCGGTAGATGGTGACGCCGCCCTCCTGGATGAGCGACGAGA
>Ga0172370_10001949_pt1 | contig 30478 bp, 26 predicted proteins | sample LakKiv5m_FD_114538 | JGI IMG/M metagenome (GOLD analysis project Ga0172370, IMG submission 114538) | Freshwater microbial communities from Kabuno Bay, South-Kivu, Congo - kab_022012_11.5m | ecosystem: Environmental > Aquatic > Freshwater > Lake | place: Democratic Republic of the Congo...
AGCAGACTACTACGGGGCCGGGTCCCGGTCGAGAAGGTGCGTCATGGCGAGTCCTGAGAAGGTCAACTGGTCCCCTGGTCGGGGCTCAAAGGTCACCATCCCGATGCCTGCGGCCGAGGTCATCCTTGACGCAGACACGGTCTGTAAGGACCACGACTTCGAGTTGTTTTCTGACCACCAAATCAACCCCACGGACTTAGGTGGAGCCACCTACTCGGTCGCCTATGCGATGGTGGGCTCGGAGGACGTGTGGCGCGACACGGTGGCTGGTGTGGCCGAAGCGACGACTACCGTCATTACCGGAAGAGCCATCCGACGCATCAAGGTGACCCTTGCCGGCGGCGCGCCTGTGACGCCGCATGTGGTCCTTTTGTCTTGGCGCACCGGTATTCACGCGTAGCGAGGGTACGATGGCGATGTGGTCAACAGCAGACGTCAACGACTTGCCTGATTCGAGCTTCGGCTGGATCGCTCCGGGCGGCGAGAAGGACAAGGGTGGCAAGACCGTCCCGCGCGCCCTTCGCCACCTCCCGTACAAGGACAAGTCTGGCAAGGTCGACGCCGCACACACACGAAACGCACTTGCCCGCCTTGATGGCGTTAGGGGCATGTCTGCAAGTGCCAAGGACCGGGTTCGCGAAAAGCTCGAGTCGGCGCTCGGGAGCGTCGACAAATCGGTTCGAGGGAGGGATGTGATGCGGGAGCCTATCGCCAAATGCCTAGAGACGAAGTCGGTCGAGACCAATAACCCACACGTTCCTACCCGAACGATGTACCCCGAGGAAGACGCGCCGCGTGCCGAGGATTATCCTCCGTACGAGACGCTCTTTCAGTACCTCGCGAAGGACATTGGCGACTGGAAGGACCCGGCCGACAAACGCATCGCCGGGATGCTTGCGGGGCTTCGTCGCGAGAACGCTCTGTACTTCAAGTTCTCTGAGAGGAAGACCGGAGATGTGTCCGAGAAGGCGTTCGCTCGATCGCGCGCCATTCGCCGAATCCACAACGCGGTGCAGGAGCTTCAGGACATCGTCGAGGGCGGCGACCTCGATTCCAATGTTACGCGTCACGTGTGGTGGGTATCGAGTGTCGAAGGGCTCCTCGACAAGGCGTACTCGGTATCCCCTGGCACGCGGAACCGTGAGGAACTCGTGTCCAGACTGAAGGACATGTACAAGCCCATCGAGGCGACGAAAGCCGAAGTAGCGATCGGCACTCCGGTGCCGATAGGGTAGGGATCATGGGCCTCATCGACCGAGCATTTCAGGGCGCAAGCACGGCACTTGTGTCGGCCGCGACCATCTACGGAGAGGCGGTATCCGCGTTCGCGAAGGCGCGAAGGTTTGATTCCGTTGAGTCGACTCAGTCGCAACGCGAGACGGAGTACGGCAAGGCCCACGAAATCGACGAGATTCGCGAACGTATGAAGCAGGCTCAGGGCGAGAATATGACGTCTCGTCCTGGGGCGATGGTTCTCGATTTTCCTACGCTCCGTCAACTCGCGACGGTTCCCGTGTGCTCAGCGATCATCGGTACGCGTGTTCACGAGTTCGGCGAGTTCTGTGTGCCGCAGGAGTCGCCGTACGGCACAGGTTTCGTGGTCCGTCTCCGCGAACGCCGCCGGCCTCCGACGCGCATCGAGGCAAAGAGGGCTGAGGAGTTGATGCGCTGGGTCAACTCGTGCGGCGACCCGAAACTTGGCAAGGAAGAGTCCTTCGAGGTCTGGGGCCGCAAGACCGTGCGCGACTCGCTCATCTACGACCAGCGGTGCTCGGAGATCATCTTCTCAAACGGCGGTAAGCCGCTTGGATGGAAGGCGGTTGATGCCGCGACCATTCGACGCGCTCGGCTTACGGACGCGGAGCGTCAACAGGGCCAACGCGACACCGACGACGGGTTCGTTCAGATCGTCAACGACAAGATCGTGGCGACCTTCGAACACGACGAGATGATGTTCGGCGTGAGACGCCCTCGCACCCTGTTGGCCGCGAACGGCTACGGGTATCCGGAACTCGAAGTGCTCGTCGGTACCGTCGCTCGCATCGTCAACGCCGAGACGTTCAACGCGGTGAACTTCACGAGCGGCGTGCACGCCTCGGGGATCCTCGCGCTCAAATCGCGCATGAGCAACAAGCTCTTCCGTGTGCTTCAGACCGAGGTTTACGAGATGCTTCAAGGCGTTAGCGCCTCGAAGCGCGTCCCGTTCATCAAGCTCGACCCGTCGGCCGACGAAGACATCAAGGCCGTCTCGCTCTCGCGCACGAATCAGGAGATGGAGTACCGCGAGTGGATCTCGTGGCTGCTCCGCGTCATCTGTGCAGAGTACCAGATGGACCCAGCGGAACTCGGGTTCGTTTACGGTAACGAAGGGCAGAAGACTTCGATGAATGCGGCGCCTGCAGGCGAGCGCATCACCGCGTCGAAAGAGCGTGGGCTTCGCCCACTGCTTCGTGGGTACGAGGCCGAGATCAATCAGAAACTCCTGTGGAACATCGCTCCCGACTTCGAGTTCGCTTTCGCTGGCTATGGTGCACAGACCGAGGCTCAACGTATCGAGACGGACGGAAAGGCAGTACGCACCTTCGTCACGGTCAACGAGATCCGCGCTGAGCACGATCGTCCGCCGCTTACGGGTGTTGCGGCTGTGCTTGGTGATTGTCCACTTGACCCAACGCTCATGACCGCAGTGACACAGATCTTGACTGCTCAGTCGACGACGTTTCCGGGTGCGGTTGGCACTGGCATCCAGCCGATGGGCCTAACGTCTGAGAAGGGGTCGATGCTCGACGAGGCTCCAGAGCTTCGCCAGTTCGAGGATGACGGCGGCGACGTGGGGCCGGCCAATCCGGCGGACTGGTCAGGTGGCGGAAGCGCTGGCGACTCCGGCGATGGGGTGTGAGCGATGCTGGCGACTGAAGCAGAACGCTCTCTTGACCGCGTGACTCGGTACGTTGCTGGGCTGCGCCCGCACTTCCAGACCTACTGGGTTGACTCGAACAAGCAGCGCAAGTCTCAGGACGACGAGGCAGAGAAGCGCGACGAGCAGACCCCGCACCAGGGCGGAGGACAAGGCGCCAAACGCACAAGCAAGGACGACATCATCAAGAAGGTCCGAGAGGCCGGCGGGGACGAGAGGCTAGCGGAGAATATGATCCGCGCAGGCGTGAGCAAGAAGGACAAGGAGACATCCGCAGCGATACAACTCGCCGTGGCCTCGATGATGGGTGACCGGTCCCATGCGTCTGAGGCCGTCGAGAGGATGCACGAAAATGAGAAGGGCTGGGTCGATGCCATCGAGGATGCCATCGCTCGGGGTGAGGAGCTTGCGCACACCGTTGGTCCGCTCGTACAGGCGTCGCAGCAGGCATACGACAGTCCGCAGAACCCGATGTGGTTCGTGGTCACTGGTGACGCTGCGAAGTCCGCGCGCAACGGTCTGAAGGGCAAGTCCATCTTCGACATCAAGACCGACATGCTTGTCCGACTCACAGACAAGGAGTCTGTCGCGGCGGAGCGCGCTCGAAGTGGTGACCTCGTTGTAGCCCTGTCCGTCCTGCAGCAGGCCATCATCTTCTCGCACCGAGCACTCCCCATGTCGGCCGAGGCCGAGAAACGCGGAGACGTCATCGTCGCGTCGCGCGGTGTCTTCCGTATCCGGAAACAGGACGTGGTCTCTCTTGATAGGGCAGTCGCAAAAAGCATCACGTCAGCGCGCGACGAGGGCGTTACGCCAGTACCAGTCGTCGACATGATGACGCTGCTCAAGTCCATGCACGACCGCCACCTTGCGGGGCTACGTGAAGTGGTCAAGGGCATTCACGAGCGCAAGGCCTCCACGCCCGGAGCGCGCTGATGTTCTGGTCGCTCGCCGACTCTGCCCGCCTTGCTTGGGGTATCCGCGATCACTACGACGCGTTGGCCTGGAGCATCGCCGGAGAGCGCGCGCACCTAACCGAATCCAGGCGCAAGGAACTGGAGTTGCGCGGCGCCCTGAAGGGCAAACCTGAGACTCCGCTCTTTCTTTGGCTCGCGTTGGCCGCGGGTGTGGCAGGGGTAGTTGACGAAGAGAGTCGAACTAAGCAGGCATCGTGGTCGAGCGCGAAATGGAAGACGTCGGCGCACGAACTATCTGGGTCAGCGGTACTAACGGCCATCGCGAACAACGCAGCGGAGAGGCTCGCACTCGAGACACGGATGCTAGGCGAGGTGGCTGCGCGGGATATCATCGGCGCATCAACGTCAAGCCTGAAGTACAAGATGCCAGGAGAGGACAAGTCCACGCGCCTCGATGCGGTACTCACGGCGCTCACAGCAACTCAGACGCTGCCCGAGATGTACAAGCAGACTGAGCACCTCGAGAAGCTCCTCAGTCAGAGTTGGCTACAGCGCGCAGATGTCATCACGCAGTCGACATGGAACGAGGGGCAGATCATCTCCATCGAAGAGAAGGCGGATGACGGCGACATGATCGCCCGCGTCCCAGAACCCGACGCATGTAGCAAGTGCATCGAGTTGTTTGTCTCTCCACTCGGGACGCTGAACCTCTTTTCGGCGACGCAACTGTTGCGTGACGCACATACGACCGAAGGACAGATGGCCGCGTCGTCGAGCCCTGTGCATCCACACTGTAGGTGCTGGGTGCTGCACGTTCCAAAGGGCTACTACGCCACCCGCGACGGTGGTATCGTCAAAGACGAGACGGGCAACGCGCCGGGCGTTCCCTTGGGAGACGACGATGGACAGTAACGAACTCTTCTTCTCACTCGGTCGGGTCGGGATCATTGACACGGTCGATGTTGCTTTGGCGCTCGTCAAGGACGCGAAGGGCGGAAGCAAGATGCGCGGCGCCATCGAGGGAATCGCCACAGCCGAGTCACAGGACCAGGACGGCGATGAGGTCGACCAGGACGGTGCAGACTTCTCGTACGCGAAGGAGTACGGGTTCTTCACGCAGGGTCACTATCGCGAAGCGGACGGCGTCATCGGGGAGATCGAGAGCATCGAGAAGACAACGATCAAGGACCCGAAGACCGGAAACGACGTACGCGCCACTCGCGTGTCCGGGTTCTTGTACCTGCACAAGAAGATCGCCGCAGAGACCTATGAGACGATGCTCGCGATGAAGGCCGCCAACTCTTCGCGACAGGTCGGCATGTCGATCGAGGGTCGTGGCCGTCGAGACCCGAACAATCGCAAGCGGATCGTCAAGTCGCTCGTACACAACATCGCGATAACGCCTCACCCCGCCCACCCACTCGCGCGCGCCGGCGCCTTGCAGATGATCGCCAAATCGGTGGCCGCGTCCGAGGCGTACAACTTGGCATGGGGCGAGTTCTCGAAATCGCTCGAGCCAGACGTCCCGGTTCCAGTCCAACAGAATCGACCCGTCAAGCTTGTATCCAAAGACGACATCGATCGCACGTTGAGGTTAGCTCAGCCTCACGCAACAGACCTTGAGCGGAGCAAGATGGTAGATATCCTGTTTCGTTTGACAAATATCTAACTGTATTGACGCTCACCAGGGGCGTGTGTACGGTCGACTTGCAAGCGTCGGAATGAGCCGGCGACACTGAACCAGACGAGGACAAGATGAACATCAAGCTCAAGGCAGCCCTTCTCGCCGCAGGAATCGAAGGTCTCGACGAGGCCAAGGCTGAGGAGATCGCCAAGCAGTTCGCCGAGGTTGGCGCGGTTGAAGTCGACCAGCTCGTCACGCTGGCCAAGTCGCTGCGTGATCTCTCGGCCCCGTCGGTCGATGCCGCGGTGCACGCCACCGAAGACAGCGAAATCGCCAAGGGCCTGAACAAGGTCGGCGACGGTTTCGAGGCGTTTGCCAAGTCGCAAGGTGATGCGTTCAAGGCGCTCACCGACGGCGTCGCACTCATCTCCGAGCGCGTGGTCGAGTTGACGGCCGACATCAAGGCCCTCAAGGCCGGCGACGCCGAGAAGACCGCGGAACTCACCAAGAGTCTCGACGGACTCAAGGACCACATCAACGCGCCGCGCCCCACGAAGTCGGTCGAGTCGGTCCTTCCGACCGAAGGCGACAAGGCTGCTGCAGCGGCTGCTGCGGCGGGCAAGCCCGAGCTTCCCGTTCTTCGTGAGCGCATCGTCAAGCACTGCACGGAGATCGCGATCAATCCCGCGACGACCCCGGGTGCGCGCTACACGGCCCAGCAGAAGCTGAGCGAGACCCTTGCGGGCGGAGACGCCTTCGCCATCGCCAAGGGTCTTGGGATCTCGGTCGAGAAGTAACCACCGGTTGAACGTCAACTACGGGAGACCGAAAGTCGACCGAGAGATAGGGGGAAAGGAAGATGTACGACACGATGAGCACCTTCGGCTTCCAGCCCGGTGACGAAATCAGCGCCAAGGAGCTGATGGCGTTCAACGAGGCGATTCGCAAGTCGACCTACGCCGGCTACCAGACCCCTGCGGTCACGACCGGTGGTGACAATGGGCCGATGAGCCCTGGTATCCCGCAGTCGATCGACGCGCAGATCGTGCCCCTGTCGTACGGCAAGGAGCAGCTCGTCTTCTTCCTCGAACTCGTCCAGAAGGACGTGACGCAGATGGTCCACGAGGCCGCGCGTCTGAAGAGGTACGGTCGCCGGTTGCCGAGCTTTGTCGGAGAGGGCCTGACGAACTCGGTCAACGTCGTCGAGATGGACCGCGTGAGCTTCAAGGTTCGGTTCATGAACGTGATGCGCGAGGTCTCGAACGCCCTCGCCGCCATCCGTCTCCTGGCCCCGAACGCCAGCGCCATCGCGGCGGACAACGACGCGGCGACGCTCGAGCTGCTCTACGACGCGGAGAAGGCGGTACTCTTTGGAGACAACGCCATCGACCCGCTGAGTTTTGACGGCGTCATCACGCAGATCGAGCGCATGGAGACCTTCGAGGGCCAGAAGAACTTCTCGAGCCTGAACGGCGCGACGCCCGACCCGGACATCTTCCGGGCCATCCTGACGAAGCTCTACATGCCCCCGTTCTACGGCTACACGAAGTGCATCTACGTCGCGCCCGACGTGCATGCCAAGTTCCATGAGATCGCGACCGCGTACCAGCGCGGCTCGAACCTCCTCACCGGCGCCCCGATCTTCTTCGGCGCGGCGGGCGAGATTCTCATCAGTTACCCGGGCGGCGCGCCGGTCCGTGTCAAGGCGGTTCCGTTCCTCTCGAACGCGGAAGACACCTGCGACGGCACGGGCACGGCGTTCGGAACGACCGTCGCGCAGCCGACGTGGAACGTGCCGCCGGCGTCCGTCGTTCTCGGTGGCGGCGAGACCTCGGGGTGGGCGGCGGCCAATGCGGGCGACTACAAGTACTACGTCATCGGCCAAACGAGCGGCGGCTTGTCTCAGGACTCGGCGCTCTCGGACGCAGTCACCGTGGTGAAGAACCAGAAGGTGACGATGACCATCAACTCGACCAACGGGTGCGTGTACAAGGTCTACCGCTCGGCCAAGGGCGTGTTCACGGGCCAGTTCCAGTACGCTGGCTCGGTCCGTGCGACGGGCCCCACGGTCGTGTTCACGGACTTCAACCGGAGCTTCCTGAGCGCGACCCAGAACTCGATCAGGCCCGGCACGACCAAGGTCCTGTTCTCGACGCTTGACCCGGAGCACTACTACTTCGGCAAGTTGCTCGACCTCTTCCGTATGGAGTTGCCGAGCCTGAACGTGACCCGCCGGTTCTCGACGAACCTGTGGGGCATGCCGGTGGTCAAGGCGCCGATGAAGCTCTGGGTTCTTCAGGACGTCGGCGGCGTCACACTCCCGAGCGGCTCGGTCTAGTGAACTAAGCCCCCTCCCAAATTCGGGAGGGGGCTTCGCTTCACCTGACACTGGAGGCTTCCCATGGTTCTCACGACTGACACCCAAACCCTGCTCGCCGCCCTCTCGGTCTCCGAGGCCCAGGAAGCCGACAACAACTTCCCCATCACGAAGAAGTACAAACTCTTCGAGACCCTGCAGGCGCTCGCGACGGGCCTCCTGTCGGTGTCCGAGACCGGGACCTACAAGGATCCGGTCGTGGTCGCTGGCACGATGCCCGACACGCCAGTCTACTCGGTCGGCACGGACGGATCACGCCTTCTGACGAACAGCGCCAACAAGAAGATCACTGTCGACGCGACTGACCTTCTCGTTGGCGAGCGTTTCCTCTGCACCGACAACACCGAGTTCGGCGGCTTCTGGGAAGTGGTCACGAAGGGCTCTGGCAGCGTCAAGTGGGTTGCCAAACGCCCCGCGGACTATGACTCGGATGCCGATGTTACCGAAGGCGCGCTCTGCGTCGTTCAGAACGGAACGTCTGCGAACAAGGTCTTCGAGCTCACGACCACGACCCCACTCGTCCTTGACACCGACGCCCAGCAGTGGGCTTTGGCCACGAGCGCCCCATCGCTCCACGCTACGACCCACGTCACGGGTGGAACCGACGTCATCGCCAACGCGATTGCGGGCGGTGCTGCGGGCCTGATGTCGGGTGCCGACAAGACAAAGCTCGATGGCATCTCCGCTGGCGCCAAGACGGACGTGGAGTCCGAGACCACGGTCAAGTCCAACGCTGTCGCGACGACGAACGTTGGTGTTGGCGACGCAGGCAAACTCTTCAAACTCGATGCTGCAGGCAAGGCCGCTGGTCGCGTTCTCGAAGTCGACGGTGCGAAGCTCGACAAACTCGGCCTCGTCAAGACGGCCAATGCTGCAGCGGGTGATCGCGTCACATCGACCGTCGCGGGCGCAACGGCCACGTTTGCGACGAAGAAGTCCTGGGTCGCCACGGCGCTCTTGGTGGACGACGAAATCAAGCTCACCGCGTTCGGCACGTTCCCGACAGGGGCCAACGGGGCGACGTTCTCGCTCCAGGTTCGGTTCGGTGGAACGGTGATTGGCACAGCGACCGGAACCCTCAACGTGGCCGACAACGACACGTGGTTCATTGAGGCCACGCTCAAGATCGTCTCCGCGACCACGTTCACCGGGTTCGCGAGGATCAAGAGCGGAGTCTCGGGTGCCGGTACGTACAATGACGTCTGGGGTGTGACGATCGACGGCGTGTGCAACGATATCGCCACGCTCGGTAATGACCTCGACATCCAAGCGATCCACGCCGGAGCAGACGGCGATACTTGCGACCTCAACGGGTTCTTCGTCGACGTTCAGTAACCAACTTCCCCCGTGACCGCACCGCGGGGCGGAGGGAACGATGGCGGTTGATCTCTACAAGGACATCCTGACCCCACTGTGGCTCAAGGAGACCTTCCTTCTGGGGATCGATCTACGCGACAACGACGGCGTCGAGTTCCCTGCCCGCATCTTCTCCGAGTCCATCCGACGTGCCGTTGGGCTTGTCGAGAAGGACTTCGGTATCGCCGTCGAGCCCCGTGTGATCGAGGGCGAAAGGCACTCGTTCGACTGGCGCAAGAAAGAGCGGTACTTCCCCTTCGCGCTCGACGTGTGTCCGCTCCTGCAACTCAACGAGATGCAGCTACAACTCGGGGCGTTTGACCCGGTCAACTTCCCTAAGGAGATGGCGCTCGTCACTTCGCTCGTAGGCGGGCGCATCAGTATCGTCCCGGCGCCCATCCCCATCTCGATGGGGCCGATGTCGGCGTCGACCGCGTTCTTCATGATCCCGAACGCCCCGACGCAAGAGTACATGCCGGGCTTTTTCCGTTTCGACTACGACGCTGGCATGGCCCTCTTTGATGGCCGTCAGAACGTCACGCCAGCGACGACGTGGCCTATCCAAGTCGACTTACCCTACGCGCTTGACGAGTCGAACTACGAACTCACGTTCATCGTTACCGCCGCCGACGATGACACGGACCGCACGATCGAGTTCGGGACTGTTCGGCGAACGCAAAGCTACTTCACCTTCGAGCCCGACCGAGACATGCAGGGCACGACCATGACGGTGCGCTGGATCCTATCGAGCCTCGGTGCCGACATGAAGGGCTACATCGGAAAGTACGCCTCCACCCTGGTGGCCGCGGTGGCCGGCGACTTGCTCGGCGGTCAAGGTATTGCGTCATCGAGCCAGAGCCAGGACAACGTATCGCAGGTCGTGGCCACCACGTCGTCTCCTGAGAACCACGGCTACTCGGCGCGTGTGCGTCAGTTCGAGCGCGAACTCAAGCGCGAGCGTGAGATCCTTCGGTCGTACTGGTCTGGACTCCGGACCTTCTACATCTAGGAGGACTCGACGTGCCGACCATGCTCCCATCGCGAAGGCCAGCAAAGCTTCGACCGATCGTTCAGCTCGACCCGGAGATGCTGCGCTCGGAGATCTTCACACGAGGCCTTCGGTGCTTGTGGGAGCAGTCCGCTGAGTGCCCGTGCACCGACGTGCTTGATACGAAGTCCTCGGCTTTCACCTATGGGCTTGGGTCGTCCGTCACGAGTGGACAGGCGCAAGAAGACTGCCCTATGTGCAATGGGCAGGGCTACTTCTACCACAGCTCGCAGGAAATCTATGCGCTCGTCACCGCGGCACACGGGGATATGGAGCGCTTCTCGGTCTACGGAGAGTACGCTCGCGCGATGGCGAGCTTCACAACGAACCCGGAGCACCAGCCGCAGTACCTGGACCGCTTCACGATCCTCGATACGTCGCTCGTTTTCAGAGACCATGCCACAAGGACCGCAAACGCCATCGAGAGCCTTCGATATCCGGTTGTGCGGCGCGAACACGATCTCGAGTGGGGCGTGACTCCTCGGGGCGTCCTGTACGCGCACAAGGCCGACGGTGCACGCCTCGGGGTCGTGGGCGGGGAGCTTGTCGAGACGGTTGACTTTGACGTCACGACCGACGGCAAGATCGATTGGACGAAGGGCGACATTTCGGGGTCTGCGCCAACGGTCGGTAATCGCTACACGATGACCTACTACTGCCACCCAGTCTATGTCGTGATGAGCTTCCCGCACTCCATCCGCGCAACGCAGACCAAGTACAAGCGACCGGACTTCATGGTCCAGTACCTCAGCGTCCAATCGGACGCGCGCCTAGAGTTCGTGGCGCCGGTCGTGCGCTGATGCAGAACCACACCCATGACGTAAACATCGAAAGCGGACTTGAGCGCGGCGTGATCAAGCAGATCATCGGCCAACTCGCGCAGCGTGTGGCGAAGGAGTGGCGCGACCGCGGTGTCGCACAGGCCAGAGGCGGAATCAAGGCCGCGTACGAGGCCGTGCTCGTGACCGAGGTGAGCGAGAACGGTTTCACGGTGTCGATGCGCAACAGCGAGATGCCGTCGCCTCTCGACGCGCTCGGACTGATGTACGAGACCGGTTTCGGTCCTGGCGGGTTCGACGTCACAAGTCCTTGGGATCTGCGGATGTTCCTCCTGCGCGGCGGAAAGACCGCGGTCAACGTTCCGTTTTCCAAGAGCCAGTCGACGATCGAGTCCATCAGCCCGCGCGCTGCGGCGATGTTGCCGAGCCTGCGCCCTGGTGCTCCGGACATGGGCTCAACGGCCGGGGCAAAGCGCATGCCGAGCGGCATGTCCGGCAAGCTCATGGAGCACCACGTTACGGACGCGACGGCGCAGCTCATCCGGATCAACAACCCAGGATCAGTCGACTCGTTTCGCTTGTGGCGCCGCGCGTCCATCTTCGGCAAGCCCTGGATCCGTAGCGGCATCACGCCTCTCAAGATCGCCGAGAACCTCTGCAAGGAGATCCCTCAGATGTTCCTCGACGTCGCGGCGGAGGGTAAGTAGATGTCCGCGCACCTCGACTTACACATCCTCGCGTCGCTCCAGAAGTTCTGGCCGGTCATCTTGGCCGACGCTGCGTTGTGGGACGCGTGTCACATCGGGATCGATTCGGCCGAGGCCGAGAAGACACGGACAAAGCTCGTGGCGCAGCCTCTCGTGTTCCGCGATAGGCTCGCGAAGGGCAAGGACGCGTTCCCAGTCGTGGTCGTGCAGCTTGATTCCGAGTCGCGCTACAAGGAGGCGCTCGGTAACCGCAAGCTTATCGAGGTACAGCAGACCGCCATCCTCGACATCTACGGCCAGACCGTGGACACGACCCGGTCCATTCACGTCGTCACGCGCGCCATCTTGCAGGAATGCCAGAAGCGCTTCCTCGAGGCCGGTTACGATGACTTCCGGTACTCGGGCGTCAGCTCCTTGTCGGACGTCCAGGAACTCGCCGCTGAGCAACTAGGCGTCTATCAGCGCCGCGTGCGCTACGAGGCCAAGGTCGCGCTCGAGATCCCAGACCTGCTTCCAGTCACGGCCGAGAAGCCCTGGATGGTGTTGGCCGAGGACATCACGGACGATGACGGCCATGTGGGCAAGGTGAAGTTGGGCCTGTAGGACTTTCGGGCCATGGAGCAGCGTGGTACGCTGTAGTCCGGTCTGGTGGAGGACGTGTCATGCCGAGTTCCATTTACGTCAACGGTCAGCGGGTCTACGTGCCGGGTCTGTACGGCAAGATCAACGCTTCGGCGCTTGCGGCCACCGGTTTGACCGTGGGCGGAATCGCGGTCGTGGGGTCCTTCCCGACGCTCGAGCACGCGGTGCCGAAGGTCTTCCAGACCGCGCGCCAAGTCGCCTCATGGGACGGCAACGACAAGGTCATGGCGCGTATTGCGCAGATGGCGTTCCAGCCTTCGAGCGATGACCGGGCGCCCGGCGGCGCGAACCCGCTCATCCTCGTCAACGCCCAGGAAAACACCCAGGCCTCGCGCACGCTCTACGATGCGACCGGTCTTGAGGCTCTCGTCATCAAGTCGAAGTATTGGGGTGTCAAAGGCAACCACGTCAACGTGCTGTCGGACACCAATACCCTGGACGCGACGCTTCAGGATTTCATCGTCAAGCTCGATGGGGAGACCGAGACCTTCAGTGCGCTCGGATCTGGGTCGATGATCTCGGCCGGGTACCAGTCACCCGTCGGGGATACCGCCCTATTGACCGATATGAAGCTGCAGGTCTCTCCACGCACGACGTTCGCGAAGTCCGGGACGCTCGCTGCGGGCGCGGCGACGATCGACATGTCGAAGGTCCTTCCGCTCAAGACGGGGACCATCACCGCGACGACAAGCGTGGACGCCACGCAACCTATCGAAGTCACGCTCAAGGGTTACGACGCTTACGGCAAGTACCAGCAGGAGACACTTCAATCGGTCGCTGTCGCAACACCGAAGTCGAGCGCGAAGAAGTGGTCATCTGTCTCGTCTGCAGACGTGGCTACCGCAGACAACGCGAGCACGGCTACCATTACGCTCTCCGGATCGTCCGCCCAGGCGCTTCGTATGGTGTGGGAGAAGACGATCGCGTACGTCGGCGCCACCACGTCGTTCCTGCCGGTCTCTCCATGGTCGCCGTCCGACAACATGAAGCTCAACTCGGGGCACATCACGATCGCGTTGACGGTCGCGGCGTCCGTTGGCAAGACGATCTCGTTCGTCTTCACTGGACGAGACCACACGAATGCGATGATGACGGAGACGGTGGACTTCGCCAACGCTGACGGTACCACCCCGAAATCGACAACCACAAAGTGGTCGTCCCTGACGTCCGTCACCTACACCGGCGACTCGACCGCCAACACGTCGATCACAATCTCGGGCGAGAGCTTCTACATCGACTTCACGGCAACAAAGACACTCAAGCAAGTGGCGGACGAGATCAACGTCGTCTCGGCTCTTGGGTACTTTGCGACGGTCGACAACGCGAAATCCGGAACGGTGCTCGCGCGTGAGTGCGACGAAGTGGCGCTCGGCACCACCTGCTTCACGTCAAGCGGCGCTTCGGTCCGCGCGGACCTGTGGGCCATCATCGACTTGCTGTCGGGCTCTGACTTCATCACGGTCTCTCGCGCCACGAACGCAGGAGCGCAGCCCGCCCCATACGGCGGTGGTGTGTTCTTGCTCGGCGGCACGGAGACCGTGGCGACGACGGACATGTACTCCGACGCGTTCGACTCGCTCCTGCCGCGCACCGACGTGCAGAAGGTCGTGGCCTTTGGCGACGACTCGTTCGATGCGTCCGAGACGCTCACGCTCGCGATGAACACCAAGATGGTGGCCTTCATCCGGTCGGCAGCCATCTTCGGGCACGAGTGCGCGGGCTACATCGCGTGGCCCTACCAGTCGAACAAGACCATCACCGACATCAAGGCCTTCATCAAGCAGGTGAACTCCCGATCGGTCTCGGTCGGCGCGCAGAAGCTCGTGTCGATCGACCCAGACGGCACGACCCAGACCCTCGAGTCGAAGTACCGTGCCCTCCAGATGGCCGCGATGAAGGTCGCGGTCGGTCTGTGCGAGCCCGTGACGGAGAAGCGTCCGACCGTGTCGGACGTCATTTCGGTCTGGACACCGTTCCTCGACGACAACGAGGTTATCCCGGCCGGTATCCAGGCGCTGACCTACGAGGAAGGTTGGAAGGAGTTGCGCGGCATCACGTCGTACCTCACGGACGACAACCCTGTGCTCTCCGAGTCGTCCTCGGTCGAGTCCTGTGACACCAGCATCCGGATGCTGCGCGCAGATCTGAAGAGCCTCGTTGGCCAGAAGAACACCATCACAGCGACAAAGCTCGCGGAGTTGGTGACGACCTCGCTCAAGAAGCAGGTCAAGGCCGGAGTCATCAAGGACTGGCGCAACGTCTCGGTCGACGACGAAGGCGACGTGTACAACATCGTATACGAGTGCGCGCCCGTCGAGCCCTTCAACTTCGCGAACGTCGAGCTTCGTGCTATTCGGTTCTAGGAGGTTCCCATGGCTCTCAAGCGTGCGGCATCTGGCGCGAGGTACACACTCGAGATCGACGGGCAGGAGGTCGGCTGGGCCGACTCCATCCGGTTCGCGACGGGCAAGACCTTGGCACGCGTTAAGGTGCTCGGCAACCTCCGGTCGGACGGCATCGAGGTCACGGACTTCTCGCCCGGTGGGACGATGGATGCGGTCTTCATTGCGGACACGTCGATCTTCAAGTACCTCGGCTCGGCCTCCGAACTTGGGTCGAACTTGCAGATCATCGAGTCGGCATCGAAGACCATCTACGTCAAGGACATCGTCACCGGCGCCTACGTCTGGGTGCTCGAGGACTGCAAGTTCGGGACGACGGGCTGGTCAGTCGCGCGCGACGGCGGCCTCGCCGCGCACTCGGTCGACTTCGAGTGTCTCGACGTGGTAGACAACACGACTGGCGCGTCGCTGTAGACGCTGTAGGGCTCGATGGACATCCTTAAGCACAGCAAGGTCGGACCGGTCCCTTCGAAGGCTCCTGTCGAAAAGGAGCTCACACCAAAGGAGCGCGAAATCACGATCCAGTACGAGACTGACGACGGTCTCGAAGAGGGTATCGTCATCTCGCGTATCATGTCGGCCGAGGACCGGGTCAAGTTCGCGCGTACCCAGGCGCTCTTCGCTGGCGCCATTCCGTGGGCCTCGTACCCACCGAGCGAGCAAGGGCGCTTCCGTGCGCTCGCGACAATCCAGGTCCAGCTTCACGACGCGCCCGACTGGCTCGTGCCGGCCGTGACTGAGGATGACGACCTCCTGTACACGCTCGCCAACCTGTGCGAGGAGCACGAGGCGAGCTACTTTCGCCGAGATGTGGGACAGAGCGAGGGCGATTCGGGCAAGAACCGACTGGTCCTGGTTGAGTTTACTGCTACCGGACATGACACTGAGTGAAGCCGAGGTGATGCTTGGGGAGGGACACCCCCTGGTCGAGGAGAAGATGCTGTTGAGCATGAGCGACCGGGACTGGGGGGCCGTAGAACTCGCTGAGAGGACCTCGCGCGAGGACGTTAACCCACATGTCGCCGCAGCCCAGAAGCGCATCCTGCGTAAAGCCAGGGAGCGTATGAAGGCGCAGGTCGAGGCGCAGCGTAAGGCCAAGTTGCAGGGCCTGAAGCGGGGGGTGTGATGTCCAAAGACAACGACGTCAAAATCCGCTTAATGGTCGATGGTGTAGACCTGTCCCCGAAGGCGCTCAGGGACCTCGAGTCCATCAAGAAGCAAGCGGTTGCTAAGGCAACCGCTCAAGCGGACGCTGTGAGACAGAGAAACAGGGATCGCGAATTGAGTGGTCCGCGGTCGATGTCGATTTCGCAGTACCCCAAGCCGAACTCAGATGATGCTGACAGGTTCTTTCTTCGTAAGCGTGCGCAAAGGGAACAGCGCGAGATTCGTGATAAGCAGCGCGAGGATCAGGCGACGCATCGGTCCATAATGTCTGAAAAAAAGGCATTGGACTCGGAGCAGCGACGTGCGGACAACGCTAGAGCGAGGCTCCATACCAGTTCGATGTCTGGTATCGAGAAGACGTTCGCGCAGATGCAGCGGAGCGCTCGCGCGGAAAACCGTCGAGAAGTTGGGGCATTTGGCGGTCGCGTAACCGCAGCCGCGTCAAGGCTCGCATCAATCAAGAGCGGGTCCGATGCCCTGTTCGCGAAGATGCAGCGCTTCAAGACGGAGTCGTCGGCCTCGGTTGATGCGTGGAATCCGCAGAACGACGCTATGTACCAAGCGATGTTGGCGAACGAGAAGGCGCGGAAAGGTCCGTCGGGAGGAGGCAGTGGCGGAGGTGGGCGTGTTCGAGTTGGCGGTGGAGGAGGTGGTCGAGGCCACTTCGGCGAACTTATCGGCGCCGGCTTCTTGACCCATGGCTCAGCCCAGGCCCTTGGTCAAATCATCGGCGGGACCACGCTCGGCACCCCATTCAACGTCGCCGGCAATATGCTCACAACGGCGTCACACGCGATGTTGTCGACGCGTATGATGTCGTCGCTTATGAGGAGGGGTCCGAGTGGTGGGCAGATTGCGGCAAATGCTGCAGGTGGTGCGGTTATGGGCGCAACGACTGGCGCTATGATGGGTGGCGGCTTGTGGGGCGCTGTGGGGCTTGGTCTTCTTGGCGCAGCATCTTCCGCTGCAGGTGGAATGCTTGAGTCGCGCGCGGGCACTCGTGACGCGGCCGTCGCGATCCAACAGAACTACGCGTTGGCTCGAAGTATTGGAAACGGGAACCTCCCAGGAATTGGAGGCCTGAATCGAGGTAAGGCGTTTGCTGAGCTGGGCTGGGGGCCTGAGCAAGCGTCAGCCTTTACCGTGCAGTCTGCCCGATTGGGTGGGGCAAACGCGTCCTTCGAAGCCCTGTGGCGCGAAGCCCTAATGGAAGCGTCTGGCGTAGGTATCGGTGGTGCGCAACGTGCCCGTGGGATGGGGTACTATGCACAAGGCGGCAGGTCTGGCGCCAATGCCCTCTCGTCCTGGTCAATCCAGAGTGCAGTGGGCCAAGGTCTCAAGGGAGATGCGGCGACCCAGTACCTATCTGACATCGCCGAGAACATCTCCTCCATCGTCAGAGGTGGTCTTCAGCCGAACATGGGTGCTACCCAATCCTTCCTGGCCATGGCTTCGGCGATGGGCGGGCCGCTTGCCGGGTCGATGGGTGTTGGCGCCATGAGCGCCATGCAGTCAGGGTCCTTGGCGTACGCAGGTGGGTTCAGGGGGCAGTTCTCGGGGATTGCTGACGCTCTCGACTTGGCCGCCGCGGCTCGTGGTGGAGGAAGCATCACCGATATCCTCGAGAGACTCGAGTCTCGCGCCGCCACGCCCGGCACTACGTTGGCCGAGTACAAGTCTGTGGGTGGTGTAGCTGGGGAGCTTGCGACCATCGCTAGGTCTCAGTCCGTGGCGCAAGGGCGTTCCCTGTGGGAGTATCAACCTGGAGTAGACTGGTACACTACAGGAGAACCGGCCCCACTAATAAGTGAGGCAGCAAAAATCGCGGCAAGGAGTGATTTCTTCAAGGCCCAGACCGTGGTCGGTGAGAGCCAAGACAAGGTCCTGGAGATGGAACGCGCCGCTGGTATGTTCTGGCAGGCGGGCGTTCAGACACTCGAAGGCATATTGTCTAAGTGGTTCGGTAGATGAAAGCCCGCCACGCCCATAGCTTCCCACCAAAGCTCGCCCGTGCTGGGATGCCTCGCGTGGAGTTCCATGGCTTCACAAAGGCCGCGACGTCTGACCCGGTCGATGTGAACAAGACCGCGGGCCGATCGACCATCAACGGCTGGATGGACGTCACAAACTTCGTGCGCTCGGTCCGGTGGCGTCAGTCCGTCACGCGACCATGGGAATCCATCACCCTCCAGTTGGCCGTGCCTCGCCGGTACTGGTTCCAGTTCTTCCCGGGCCTCACCCAAGGCCTGCGTTCTCACGGCGCACCGGGCGAGTGCGACGATCCAAAAACCGCGTACCTGCGCCAGCCCACAGCCGGGTTCTGGGTCGTGGTGCGTATGCCTCGCGGTACCGCGTCAGATGCTGCGGGGGGCGCGGCCGAAGCGTGGGGACACGTCACGAGCCTTAGTTACGGCATCACGATGGGTCCCGACGGGATGCCTAACGAGATGACCGTGTCCATCCAGACAGAGTCTTGGCTCGAGATGCTTGGACGATCACGGCTCGCCCTCAAAATTGGGAGCGAGGGCTTCACGCTCCGCGGGTTCCTTGAGCCCCTCGGCAAATGGCTGCAGGACTGGACGGGCATCCTTCAGGGCGCGCTTAGCGAGAAGTACCCAGGCCGACTGCTCGCGAAGACCTTCAAGCGTTTGGCGCAGATCCAGGTGCCTGAAACGCTCGTCAAGAACCTGACCTTCGGCGGGGACCCGCGCGACGAAAACGCCGCCGGCGCCATCAAGATCATCGCGACCGAGTCCGACGCTGAGAAGTGGGCGCCGATACGCGCGCCACAGCAGTCTGAACCGCGCGGGTGGGATATTAACGTCGCGGGCTCCGCTCTTCCCAGGTGCTCCATCCTCGAGTACCTGTACTCGATCGTTGGAGCCGACCCGAATATCGTCGAGTTCTTCCCGTCGCTTGAGTACCAGCCGGCCGTCGACCCATGCACCGAGGCTGGCGCGAAGCCTGCGGCGTGGCCCGACCCCATGATCCGGGCGCTCGGTGGCTCATGCCCCGTGCTCATCCACCGCATCAGGCCGTTCCTCGTCGACAACATCGATAGCGCCAACGCCACAATCGCACGCTCACACGGCAACACCGAGATCCCGTCCGCGGGCCTAGAGAAAACGGCCAGCGAGCAACTCGGGATCTACCAGAGTAGCGGCCCGTCGCGCAGGATTCGGCGCGCTCACGACAAGTCGAGGGACTGGTACACGGTGCGCGAGAACGAGGTCATCTCGCTCAACCCGACGTGGTCCGATCTAAACCGCGTCAACTACGTGACCTGCAAACCCGGATCGATGATGCTTCCGGCGTTGCAGATGGAAGGCGTTCTCGGCGTCCCAGTCGGCGCGCCAGCCGAGTGGCGGGCGCACGGTATGCGCCCATACGATGTCGACTGGCCCTGGTTTCCAGCGATCATCGAGAACAACGAAGACGAACTCGCAGACCTCACGAAGGAAATTCTCTCCCTGTCCGAGCTCGGTTTTGCCCTGCTGGCCGGCCAGGAAGCGTACTCGACTGGTTCGATGCGCATGCGCTTTCGCCCCTGGATGAAGGCCGGGCATTGGATGTTCGCGCACCTCGATCGACTTGACACAACGTCGTACAAGTCCGACGGGGTATCAAGCGGCGAGAACTGGCCGCGATTTGACTGTTATATTGAAGCTATTACGCATGAAGTCTCTGTACTTTCGGTGCTTGGCGGGTTATTTCAGAACGATGACTCCGAGATTATCGCAACAACCACGGTCGAGTTCTCACGCGGCGCCTTCGACATGCCCGTATACCCGCGCGCCGCCGCGTGGAGAAACGAGGGGGAGATCCAAGGTGCGATCGACAAGGCGGCGAAGGCGTACAAGGAGACAGGGCAGGTTGGGGACGAAGAGGGTGGCGAAGAGGCTACTGGCAAGACCGCTGCGCTCAACGCCAAGTACGGGGATCCGCTCGGCGGGAAGCCTGCGGTCCACGGCGCAGGTGACCTCATCGAGCCGGACGCCGCGTGGTACGCGGCCAACATCATCACGAAGTCCTTCGACGTTTCCGGGAAGTCGTACAAGATCACACTTCACAAGGACGTGATCGATGACTTCATCGCACGGTTCAAGCAGGCGTGCCTCGCTACAGGGTATAGACCCACGAGCATCGTCGGCTATCGATCTCGGTACAAGCGGGTCGCTGGCGGTGGGTCGTCGTCCGAACTTTCGCTTCACACCTGGGGTGTAGCCGTCGACATTGACAGTTACCGCAACGGTCGCGCAAGCACGAAGGATGCAGCGCTCGCGAAGTCGTTCATGCACACTAAGTACAAGGACTTCCCGTCGTACTTCAAGGCGTCTCTGGGCGCCACGGGCGCTTGGTTCTGGGGAGGGGACTGGAACGATAAGACCTTGCCGGGCGGAGAGGTCAAATCCAACTGTGATCCCATGCACTTCCAAAAGAACCCGTGAGGCCACCATGCAAGCATTGACACGAGGGCATGACTGGAAGGACAAGTCGCGGGGCGTGAGGTTCTGCTATGTCATCAGCACGTACCTTGAATCCGGTGTCCCGGTCTGTGACGTCGTCGACGAGTTCGGGTGCATGTGGTTCAAGTGCAATATCCGTGGGGAGGGCGCGGACGGCGACTCGTACACGTACAAACCGCCAACGCTCAAGACGATCGACCCGGCGAGCTTCGACTATAACGCGCTCCTGCAGCAGCCCAAGGCGCTGCTCCTGCTCATGGACGGAAGCGACCCACCCAAGGCAATCGTCGCGGGTGGATTCCTCTCTACGCAGGCCGCGATCAAGTTCGACGGGGGAACGAAGACTGAGCCGCCCGACGCGAAGACGAGTGCGCCCAAGCTCGCGAGCGTGTCCGACAAGATCGACCACCACGCGGGCGCTGAGATTCGTATGCTCGGGTCGGGTGGCGTAGTCATCGAGCATCGCGAAGTCGACGGTCCTGTGCGCATCGAGCTCAAGGCCGGCGCTTCGGTGCGTACCGCGTACGACGGTGGGGAGGCGGCCGACAACCTCTCTACGGCTGGCGCGGTTCGAGATGCCATCGCAGCGCTGACCGAGAAGTACAACGCGCTGGTCAGTGCGGTGAACGCATTTGCCGACGGCGCCTCGGCAGCAACAGGAGACCCGGTCAAGATCAGTGGGGCCGCTACAGCACTGGCCAATCTGAAGCTCGGGACGCATACTGCCCCCACGCGCGAGGCCTTGGCCTCGGTCGCCTACGAAGTCCCTCCGGACACGCTCGCGGGGTAGTCCATGGCCGACGTTAGGTGCAAGAAGAACCAGAAGCACGCGACCAAGAAGAAGGTCAAGCGCAAGACCGTCGCCCGCAAGCCCGCTTCGCCGAACAAGGACATGAGCGTCGACCGCGACTCAGTGCGCATCGACTACATCCTCGAGGTCTGGAAGGGCAACAAGGTCATCCGCGCCATCCCGCTACCCATGCAGCCCGCGAACTTCACACTTCGCCTGTTCCCAGCAACAGCCATCCGCATGACGCTCGGTATGGAGGCCATTCGAGACCCGGTATACTTCCGTCGGTGCGCGATTCATTGTTCGGGGCGCTCGGGCGTTCAGGCGCGCCTCGGGTATGGGGAGAAGGGTACAGCAGGGGCACTCGATTCGTTCGCCGGCCCGCGCCATGTCGAGAACGTGGACGCATTTCTCAAGGAGTACCAAAAGGAAGTCACGGAGTCCGGTGCCCACCGTATGCCGTCCTTCGGATCTCGAGCGCCAGTAGAGAGCCGGCTTAGGCTCGCGCTCCTGGTCTTCGGGGATTTCCTTCCGGACACGCAACCATCCAACGAAGACCTCGCAGCGGGGGGTAGGGGCATCGAGGTCAATACAGGCCTCGGACATCACTGGTTCGTTGAGGTGCAGTCATGGATCTTCTCGAAGGACAGATCCTTCTCACCATACGAGTACCAGTGGTCGCTCGACCTCGCCGGATACCAGCCCGTAAAGCGTGACGCACAGCGCGGATGGGCCGAATTCTCGTTCAAACGCGTCGAGTCGGACGATGAGTGGTCTGGCCCCACCCAGGGCGCCAAGGACATCTTGGACCTCGACCCGAAACGCTGGCAACACTACGACACCTTGCTGCGCGACATCACCGCGGCCAAGGCTCCCATCACGCGCTACGCCGACGCCATGTCGAAGGGCCTCATCACGATAGCGAAGCTCCCGGCGCAGGTCCTGGCCGAGATGGTCGCCACGTCGCGTCAGCTTTACGCCACCGTCCACAGGGCCTACGTCGCGCTGAGGTACGACTTCGTCACGGGGACCGTGTCCCAGTCCGCCATGCTCGTCAACTCGCTCGTTGACCTGACGCAACTGCTCGGCATCACCCACACATGGCACCTCGACTGCACGACACTGTTCGGCAACTCCCCTGCCGTCCCGATCGCACAAAAACCCCTCCTGTTGGCCGCGGCCGAATCGAGCGAGTGGGGTCAGGCATCAGGCGTACCGCTTACGCAAGCGCCAGAAGGCCAATCGCTCAGCGTCTACGTCGTCAAGCCCGGCGACTCGCTCCAGAGCATCGCACTGACGCTGCTCGGCGACGCGAACCTGTGGACCCAGATCGCTGACCTCAACAACATGCCGGACGCCACGCACTTCCCCTCCGGTCAACCAATGATCCCCGGGTCAATGCTGACGGTGCCCCAGAGTTTCTATTCACCGGCCACTGATGGGTGGGGCTCAGACCTCCTGGTTGACGACGAGACGGGCGATCTTGTCGCAAGCAAGGGCTCGGTAGTCTATGACGATATCGTGCTTGTGAGAGGCCCCCAGAACCTCGAGCAGGCACTGCGCATAAGGGTGCGAACCATCGCTGGTGACGTGCCGCAGTTCCCGGACTTCGGACTCCCTTCCGTCATCGGAAAAGCCGTTAGGCAGGGCGCGATGGTCAAGACCGCGGACGACATCGTGGCGCAGGTCGAGCGCGACGACCGCGTAGTCGGTGTCTCAAGCCTCGAAGTGTCCGATCTCGGTGACGCACTCGTCGCCGAGCTTGTCGTGCAGACCATCGCCGGGGACTCGGTAGGGGTAGCGGCTCCGCTCGGTACGGTGTAGAGTCTTCAAGGCTCCATCCTGCAGGAGGACGGCCGAGCGATGTCGATCTTCACCCCACGCACGACAGACGAAATCCTCCAGGCCCTAATGGCGCGCGTTCAGGCGCGCACGGGGCTCGACGACGTCCGTGAGTCCGGGCAGTTGCTCCAGATACTGGCATCCATCTCCGAAGAGTTCTCGACCATCGACTACCGGCTCCAGGTGATGATCAACGCGTTCGCGTTCGACGAGAGTTTGGACGGCAAAGACCTCGACGACAGAGCGGCGCAGCTTCCGGGCATTAGCCCGCCGGCACGGCTCCCACCGTCAGCCGCGACCGGGAACGTGCTCAAGGTCTTCCGTGGCGGTGACACGGCGGTCCCGATGCTACTGCCCTCCGGGTCGCTCTTCGGCCGAAACGACGGCGTGAACGTGACGTACCGGACGACAGCAGACCACACGTTCGGTGTCGGTATTGATATGATTTACCCAGTCGAACTCATTGCGACGTCGACCGGGCTGGACGGCAATTGCGAGCCCGACGCCATCACGACCATCGTCTCGGCACCGAAGGATGTCATCGCTGCGACAAACGTTGACCCGCTCAACAACGGCATGCCGTCCGAGAGCGACGCACTCTTCCGGGCGCGCTGCCTGTTGTACCTCGGCTCACTCTCGGGATGTCAGCCGCTCGCACTCCAGTACGCGGCGCTGTCGTTCCTGTCGACCGGAGGGCAGCGCGTTCGGTACGCGCGCATCTTCGAGGACCCGATCCGCAAGGGCTACTCCGAACTCGTCGTGGACGACGGGTCAGGGCTCGCAGGATCGTCGAAGGCCGGCACGGCGACACAGGGTTTTGTGCCTGCGTCGGGTGTCAAGGTGCTCTGGCACGAGGCCCCGGCGACGGCACCCATCGCCAAGGTGCGGCTCGACGAACTCGATCCGTTCGGGATGATCGTCTCGACGAAGACCTACAACGCCTCAGCGCCGAAGAAGACGGTGTTCACGTCCTTGCCTGAGCGCGGGGTCGTGTTCTTCCCGCCGGGTGAGTTGACTCCGGGTTGGCGGTGGACCATCGAGGACTACGACGTGTTCGTTGGCCTCATCCAGGAGTTGCAGAAGTTCCTTGATGGCGACCCGTCAGACCCAACAACGACGCCAGGAAAGGTCGCGGCCGGCACTTCGGTACGTGTGGTGCCGCCGACCGTTGACACGATCGGGATGGCGCTCGCTATCACGCCATACGAAGGCATCTCGTACGACGCGGTGGCCGCGACGGCCATCACGAATGCGGTGAACTTCTGCGCGGGCCTCGGGCCAGGCGAGACGTTCTACGTCTCGCAGCTTGAGTGCTACCTGCTCGACATGGATCCGACGCGCCTCAAGTCGGTGATGGCCTTCAAGTGGACGGGCGGGTTCACGCTCGCGGACCTTGTCAGACTCGAGGACATCAACCCGATCGACCTGCGCCATGTGTTCAGGACGACGTCCACCAAGATCAAGACGATCCAGGGAGCGTAGCCGTGGAAGAACGCGTCAACATGATCGACAACCAGCGGGTGGACAAGTCCGACCTACCGGACATCGGCAACCTCCCGCTCAACTACACAAAGCGCCTCCTTGGCGCCCTGATGGGCGGACAGGGCGGAGGGTGCCTGAGCCCGTTCGGCACCGATGTCAACGCCCTAGCAAAGCTCGTGCTCATCGGCCCGTTCGCGTTCTACTGGGCAGAGAAGGGCGTCAACGACCTGTCGGGCGCGGGGTCTGTGACCTGGGGGGGCGAGATCGTCGAGCACGATCCGCTGTCGAACAAGAACGACCCGCTCGATTCGCAGATCGACTACTCGGCAGCACACACCGCGGCCACCACGGCGATTATTGACAATGTTGTGCCCCCAGGGACGGCGGACGCGTTCCCGTACCTGTGGGTGCAGCCATGGTCGGTCGCTGAGGACCACGCGACACGTCGGTACTGGGACACGGTCAGTGGCTCCGAGGACGGGAAGCTCGTCTGGACCCGCCAACGTCGCCGAGTGCGCTTCATTCTCGCGGACGCAGCGCCAGTGGACAGTACGACCTGGGCTCCCGTCGGACGCGTTATTGAATGGCAGGGCACGGTTCCTGGCAACGCGGGCGACCCGCTCATCATGCCATTCTCGGTCTGGGACCGGGCGGCGTTTCCGTTGGACTCTGATGCTCCGGCACCAGACGCGACCCACACGTCTCGCGTGTCGAACTCGCTCTTCGGCCTCGTGGGAACGGCGGACAGCGAGGACTTGGGGCTTGTTCGATTGCTCCAGAAGATCCGAAAGCAACTCTGGCGTATCAACGACGACACTGATGACTGGGACGCCATCCCGGCGAGCGATATCAAGACGCTCGATGCAGCGAAAACGGACCACGAGGCGCGAATCGCGCACCTCGAAACCCATCCGTATATGATGCTCGGCGCCGTCCAGGCAACATGGGACGGTGCTACGTATCAGATCGTATCGGAAATCAACAACGTACCCGGTTCGATTGCTACGTTTACGGTCACCCCAAACGTAATGTTTGGAGGAACCCCATGGACTGTTATTGACTTCTCGCCCGTCATGTTTGTGGACAACAAGGCGTTTTTCCAAATAGCTGACGTCTCCGGTTTCACTGGTGCCGTCATCACTGTTGTGGTCGATAAGGTCCAGACTGGACCAGGATCATGGAGGGTACGTGTCACGGTCGGTGGCGTCGATCAGACTCCAGACTTCATCTTCACGCTGTTTGGGGAGTAGCCATGTCGATAACCGCCTACGCATCCGCCGAGCCCGCCCCGACCGCGAACCAGTGGGACCATCTCATTGACCAGAGCAACGGCGACGTATTCCCGCCTGTGGCTCCGACGCTGACGTTTTACGGCGACGTCATCGACACTATCAACGGCGCAGGGCCGTTCTCGTACAAATGGTCCATCATCTCGAAGCCGTATGGGTCAGCGGCAAGTCTCGTCAACGACACGCTGCAGGACGTTGAACTCACCGGTATCGACCTCGAAGGCAATTACGTCCTGTTCCTTGTTGTAACGAACACAGCCTCGACTGAGGTCAGTGAAGGCAGCTACGTGGTCGCTCCAAACTCTGCGCGTTCGCACCTTCGCGTCAGAACCACGAAACACGGCCTCGAGAAGAACGCCCCGGTCGAGCGCAACGTCTACAAGCGCCCGATCAACTCCGGCGGCGACACGTTACGCAACGTCCACGACATCGTGGACGCGTTCGAGAACCACACAATCGAGGACGACCACAACACCGTGGCCACGGGCGCCGACCTTGACGAACTCGTAGGCGGCGGGATGACCGCGCTTCACCAGCACGCAGGCCTGTCGGTCACGCCCGCGACCGAGATCGATCTCGGCACAGTGATGCTTGAGGATGCGCCGGTCGACCCGCTCCATCCGAAGGTCATCAACCAAGAGCGCCTCATCTTCCAGGGCGGGTCTGCTGGCACGATGACGAGTCGCGGCTTCAAGCCCGGCATCATCGAACCTCCGGTCTCGACCGTGGCGCAGGCGTGTTGGTGGGTGCGCGTCCCGGAGGACGTCACCGTTGATCTTATCGAGGTTGGCCTCGAGGATGGTGGTGGTGTTCCTGGTGACTACCAATTCGCCCCCATATACACGGCGACTGTCAATGGCGTGGAGGCCAACACTTGGTTCCAACTCCTCGACACGGACGCGGTCTGGCGCAGGATGCAGATCCTGTGGGACGACGCTGGCGCTCACGCGTCGTCAGTCGCCCATGGCCCGCTCCAACTTCGCTTGAAAGGCGATAACACCGCACCGACCTACAAGCCTTGGGAAGTGACCGGCGGCTGGTACATTGGCATCCAGTGCATCGCAGCGCCGGCCGAACCGGGCGGTGGGCTCCACATTTCGATCCACGCGCGCAGGAAGGTGTAGCCCATGAGCGGACGCATCAGGCAGTTCTACGAGTCGGACCTCACGGTCACCGCGTCGGCCGGTATGGCTGGGCTCAAGGGCCTGGGCGACGCCGCGGGGCCTGTCGTCGTCAGGATCGTTGACAACCCATCATCGGGCCTCGAGGTCGTTCGGCTCGCCAGCGCAACGACCGCAGAGGAGGTCGACGGCGTGCTCGGGCTCCTGTGGATCGGAGTTGATGGGTCCAGTACTCCCGCAGACACCGATAATGTGTACGTCAAGCACTTCGGGATCATGGAGGGCGTCCCGTGGGCAGGGGCTCCAGACCCTGTCGCGGGCGACACACTCTACGTCACCGACGCTGGCCGCCTGCATGTCGTTCCGGGCACTAACGTCAGGCGCGTTGGGGAGGTTCTCTACAGCGACGGCGGTGGCTCTCGGACGATGACCGTGCTCTTCAACGGCTTATCGAACCCGGATGGTCTCACGGACTCGGCGCCAGCGGATGCTGCGTACCTCACGATGGGCGCATACGCGAGTTTGCCGGCAAGCAAGGATGTCAGCGGCACGACAGCGACGACGGACATGGGGGCAACCGTAGCCTTCCAACGACGACAAGACGCGTCGCCCGCAGCCATGTTGGACGTGCTCGATCTCGCGCACCGCACCGCGACGGTTGCTGGTGGCGTTGGCATCGGTGTTCGGCAGAACTTCTGGACCAACAACGGAACGGCCGACACGCTCGTGAAAGCCGCAATGATCGACGCTATTCTGTCTGACGTTACGCCAGGGTCCGAGAAGGGACTGCTTCAGTTCTACGTCAAGACAAGCGGATCTGCGACACCACAACTCGCCCTGAAATTCACCGACTTGCTCGACGCTGTTTGCTACGGCGGCCTCTCCGTGCTTGGGACGGGGACCTTTCAGACGATCCTGGTTCACAAAGATGGACAACTCGCTGAAGTAACGCTTGATGACGGTGTCAACACGGCCCTTTCGGCTGCTGGTAGCGGGACGTTCCGTTACAACGACACGGCGAAGAAGCTGCAGGCGAGCGAGAACGGCGGCGATTACTCGGACCTCATCGCCGGCACAACCATTACGAACGGCAGCGGCCAGACCGTGGACGCGGTAACAGGCAACATCATCACACGCACGGTCGCGATCAACGGCGCAGAGACCGTCATGGTCGACGTCGCTGGCACGAAGAGTGACTATTCCAAGGCGTTCGGGTACTCGTTGCGCGCTACGTTCAAACGCGCCGCAGGTGCCGCTTCACAGGTCGGTGCGACGGTCGTTGTTGTGCAACACGAGGACGACGCAGCGGCCGATTGCAACATCGTGCTCAGCGGCAATGACGCCATCGTGCAAGTGACTGGTGTCGCTGGTGATACGATCAACTGGAGCGCGACCATGCGCGTGCTGCGGGTGTAGCGATGACGAAGCTCTTCCTCAAGTCGTCTTCCAGTGCAACGGGTCCTGACGCACCACTTCCGGCGGCCGATGGTGGCTCGGGCGGTACCGTCGTTCCAAGCCAAATCCTGCACGGCGTGCCGCGCAACCCGCTCACGGACGCTCTCCTGCTCACCGTCTCGTACAACGCCATCGCCAAGCAGTTCACGTTGACGCCGACAGAATCCACGTTCGACATCTGGGTACTCGGCACGAAGTACACGTTTACCGACGCGCAAACGACCACGGCGCATGCTGCGACGACTGGACCGTACTTTTGCTACGTCGATTCAACTGGGGCGATTCAGGTCTCGGGCACCGCGTGGGACATTGGTATCCATGTCCCGATAGCGTTCGCGTACTACAACGCCTCGCTCGGCGCAGCCATCGTCATCAACGAGTGTCACCACGCCGACGGACGCGACCGATTCATGCATGCGTACCTGCACCACACCTACGGAGCGCAACTTTCGTCTGGATGCACTCTCGGTGATTACCTGCTCGACACGAACACCGACGCCTCGATGCGTTTTTCCGTGTCTCCAGGCGTCATTCGCGACGAGGACTTGCCGTGCAGCACAGCAGCAGTCGTGGCGGCCGGTCCATACCTACTGCTCGAGCGAAGCGATACCGACGCGTCCAACACCTGGACGTGGTCGATCCTTTCGAGCGCGACCGACCCGTTTGTCAAGGGCACGACGTACCCGTACTACAACCAGAACAACGTGGGCACTTGGCAGCGCACCGAGATGGCATCAAGCAACTTCTTCAACATGTGGGTGGTAGGTATCCCGATCGACGGCTCGGTTCAGATCGCGCTCGTCATGGGCCAAGGCACCCACGCATCACAATCCGCTGCTGAGTCTGCGACGCCACCCGACATGTCGCTCATTTCAGAGCGCGTGTACCTGTACCGATTGACGTTCCGGTGTCACGCCAGTTACGGAACAACAGCCAAGACGCGCCTCATGAGCGTCGCCGCGCTATCGGCACTGACGCGACAGACCGCTCCCACGCTTCAAACGATTCCGGCGACGCAAGTTACGACGGGCTGGCAGGACATGGTCCTGGTAACGACGACGCTGAACAACGACGCGTCGACTGCGGTCAACTTCGCATACGCGATGTCCGACGGGGTCACTTACACGCTCGCGAACCCGACGAACCTGAGCGACGGCAAGACGTACCGGTTTCTGTTCTACCAGGGTGGCGCATCTGGCACAGGGGCGCTGTCTTCGTCCTATGGGTCAGTGTTCGCGTTTCCAAACGGAGCGCGTCCCACGCCCGCCGTCGGCGCTGGCAAGATCAGCATCATCGAGGGCGTGTACCGGGCCGTGACCGGGAAAATCAACTGCACGATGGCCGTCGACTTCTCATAGGAGGCACCGGTGGCACATCTCGACATGGCATCACGCCGACAAGTCGGCATACCGCTGCTGTGGCTGTCCGCGCGCTACACACCTGGCGTCGATGGCGCGTCGATCTCTTCTGTCACGGACCTTGCAGCGAAAGTTTGGACGGGTGACGCGACGAAGCAGCCGGTCGCCAAGCGTGACATCGCCACGGTCAAGAACGCGCTGCGCTTCGACGGCATCAACGACTGCCTGTACCTCGGCGCGCAGGACTGGACCGCGTATAGCGCCCTCACAGTCTATGCGGTCATGAGCGCCGAGACGGCTACCAGCGTGATACTCGAAACGTCTGACAACATGAACTTCGCGGCCGGGTCTATAGGTCTCTTTCGGCGTATTTTGGTCGCTTATGACTCGGAAATTGCGTGTCATGGTAACGTTGGCTTGTCTACTCGGGTTACGTCGGCTGGCTACACAGGTTACACGGTCGATTGCGGCGTGGTGGACCTCGGTGCAAGCGCGGCGAACGAAGCGAAGATCTACGTCAACGGCGTAGCTGTCGCGAGTTCGGCTACCGTTACGAATGAGAATACAGGCACGTTCGGCAACCACGTCGTGAACCTCGGCAGTCGCAACAACGGGACAGCGTTCTGTTTTGCGGGTGATATCTGCGAGGTAATCGTCTTCGTTGGGGCTCACGACGCGACCACGGTCGCTGCTCTCACGGCGGAGCTGCGTCGGGAATGGGGGGTTTGATGGGCTCTCC
>Ga0172370_10001950_pt1 | contig 30450 bp, 20 predicted proteins | sample LakKiv5m_FD_114538 | JGI IMG/M metagenome (GOLD analysis project Ga0172370, IMG submission 114538) | Freshwater microbial communities from Kabuno Bay, South-Kivu, Congo - kab_022012_11.5m | ecosystem: Environmental > Aquatic > Freshwater > Lake | place: Democratic Republic of the Congo...
AGGACAACTTTGACCTTAAATTCTGCACTGAATTTTCTTCGACTTCTTTTTTCCATGGTTTAGGGTGTTTGAGGTTTAACTTCCCACCTTAACGCCGTGTCCTAATTTTGGGTTACATTATACCTTATCTGATAGCTCACATTTATCACTACATGGCCAGAGTCTATATTGATAAAAATAATGATTTTGAAGCCCGAAAAAGAATAGATAAGTCAAACGAAATCCTTCTCTCCCATCCAAAAACTATTGATTTGCACTTACAGCTAATTTATTCCAACCTCTTATTAATTGCCGAGTCTTTTGAAAAACACAAAGACTTTAACGCTGCTATTTTATATGCCGATTCAGCATTAAGTTTTGCTTATATGAATACCGACACATTAAAAATTATTGAAGGTCATGTCTATTTGGCAAAGCTTTGTACAACCTTTAATAAACCACTCGATGCTGTTCAGCATTACATTAACGCTCTTGAATTTGTTCAAAAAGAAGAATATTTCAACACAAAATCTGACATTCTTTATGAGATTTCAATTAAGTACATGAAACTTGGCAACTATCAAAAAGCTGAGACTTTCTTGCTGCAACACAAACAAATCAATAATGAAATAAGTACTTTTAATCAGAATAAAAAAAACCAATCTTTAGTAATTGCGTTCGAAAGCCAACTTAAAAATATTGAAATTGAAGAATACAAACACAATGTTCAAAAAAACAAAACAATAATTTTTATTTTATTGGGATGTTTTATTTTTGCCATTATCATAAGTTCCATTTTTTACTATTTCAAAAACCGCATTTGGAGAAGCAATAAAGAGCTGATAAACACAGCCTTCGACGGTGTTGTTATCCATCAAAAGGGTGTCATATATGATGTTAATGAAAGTTTTTTAAATTTTTCAGGCTACACGTTTAAAGAATTAAAAAATGCTTCTATTTATAATTATCTCGATCCTATTGTGCATGAAGATGTCAAAGAGGGTATTATTAAGAACTTAAGCAAACATTCTAATTTTAAGATTAAACACAAGGATGGAACTTACATAGATGTTGAATTACAATCTCGGCCCATAATTTATTATGGCAGAAAGATGCGGATGGCAACCATGAAAGATATTTCCGGACAGATTAAAGCCAACGCCCAAATTCAGTTATTTAAAACCATCATAGAACAAAATTACTCTTCAATTGCAATCACTGATACCAATGGTGCTATTGAATATGTAAACCCCAGTTTTACCGAAATGACAGGTTATACTTTTGAAGAAGCGCTTGGCAATAATCCAAGGATTTTAAAGTCAGACCTTTATGATAATAATTTCTATAAAAATCTTTGGAGCACAATAAAAGCAGGTAAAGCATGGAATGGCATTTTCAAAAACACAAATAAGCAGGGCACATATTTTTGGGAAGAAGCTAATATTACCCCAATAAAAGACTCAAAAGGCAATATTATTAAATTTGTTGCCATCAAAAGAGATATTACGCAAAAAAAATTACTGGAAGAAAAATTAAAACAGTTTAATGAGCAATTCAAAAAAATATTTGAAAGTATCGATGCTTTTGTTTTTGTCATTGACTATGAAACTGAAAACATTATCTCAGCCAATTTAAAAACCAAATCTGCCTTCGGAGATATTGAAGGAAACAACTTCAATGAAATTTTGTTTAATGGAGATACTGAATCTTACATTAATATTCCTAAACATTTATTAATCAACAATGAAGGTATAAATGAATTTGAAAGCCATACTGTTAATAAAGAAGTTTTTCTGAAAAGTAAAGACAACTGGTACGATTTCAATATACGCATGATTCCTTGGGTTGAAAATATTAAAGCCATTCTTGTTGTTGCCAACGATATTACTTATAGAAAAAATACCATCCTCCGGTTAAACGAACTCAATGCCACTAAAGACAAATTCTTTTCTATTATTTCTCACGATTTAAAAAATCCTTTTCAGGGTCTGCTGGGTTTTTCTGATATTTTATTAAACGACTTTGACCTCAGCGATACTAAAAATGTCAAACTGATGATTTCTCACATTAATAACATATCAAAAACTTCTTTCCGTTTATTAGAAAACTTGCTCGAGTGGGCTAATCTGCAAAAAGGTCTTACACCTATTGATTTTAAAAATTTTTATTTGAAAGAAATTATTTTGCAGACCATTGCATTAATGGAGCCTTTTTATACCAAAAAAAATATTGTTATTAATGTTCAAATACCTGCAAACTTGCAAGTTTTTTCCGATATTAATATTGTCATGGCCATTACACGTAATTTACTCAGTAATGCCATTAAATTCACACCTCAAAATGGTAAAATACTAATCATAGCCGAAGAAAATGAAAAAGAAGTAATGGTTTCAGTTAAAGACTCAGGGGTTGGTATCCCGCAAGAAATGTTACCCAAACTATTTAAAATAGAAACAAAGTACTCTGTCGTTGGCACGGAAGGAGAAACAGGAAATGGCTTAGGCCTTATCTTGTGCAAAGAATTTATCGAAAAAATTGGTGGTAAAATTTATGCAGAAAGTGTGATAGATGTTGGAACTACTTTTCGTTTTACTGTGGGAAAAGCCCGTTAGAAGCATTTGGATTAGCATGACAGAAATAAACCTTTCAACCAGACACGTCAACATTCCTGTTTTTATCCCCGAAAAATCATGTCCTTTCAGATGTATTTATTGCAACCAGCAATCAATAACCGGTATAAAAAAAACACCTTCAATAAATGAAATAACGACTATCATCGATAATCATCTGGCAACAATAAAAGATAAAAACACCACTGTTGAAATTGCATTTTTTGGCGGCAACTTTACAGGAATCCCATTTGCAGAACAAGAATTAATGCTTTCGTCTGTTCAGCAATACATAGCGGATAAACAGGTTCAGAGCATAAGAGTTTCTACCAGGCCTGACTATATCAACAAAAAGGTTCTCGACTTGTTGAAGAAATACAATGTAAAAACCATAGAGCTAGGAATCCAGTCGATGGATGATGAAGTTTTAAAAATATCAGAGAGAGGCTATACGTCAGACAAAGTATATGAATCTGTTGCTGCTATTAATGAGTACGGTTTCAAACTGTGTTTACAAATGATGGTCGGCCTGCCTGGCGACACATTAGAAAAATCAATTGAAACAGCCCGTGCAATAATTAATTGTGGTGCCACCATGACCAGAATTTATCCACTTTTAGTCATTAAAGATACGGTTCTTGAAGCACTTTTTAATAATGGTCATTACAAGCCTCTCTCTATTGAAGAAGCTGTTTTTTGGTCTCGCGAAATTTATAAAATTTTCCATTCAGCCAATGTAACAGTTTTAAAAATGGGGTTACACCCTTCAGCAGATTTAATGAACGGCAGTGCTCTAATCTCAGGCCCCTTTCATCCTTCATTTGCCGAATTGGTTTTCACTTCAATCTGGAACGAAAAACTTTCAGTAATGCAACCCCAGCCGTCAAAAAAACTAAAAATTTACATCAATGCCAGCGATTACAATCATGCTATTGGTTATCAAGCAATTAATAAAATAAAACTTGCCTCTCAATTTAAAACTGTTAAATTTGAAGTCGATAATAAATTAAACCGATTCGAATTTTATGCTGATTATTGTTAGTAAAGACATCACTCACAATGCTTTAAAAAAACTTGAAAAGTACGGTGATATTTTTTTATTTGAAACTCAAAACATCACATACAAAGCCATTCAAAACCATCCCGATATTTTTCTGCTTTTGCACAATAAAACAATTGTTTCTGCGCCTAATGCACCTGAAACTTTAATAAATGAATTGATATCAAAAGGGTATAATGTAATTCCTGGCCATACACCTGTAGGGAGCAGCTATCCACAAACAGCCATTTACAATGCGGTGCTTACAGAACAATACCTTATTCATAATTTAAAATTTACCGAAACTGCTATTAAAGCTATTAATCCAAATGTAAGACAACTTGATGTCAGTCAGGGTTATTGCCGGTGTAATCTTTTGGCTTTGCCAAACAATACTTTTATAACATCAGACAAAGGCATTTTAAATGTCTTGCACAATGAAGGGTTGAAAACACTTTATATAAATCCTGAAAATATTACACTTGATGGTTTTTCAAATGGTTTTTTTGGCGGCTGCTGCGGCATCAGTAATAAATACCTTTTTATGAATGGCTCACTGAATTACTTCAACGAAAAATCTGATATTGAACAGTTTGCAAATAATGCAAAATTAGAAATCATTGAGCTTTCAAACCGCAAATCCGAAGATATTGGAAGCATTTTAGTACTACAACCTATTTACTAATTTATGTACTTTAGGCATTTTAGGCACTTTAGGCACTTTTAACTTACCTTTCTTCACATAATTTCACTCATCCCTCAACCAATTCTCCAAAATCTTCATCCCATATTCTGTCATGATTGACTCCGGATGAAACTGCACCCCCCTCACATCATACATCTTATGCTTCAACGACATGATTTCATTATCTTCATCATAGGCTGTTATTTCAAGATCTGAAGGTAAAAATGATTTGTCAACCACCCACGAATGGTACCTGCCGCAAATAATTTTATCAGGCATATTTTTATAAATCGCATCTGCCGGCCGACAAATATAAGTCGTTCTCGAAACACCATGCAAAACCTTTTTCAGATTTTTCAGCCGCCCTCCAAAAGCTAATGCTACAGTCTGATGGCCCAAACAAACACCTAAAATTTTTTTGGTTTGATAAAAAGCATTTATTATTTCTATACTTTTCCCTGCCTCTTGTGGCAAACCAGGCCCCGGAGATAATACAATGGCATCATAGGGGTTTATTTCTTCTAAAACAATTTTATCATTTCTTATCACACTCACATCTTCATTTAATGCCTGCAGATAGTGCAACAAATTAAATGTAAAAGAATCATAATTATCAACGATAAGAATCTTCACAAGACAACGATTTTTTTTGTATTATTGCTCAACAAAATTCTAAAAAGTGAAATTAAATAAAATTTTTGAAAACAACAGCTTCCATTTTTCAACTTATTAGTAACTTTTTGACACTCAATCATGTCCTATAATTAAATTTTATAATCAATAAATCAAATTATTTACTTTTAAAAATACATTAATGAAAAAAGTCATCAAAACACCCCATGCCCCACAACCTATTGGACCCTACAATCAAGCAATCCTCAGCAACGACACTTTATACATTTCAGGTCAGATACCTGCAAATCCAACAAGTGGAGAGCTTGTAAAAGAATCTATAGAAGCAGAAGCACGTCAGGTAATGGCAAATATAAAAGGAATTCTCGAAGAAGCAGGATTAAATTTTTCCAATATTGTAAAAACTTCAATATTTATTACCGACATGAAAAATTTCGCTGTTGTCAATAAAGTATATGCCGAATTCTTTACAAGCGATTTCCCTGCCCGTGAAACCATTCAGGTTGCCGGTTTGCCACTGGGTGTTAATGTTGAAATATCAGCAATAGCTGTTAAATAAATTTTTATTATAATACCTTTTGAACTTTTAGTTTTTATTAAAGCTATTATTTCATTTTAAATAAAAAAAGCAATGAAAAAACTTTTATTTATTACCCTTTTGGCATGTATTAATAGCCTGTTTGTTATGGCCGATGAAGGCATGTGGATACCATTATTTATCAAAAACAATGAAGCCCGCATGAAAAGTATGGGAATGAAATTAAATGCCGAAGATATTTACAGTATCAATAAAAACAGTTTAAAAGATGCCATAATGCTTTTTGGACGTGGTTGCACCGGCGAAATGATTTCTGATGAAGGCTTGCTAATTACAAATCACCATTGCGGCTACGGGTCTATTCAAGCTCAAAGCTCTCTCGAAAATGACTATCTGAAAAATGGGTTTTGGGCCATGAACAAAAAAGAAGAATTGGTCAACAAAGGGCTTACTGTCACATTTTTAGTACGTATGGAAGATGTAACCGACAAAGTTCTTTATGGTGTTGACAATAAAATGACAGAACTAAAACGCAACGAAATTATTAAAAACAATATTAAATCAATCATCAGTTCAGCCACAGAAGGAACTCATTATCAGGCAATTATTGAAGATTACTACAACAATAATCAGTATTTCTTGTTTGTCAACGAAATTTTTAAAGACATCCGGCTTGTTGGTGCGCCCCCTTCATCCATAGGCAAATTTGGCGGAGATACAGATAACTGGATGTGGCCACGTCACACAGGCGACTTTTCTCTGTTCAGAATTTATGTTGATAAAAATAATAGGCCGGCTGAATACTCGCCCGACAATGTGCCTTACGTGCCCAAAAAGTTTTTACCTATTTCTATTAAAGGTATTAACAAAGGCGATTTTACAATGGTTTACGGATATCCTGGCTCTACCAATCAATTTGCCACTTCCTATGAGGTTGAGTTAATCAAAGAACTTGAAAATCCTATTGCTGTCAGACTTAGAGATATGCGTCTGGCAACAATCGATTCTCATTCTAAAACCGATGACCTCATCCGCATCCAGTATGCATCAAAGTATGCCAATATTGCCAATGGCTGGAAAAAATGGATAGGTGAAAACAAAGGACTGCAGAAGCTTAACACCATAGAAAATAAAAAAATATTTGAAGATCAGTTTCAAAAATGGGCTGAGAGCACTGATGAATTGAAAGAAAAATATGCCGGTTTGCTTCCTGTGTTTAAGCAAATTTACAACGACCAGTACAATACACGTAAAGCTTATAAATACTTTGTAGAAGCTGCTTTAGGATCTGAAATTATCAATTTTACCTATTCTTATAATAAGCTGGTTCTTTTGAGTAAAAATAAAAAAACTGACCAAAAAGATTTAGAAAAACTTATTTCACAACTCAAAGCCGCAGCTATTGCTTTTCATAAGAATTATAATGTCAGCGTTGACAAAGAGTTATTCACTCAAACAATGAAAATTTACTTTGAAAATTTAGATGAAAACTACTTCCCTGCCTCTGCTATAAAACTTATTAAAACAAATTATAAAGGTGATTTTGTGAGCTTTACAAACAACCTTTACTGCAAAACAATGTTTACTTCGCAGGTAAAAATTGAAAATTTTCTTCAAAATTACAAATCAAAAAATTTTAAACAAATTGAAAAAGATCCGGCTTACATTCTTGCACATAGTCTCTTCGACAATTATTTCAACAACATTTTACCAAAATTAAGCAAATACGAATTGCAACTCGACAGCCTGAAAAGAATATATATTCAAGGACTCATGCAGATGGAACCCAATAAGACTTTTTATCCAGATGCCAATCTAACATTAAGAATTACTTATGGTAAAATTGATGGTTATGCTCCCAGAAATGGGGTTAATTATAATTATTTTACAACATTAGATGGCATCTTTGAAAAAGAAAAGCTAGCCTTTGATGACTATGTTGTACACCCCAAACTCAAAGAGCTTTACGAAAAAAAGGACTATGGACCTTATGGCAAAAACAACACAATGCCTGTATGCTTTATCGCTTCCAACCACACAACAGGAGGCAACTCAGGAAGCCCTGTAATCAATGGAGAAGGTCAGCTTATCGGCATCAACTTCGACAGAAACTGGGAAGGCACCATGAGTGATCTAAATTACGACCCCAACCAATGCCGCAATATTTCTCTCGACATGCGCTATGTCCTTTTTATAATTGACAAATTTGCCGGAGCAAAAAATATTATTGATGAAATTGAAATAATACAATAATTAAAAATATATAAAATGAACAAATTAATTAAAACCCTTGCAGTCGTTGTTTTAATAACTTCTGCGCTTAACCTGACAGCTCAATCATCTGATATTAAGGAAGAAGGTTATATGTTTACAACCATCAAAGATTTACCTGCAACCCCCGTCAAAAACCAATACCGCTCAGGCACATGCTGGAGTTTTAGCGGATTGGCCATGCTCGAATCTGAACTTATAAGAATGGGCAAAGGCGAATACGACATGAGTGAAATGTTTATAGTACGCCATGTATTTGCCGACAAAGCTGTGAATTACATGCGCTTTCATGGAAATATAAACTTCGGTGGCGGTGGTGCTTTTCACGACGTTATAAATGTTATCCGGAAATATGGTATGGTTCCCGAAAGTGCTTATGATGGTCTCAAATATGGTGAAAAGAAACATGTTCACGGCGAAATTGATGAAGTCCTTAAAGCTTTTGTCGATGCTGTTTCTAAGAATGCCAACAAAAAGCTCTCCCCTGTCTGGCTCGATGGCTTTAATGCTTTACTCGACACTTATTTCGGAAAACTTCCCGAAAATTTTGATTATAAAGGAAAATCTTATACCCCTCAATCTTTTGTGGCTGAATTAGGCATCAATCCCGATGATTATATACCTATAACTTCTTTCTCACATCATCCTTTTTACAAAAAATTTGTCATGGAATTGCCCGACAACTGGGCATTTGAAAGCATTTACAACGTGGCTCTTGAAGAACTTTGGCAAATAGTAATAAATGCTGTCAATAACGGATATACTGTTGGCTGGGCTACTGATGTCAGCGAAAAAGGCTTCTCATGGAATAATGGTGTAGCTGTCATTCCTGAAGCCAGAATTGAAGAAATGACAGGTTCCGAAAAAGACAAATGGGAAAAAATGACCGAAAAAGAGAGAAACGAACAACTCTATAAATTCGACAAACCAGGAAAGGAATTGGTTATTACTCAGGAAATCAGACAAGCTGCCTTCGACAATTATCAGACTGAAGACGACCACGGCATGCTTATTACCGGCTTAGCCAAAGACCAAAATGGCACCGAATATCTTAAGGTTAAAAATTCATGGTCAGACCAGGATCACAAATACAATGGTTATTTATACGCATCCAAATCGTTCTTCCTTTACAAAACCACTAATATAATGCTGCATAAAAATGCCATACCTAAAGATATCGCTAAAAAGCTGGGACTTTAGTAATTGCTAACTTACATCAAAATCAATAAAAAAGCCCCGTACATTCAACATCTAAAGGCAGAATGTACAGGGCAAGAAAACAAATGTGTATTTCTTAATCGGCTGGCTTAGTTAATAAGCGGTGCTTCCGGTGCTTTTACTTTATATCCGAAGAGTAAGTTCATGCCAAAATGAATATTGGTATTTTTAGATGAGGTGGGAAAAAACAAACCATATATATTGTCATTAAAAACATAAAACTGAAAAGCACTCAACTGCATTGACAAGCCAAATCCAACATTCAGATAACTTCTGTTCATCACCGAATAAGTAGCAACAGCACTTAACATATTAAAGAAACGCTTATTATATGACAATGTAAATGAAGGATGAATGCCACCATTAAAGATATCTCCCTTTATCAATAAACCTACTTTGTCTTTATCTGTCAGGTTGTAAACACCGGTAAGGTAGAAAATCGGAGGCAACCAGTTGCTGTAGGCATTTTTCGTTGTGTCAATCCCAAAGGTATTGACCAATGAATCAACCAATATTTCAACCCCACTGACAGTATCTGTAGAATCCTGCCCAAAGAAGTCGTTCAGATCTATGCCTTCAAATTTGAATGAAGCTTCATCAGAAACAAAATTTCGCGTGCCACTTTTCCAGTTTATTTTTCCAATATCTAAAACACTGGCAGCAACAGTAAATTTATTGTTAATCTTATATGTGGCACCCAAATCGAAAGCAAATCCATTATTCGATGTATTAAAAATATAATCCATTGGTGTAAAGCCCTTTGCATTCTGAGAAGTATCAAAAACAGACTCCGGTAAAGAAGCATTTATAATGATGTGAGAGCGGGCTGTAAGCGCATACATATTGGGGTCGGTACTTAAAGTAATATCACTTTTTTCTGTCCATAAATTCGACAATCCAAAAAGAGCCTTTGCTCTTACACCAACTGTCAGATTATCAATTATTTCTCTGTTCATGCCAAAAGCAAACTCCCTGTAATGTGAAAAATTGACACCAATACCCGAAAAATCGGCTTCTTTGTCAAGAAACTGAGTATTGCCCTTCCACAATAATGAAAATAAATCTTTGGGATAGGCTAACCTGAAACTGACTTTTTCGGTAGCACTGAAACTGAAAAAATTCTTTTTTACCCTAAAACCAAAACCCAACAACTCTTCGTTGAAGTTGGCCGAAAGAAAATTATTCTTATCCATCTTGTCAATCATATTGTCAAGATCTAAATATAAGGTATCATCGGGGCGTTTTTTCACCACATCTCTGTACGCAAATCCACTGTGACTGATGCCGAAATAAAAAGAAGACAACATAGGAAAACCCACATATACTTTGGCCTGAGGTGAAAACGACGGATTGGTGTATATAGATTGTGGTACACTCTGCAACAAGTGAATTGACACATCATTTTGAGCACTTATTTGATTTATTGTTAAAATTAAACCCAAAATGCTTAACAGTATTTTTATTTTTTGCTTTCTCATCTTGAAATTAATTAAAAATTTAATAATTATTCAAATTAACCTTTAATTGCGCCTGTACAGCCATCCTCACATCTATTATGTAATCCGAATAGATTTTCATTATATCATTGCCACTATTCGTTGTGTTTAATTTGGAACGGATAAGCATCTTCTTTGCATTGCTCAGGTTTGTCAAACGGCTTTGTGATAAATTAACCTCTGTATATTTCGGACTTGGTGATGTTACCCTATAGTCGGGAGCTCCTCCTACACTGGCACCGCTTATTACAACCTGCTCTCCGTTAAACAATGAATCAAGTGGGTTGTAAAGTGAATCTGTAATATAAATTTGCATTTTAGCATCAATAGGAAATCCGTTCAAAATATTAATTTTAAAATTAGCATATACCAATTCTTCAATTTTATCAAAAGTAAAATCTATTGTATCTTGTATCACAAAATTCCAGGCCCTTCCAAACAAAGGCAGTTCCATCTCTATATCAACCTTAAAACAACTCGTGTCAAGTAAAAAATTAGGCTGATATATTCCCGAAGGATTGGCATGTCCCTCAAAGTGATAGGCAAAATAACGGGGTGTGATATTAATGGCATCCTTGATATTAGAATTATTCTTATCAAGCAATACCGTTGTTTGGGCGACCTGACCTATGGTTGTTGGTTCTGTAATTGTAAATGGATTGGGAAATCCCACAACACTCACCAAGGCAGGTGTATTTGGATTATATGATTCCAAAAGGTCAAAAGTAAGATTTAATGGAAATCCGTAAGAATTGTAAACATACACCCTCAACTTGGGATCTTCCAACATAAAATTACCAAACCAACTGTTCTTGAAAATGTCAATAGAAAGTGTGTCAAAGGGGAACAAATAATCTTTCTGATTCATGTATCCAAACATTTTCGAATATTTTAAATTCTTAAATGTTATATCAAAGTTGAATGCATAAGGCGACATATCAGGCGTGCCAATATTATAAACAGTTACCTTATAATTAATGGCTAACTTATTAAACACACCGCCACTCTGATTAAAAATCATTTTATAACCATCAACAGGTATATCGTAGTTGATATTTAAAGGCGTACCGGTATATACAAAATTAATGGTTGCACTTAATGGCACCCCATTCTTAGTAACAGTTGGCATTTCAATTTCAATCTTGGCATTGTGGTTAATGGTTGAATTCATTTTAAAATTCAGAATACTGTCTTTTAGAAACATGGTATCCAAAATTTCGTTGTTCGAATTAACAAAAACAATATTATCAGAATAACTTCCTGAAATACTATCCCCACTGTTCATACCTCCCGGCAGTGAAAAAGGATAATTTAAATTATACATCTGGTCAGGAATAGTAAAAGCATCGTAGGCATACTGAGAAAAAATATTATCTCTGTATATCAATGTCAGAAAATGGCTGGCATCTTCATTCAGCAAACTATCCCCACCTGTAATTCCCAATACCTTGCTTAAATCTGACTTGGAATGAATAAGCGGCAATGAAAAATTGGGCTCCCATGTAGGCTTAGTCATTTTATCAAAATTAAAATCGTCTTTCAGGCACGATACCATAAAAAGACTCATAATCAAAACAACAAATGTCAAACTCAACATCTGTCTATTTTTCAGCTTAAAACAACTCATAATGATTAGTTTTTATGATTAATTGAACAAATTTAATACATTAAACAAATATACATTCAATTTTACAAAAAATTAAGTAAAAAGAAAAATAATTATTAACGATTCAAACTCGCTATTACTCGAGTAAATACTTATACACAATTTTCTGGTTGGCTGCAATAACATAGCTTTTAACATTTTCATAATGCTCTACAACAAAGGGAACGTTTCCTTCTAAAGGAAAGTTATTAACAAGCGCTATTTCACTATTAAAAAGATAAATTTTGCCTGTATTGGTAACCACACCCAATTTGTATTTATTGTTATCGTAAAAATATACGGGTGGCAAATCCACATTGCTATCAAACGTATATTCAGATATAAGAACCTTATTCAAATCATAAACTGTCAGCTTTTTATTATCAATAAAAATATATTCCTTAAGTGTATTATTATTGATATCCTCAAAAATAAAATAATGCTTATCTGAAAAATCAGAAATAAAAGTTTCTTCAATTTTACCATTAAAATCTATACTTTCAACTTTACCCGATTTATTAGTTGTAATCAATTTACCAACTTTATCAGATGTAATCAGTGAATAATAAATATTGTTTATCGATTTTTCAAAAGGTTTATTAAATTTCAGTCTGATCTCTCCTTTTCTGTCGAGAATATAACTTTTGCCACTCACATCTGAAACAATCAAAAAGTCTTTACCCAATAACCTTATAAATTGAACCGGTGTTTTTACAGCATCAAGAGTTTTAAACACATTCCATCCACTAATTTTTTCAATATTCTTGTCAAAATTTACAATCTCGTTTTTCTCGTTCGCAATAAATATTCTGTAATTCTTATTATTATCGTAATCAAAAATTGAAAACCCATTTGTTGCTTTGGGCTTTATTTTCATCGGAAAGTTAGCAACATTTTTTCCATTTCTGTCAATGAGGTACATGTTGTTTGCCGAATTAAACATGTATTGTAATTTGCCATTATTGAAAAAATCGATTTGAATTATATCACTTAGTATTTCTTCTCCAATATTAACATTCCAAAGAATAACTCCATTACAATCAATTAAATAAATATTATTATTATCATCCTTTATCAACAATTCAACTGATTTATCATTGTGATTAACAACTTTATAAATTTTGCCCGATGCAGCTTTTTCTAATTCAGTTTCCCACAATGAATAGGCCTTGTCAGCTATCTGGTTCTGATTAAATGTTAAACACATATTGTTGTAAAACAAACCATTGCTTTCACTTACCTGAATTGCAAAAGATTCAAATCGCAAAATATTTTCCTTGTACTTTCCAATACTGTCGGCGATAGGCTTTGACACATAACTTTTCAACACATCAAAAGATTTGACAGAATTAAAATAAACATAAATATTAGCTTTGGCTGAAAGCAGATCAGAAAAGCTATTGTAAGTAGCATTGTTATTTAAATTCTTATTAAAAACAACAGCATTTATTATACTCATCAACGCTTCTCTCGAACTTCCCAATACCAAATAGTTATCAATTATGGTTTGAAAATTCAAATCTGTAATTTCAAATGATGTCCCTAAAATGCTGTTAAAAATATCAGGATAATCAAAATATCCAAAATTATAATCTCTATACGAGGTAGTGTCAGGTAACTTACCCAAATTTGCCTTGCTTTGAGACGTCAATAATTGTGAAAATTCAATCAGCTTTTCTCTATCCTTAAAACGTATAATCAAATAGTTCTGAACTGAATCTATAGTTGAATACTCGTTCAATGTGGCAAAAACGACTTCTGAAGAAATATTATTTGATATATCATTCTCTATATCAACATTATAATTGTTTTTAAATGATGCAAAATCAGCTTTAACAGTATTCACTTTCTGCTGCTTCTCCATCTGCTTCAGATAGTTGTTAAAATACAACTTAAAATTATCAAACCCAAAGAAGATGAAAGATGAAACATTATGTGGTAAAACCCTGGTCACTTCAATTTTCTGAGCTGTCTGTCCATTCATCAGAGACAAAAATCCCTGAGCATCGGCTTGCGCATTTGTAAAACCATTTAATATTATTGCATCATTTTTAATATTCAAATCTAAACCCAACCACTGACCATAAAGCGACAGAAAAGATATATTTTTTTTATACACATCGCTGATAAGCTTACTCAAAATAAGCTGAAATTGTTTGTAATTGACAAAAATATTGGCATCTACTTTCTTCCCAACTGTTTGTGCCACTTCTGTAAAACCAATTTCAGAAGAGAAAGACACACCTGAGTTCAACTGTAAAATCGCATCTTCCACCAAAGTTCTCACCACACTGGCCATTATCACCCCCTTATGAACAGCAATAAACAAGCTTTCAGCATTACTGCCAATCCTCACCTCTAACAGGTTGATATCTTTAAACTTGCTTTTCGTAAAACTTACATTTTTGGCATACAATTCCTCAAAAACACTTTCTATATAGGATAAATTCTCTCTGTTGGGACACTCTTTAAGAAATAAAAAATGGCACATTTTACGGGCTGCCGGATGAAATGATATAAACAGTGGCCCTGTCTCAATCAACGATTTAAAATCCTCATTAATTTTAATAATTGAATCGGTATAAATCAACTGTCTGTTTAATGTTCCAAAAGGCTCTATTTGTAACATCTCTTTCCAGAAAAGAGTATTTTGAGATAGCTTTTCCCATAGAGATTCAGGATTGCCTATTTCAACAATTAAACCTGCCGAAGCCGGTATGGCAGAAAGAACAGGGCTTTTAGGGGATTTTAAACTTCTATAATAACTTACACCAAAATATACTAAAATAACAAGTACAGCCGCACTCAATACACTTGCTGAAATTAAAAGTACTTTCTTATTTTTAAATACCATTTATTGTTTTTAATTTTTATCTCAAACATTTAACCTGAAGCAGGCTTATCATTCACTTACTGATTTTCAATCAAAAGTAATTTTTTTTGTAAAATGAAAGTATAATTTGTTTGCAATTGTTAAAAAAAACTTATATAAAGTTTAAAACTTATAAAATAAAAAAAAGGCCATCATCATCCGACAGCCTTTTATTTTATACATTCTGAATATTAATTAAATATTCGGGGTGTTCTATAAGGAATTTGTTCTTTTACCGGTTTTTTAAACGATGCCATAAGCATAATTTCATGCGAACCACTGCTGTAGGATTTAACAGGACCAACATTCAGGTCGTAGGAATAACCAAGCTTGATACCATCCATAATATTCAAGCCTACTAAAATTACCATCGACTCACTCATTCTGTAGGATAAACCACCCCAGAATTTTTTATTATACATGCCCAGTGCACTTAATTCAAACTGACTTATAAATGAACTGTTTTTAAAATACAATGATGGAATAATGTCAATTTGTTCATTGACTTCATAATCATACGATGCAAAAGCATAAAAATGTCTTGGGGGCTTACTGAATGTAGAGCCATCAAGTGATTGACTTACATGTGAAAACGACAACCCCAGGGTTAAATCTTTAAACTTTGATGCTAAACCAAAATCAATATTGGGTGTTATTTCACTTTCTTTTGTTGTGATGGCATTCACATCATTCTGGTTTTCATAGATAAGTTGCGAGCCATCCAAAGACTTATTCAGAATACCCAAACCAAGACCTCCGGATACTGTTAAATCTTCCGACAACATAAGATGATATGCGTACATCAAGCGCACATTTAATGCTTTTTCATAACCTAATTTATCATTTACAATGGATAGGCCAACACCACCAATTCGTGGAAGCAACATATCTCCCATCAAAAATTGTGTAGAGGGGGCATTTTTAAAACCTGCCCATTGTGTTCTGTGCAAAAAAGAAGCATTTATCAAACCGTTAGCACCCGCAAAAGCAGGGTTGTATGATAAATTATTGAACATATAATGGCTCATTTGAGCATCGTTTTGCGCAAAAACGCCCGAAAAGCCTAAAATAACTATTGCAAATAAAAGACTGATTTTTGATTTCATATAACTTGAGTTTTATAATTGTTTATATTATTTCTTATTTAAGTTCGTCGGCATTTAAAATATTAAATGTCGTTCTTCTGTTGGCCTGATGTTCGTCTTCTGTTTTGGCATTTTTTATAAGCGGTTTCGTTGCTGCCCATCCCTTAGATTGGAGTTTGTCTTTCGAAATACCTTTTTCAATGAGATAATCAACAACCGACTGTGCTCTTCTATCCGATAAATCCTGATTATAAACTAAAGTACCTCTAGAGTCAGTATGAGAATTAATCATGATTTTAATCTTAGGATTTTCTTTTAAAATCGAAATAAGTTTGTCAAGTTCTACTTTTGATTCAGGTCTTAAATCAGCTTTATTATAGTCATAATAAATGTTAGGAATATTAATTTCTTCTTTGGTTACAGCAATCATGAACAAATCAAGGTCGTATCCTGTCGACTTATTATATACTTTATCATATTTTACGCCTGCAGTAGAAAATTTCTTTTCTTCACTGGTTAAGAATCTGTCTTTTGATGACTGAATTGTAAAATTAACGTCTTGTTTCAACCCTTTAAACTCATATTTTCCATCCTTCTCACTTTTTGTTGTAACCACTGAGCCATCACTTCCTTTAAGTGTAACAGTGGCATCCGGAATATTTACTTTGTTTTCCCTGTCTATAATAGTACCTGACACTGAAATACTTACAGGAAGTAAATCAAATGAATAAATATCATCATCACCCATGCCACCTTGTCTGTTTGATGAAAACAAACCGGAGTTTTTAGTCAGATAGAGAATTCCAAAATCGTCACCACTTGAATTAAATGGAGGCATCATATTTTGGGGTACACCCAAACTGCCGTCTTTATTAAGTTTACATACATAAATATCCAAACCTCCATAACCCAAAAGACCATCAGAAGCAAAATAAAACAAACTGTCCCCTAGAATATATGGGAACATTTCACTGCCTTTGGTGTTGATTTGATCGCCTAAATTTACGGGATTTGTCCAAACTGATGTGGATTGACTCTTTTTCATCATCCAAATATCCGAACCACCCTTTCCGCCACTCATATCCGACACAAAAAAGAGTGTCAGCCCGTCCGAAGTCATTGCGGGATGTCCAATATTAAACTTATCACTGTTATATTCAAATTTTTCGGCTGCACTCCATGTGTTATTAGACTCATTATATTTAGCAGTAAAAAGATTACAGTTCTGATCTTTACCCTGCAAACCATTACATTGCATAAAATAGGCTGTATTCGACTTTTCATCATAATAAAATGTACCATCATTAAAATCAGAATTGATTCCTCCATTAGTAAGCACAGGAGCGGCCCACTTTCCTGAAATATGATTGGTTTCATAAAAATTTGAAAAACCCTGTCCTGTCAGCTCATACACCTTTGATTTTTTGTCCATACGTGAAGAAGCAAAAATAATTTTATCCTTAACTTTTGCCACACCATATTCACTGTATTTTGTGTTTAACTCACTTACATTAGTTACTGCATGTATGGGAGCTTCCTTTGGTTTTGAAGCGGCTAATTTTATTGATTCGAGTCTCTTTTGTGCTACTTTATCATCTGGTTCAATGATTAAATATTGTTCATAATAGTTTTTTGCCGCACTATAATCCCCTGATAGAGTCAGCACTTCAGCATAATTAAAAATAGCCTTAGGTTCAGAGTAACCGGCTTTAATGGCTTTATCGTACCATGTTATGGCTTCTTTAAAATTATTACCTAATTTATTGGCTTCTCCAATTTTAAAATTAATTAATGCTTCATCAGTCCCTTTAACTTTCTTTTTCAAAACATCCTTATATAACTGAATAGCAGTTGTATATTCCTTCTTGGCAAATGCAGTATCAGCCCTTTGCAATAATGTTTGCGAAAATGAAACATTTCCAATTATAAACACTGCAATTAAAATGGTAATAATCCTTTTCATAACTTGATTTTTTATATTTATTGTTTTTTTTATTTATTTTTTGAAATTACTGTTACCGTTCCTGTCAGAGTTTCGGGCAGGCCTTTATCTTTATTCATTGTTATCTTATAATAATAAGTGCCATAAGACACCTGTTCGTTTTTATAGGTTCCGTCCCATCCCTGATTACCCTCATACAATGTCTGTCCCCACCTGTTAAAAACGACCAAATCAACACCCTTTGCGAAAATGTCATTGATGTTGTCTTTATCAAAGGGTGTAAAGGCATTGGATATTGGTTTTATTGTCATTTTCAAACTGTCAGCAGATGTACACTCATTCACAGAAGCAACAACTGTTATAAAGTTCCCGTCTTGAATTGATGCTGTGCTAAACACATTACTTGCTGACGTCTGCATAGAAACACCATTTACAAAAAACTCATAATTGTCATATGTTGACGGAGTGGCTGTGAAAGTTGCAATTTGACCTTGTATGATTGAATTTTCAGGCGCATAATCGCTGGTAATATCTACTGTAAAATCTGCTGTCACCTGCACATTGACACTTGCACTGCTTGTGCAAAGATTTCCATCTGTAACTGTAACTGAATAAGTCTCATTAGTAATGGGATTTACATAAATGCTTTGTGTGAGTTCTGATGTGCTCCACAAATAAGAAGTTCCTAAAGTCTGAACACTCAGTGTCGTAGCATCGCCCTCACATATAGCAGTATCTCCGGTAATTGTAGCCAAAGGTGCCTGATGCACTGTTAATGTAGCAGTATTTGAAATTGTTGTCCCTGCAATGTTTCCTACAATGCAACGGAACAAACAACCATTATTTGAAAAAGGAACATTCGTTAAGGTTAATATACTGTCATTTGCTCCTGCAAACATGGGATTGGTTCCGCCATTGCTAATAGGTGTCCATGTCCCTGAACAATTGATCTGCCATTCGAAAGAAAGAAGACCCAAACCTGTAGCTGAAACAGAAAAAAAAGCATTACCATTTTCACAAACAGTGATATTTTGTGGTTGCGTATTTATAACAGGAGGGGCTGCACTTTTCAGAATAAAACTGTCTGCTGCCAATGATTTAAATTGAACACCATTAGCCAAATATTTCCAGTCTGTTGAAGGAGAATTTGGAGACCCTCCTGCTGGTGTTGTATTTATTGATGTCCATGCCCCTAAAACATTTTGCCACATCAAAGCCTGTGTTGACTGAAATGCTGTTCCCTCATCTACTGTATTCCAACCAAGAGTTACCTCAGCAGTTGTTGCCAATGGTGTGCTTTCTTTTATTATGTATGTTTTCTGAACACTGGTCTGATCTGAAGGTGTAATGCCATTAATAACACGTACCGCAAAAGTATCAACAGCTCCAGAGGGGTTAATGATTACAGGCTTAAAACTGCTGATTGCATCCCCAACAGGAAATAGAAAGTTGTTACCCGTTGGTAAAGCTTTTTTTATCAAACTACCTGTGCCATTGGTAACTACAAATTTCTGATAACCCGAATTAGTAACTGTTGCAGCTTGTAAAAGTATTAAATTATTATTGTTAATAATAAACTTATTGGCATTGAAATTTAAATTATTCATGATACTTGCACCAACATTTAAATTTTTGTTGTCTGTACCATCTATAACAAGGTCATTAAAAGTATAAGGTGCTGAACCGTTAAGATTTTGCTGAGCCCCTTCCAACCTCAAAGCGCTTGATGTTCCAGAAATAAAATTGCCATTATTACTGACATTTCCCGTTGTAATTATGACTCCATCATTGGCAATTGTTCCTGTATTTATACCCATATTGTCATTTAATATATCACATTGGGCATTCAGATATATGCCTGAGGGCACATTGATATAGGAACCTTTATTGGTAACGGATTGGCGGTATGTTTTTGTTGCCGACTTCGGAGTACGTCACTGTCAAACCATGATGAAGTTTGAAGCGAGCCACAGACGATGATTTCAGCACTATTTCGGCAATAAAACATACCGCATGTTATGGGCTGGTTTTCCTTCTTTTTCTTGATTTTATTTTCAAAAAGTAAGGATATTATAGGAAAGCAGCAGCTCCGCCTAAAATAGCTCCAAACACAGTTAGCAGTAAAATAATTCCTATTAAAGAAATCACTAAACCTGCAATCGCTAATCCTTTTGGTTGTTTAAATACGCCAACAAAGGATAATATCAAACCTAGTAACCAAATTATCCAACCTAAAACTGGAATCCAGCCTAAAAATACCGCTATTAAAGCAAGTACGAAACCAGCAGTTCCAACACCATTTGATTTCTTTTCCGTTTGATTAATAATTACTGTTTGTCCTGCCTGATTTGAGGAGTTTTGATTTTCGTTTGTCATAATAATGAGATTTAAATTTTCCTACTCGTTTGGCTTTTCGGTTTCGCCCCGTTTTTATGTGGTTGCTGGTCTCCACTTTTAATTTTATTATTTGTAGTTTGTATCTGGAAAATTATTTCCAGGGTCAGTTTTTACAAACTGTCAAACTTCAATGGCGGTGGTTCTCTTGTCTGTGTCATTCCGTTGTGTCGTTTCTTAAACTTGCCCATAACCTGAGAATAGGCTTTTATTGCAGGTATCTGCAAAACAGTTAAAGAAAAAAGTATTAAAAAATATTTAATTTTCATTTTTCAAGCATCTGTATTTATAAAAAAAATAAAAAAACAAATATATAAATTATTTACAATAATAATAAAAATAAATGAAGTTAATAATTAACTATTTTACTACAAATATAAATAAATTCCAAATATATTAATATTTGCAAATAAAAGTAACAATAAAATCTGAATGGAATTTATCAAAACTGTTGATATTCAATATTAAGCAACTTTAATACTAAAATCTTAAAGCAGGAAAACAAAATTAAAACACTTAAGCTTAATAAGGAGTGGTAATGGAATTTACTTTATTATAGAGACTGTGCCACTATACTTAATATCTTTTCCTTTGTTGTCTTTTAAAACAACTATCCATATAAAAGTTCCTGTTTCAGGTATTAATCCGGTTTGTGCAACCCGACCATCCCAAGGACTGGATTTGGTTTTAGTATTAAATATGAGAGCACCTGCTCTATCATAAATAAACATTTCAAAAGGTATGTCATATAATTCTAATGCCTTTGGAATAAAATAATCATTCAGACCATCACCATCAGGAGAAAAAGCATTTGGAGCCATAATGTCAAATACATTTTTAAAATCTATGGTTTTTTCAACTTTACTCTTGCAGCCATTCACATTTATAGCGGTCATTGAAACATTTATCCGCATGTCGGAATGAATAAAATAAACATGAAGTGGGTTCTGTTCATACGAAATTTTTTCATCCCCGAATTTCCATTCCCAATTCAGCGCTTCTGATGACTTGTCAAAAAACCGCACCTGAGGATATGCCATACCCTCTTGTATCACTTCATAATCGAATTTCGAATCGGGTTTTCTATTTACTGTAATGACAACTGACGAATTATAAACTTTACCACTGCTTTTATCTTTTACTGATAATTTTACATCAAATATTCCCGAAGTATTAAATTCATGAACAGGACTAAGTTTTGTTGAACTGTTTTCATCGCCAAAATTCCATAAATAATCATATGATGGATTTGTCATTGAAGAGAAAAAAGACACCTCTTCAGATTCACAAATCACAGTTTTATTAACATCAATTGTTAAACTTTGACTGCTTGATTTTTCGCTGACGACTGAATTGTTATTTTGATTTTGGTTCTCTAACTCACTAACTTTATTTACTTTAGCAACTCTAACATCACTTTTAACAATCTTTTCACCAACTGAATTATTAGATTCTACTTTATTACTATTTGCATTATTTACTGATTTATCAACAGCCTTTTTAACAACATTTGCAGCAATTAATTGTTCTTGCTTTGAATTTTCAGAGTCATTAACCGATTCTTTAATAATTTGTGAATTGGTATTTTTCAAATCTGAATTGGAGTTTGCTTTGTTAATTGTATTTGGGCTATTTACATTATTTGAATTAATAAAATAAACTGCAACTAATGAGGCAATGATTACTGTGCCAATAGCTACATATTTTAGTTTATTGAAAAAATGATGTTTTAAAGCCTTGTCAAATTTCTTTTCAAAAGCAGACCATTCACCTGATGTATAAGGCACTTCATGATTTTCAAAAGAATCTTTGATAAATTTCTCAAACATCTTTGAATTCTTTGTTTCCATATTTCTTAAAATAATACTTTTTTAATAACTTTTGCATATTAGATTTGGCTCTTGCAAGGTTTGACTTGGATGAACCTTCACTAATATTTAGTGCATCTGCAATTTCTTTATGCGATAAACCATCTACGATATACAAGTTAAAAACCGTTCTGTATGCAGGAGATAATAATTGAATCTGTTCTAAAATTTCACTGACACTTAACTTTTTCAATAAAGAAAGCTCTGACTCCTCTTCAATTTCTTCATTATCTCTGTCTGCAACTCTGTTATCATAAGTATGATCTATTTCAACAAAACTGTATTTGTCTTTTCTAATCTGGTCAATAATATTATTCACAATAATTCTTCTTAACCACCCTTCAAAAGACCCTTTGAAATCGTATTTTTTTATCTTCATAAAAACTTTAATAAAGCCATCGTGAAGATAATCTTTGGCTGTTTCTCTCTGCCCTGCGTATCTCATGCATACAGCCATCATTTTCCCATAAAACAGCTCATAAATCATTTGCTGACTCAACCTATCACCTTTCTGACATCGTTTAATAATTTCTTCAATTTGTTCAGGTGTATAGCTTTTCATCAATGACGATTTCGGTTATTTTGACGGATAATAAAATAAAAGTTGCTTTATACTGTCATTTTTTTTAATAAAAATACAGTCTGTTGTGGCATAAAAATACAAAAAAAGGAATTGCAAAAAAAAATTGAAAATAAATTATCTTAATAAAGCTACTCTGCCAATATATTTATGGATTTCACCTTCAATATCTTTGACAACAATCACATAAGAATACACATCCTGAGTGCCCATTTCAGCACTGTCATTAACATGTCCATCCCAGGGAATCAGGGCGTTATTAGTTTCAAAAACGCGTTCTCCCCAACGGTCATAAATAAGCATAGAAAATTCTGTAAAATTTGTAAATTCAGGGATAAAGAAATCATTTATGCCATCGCCATTAGGGGTAAAGGCATTGGGAATATAAAAAGTATATATCGGTAAAATTTGTATGGTATGTGAAGTCGAATCAACACATCCATTTGAAGATTCAACATAAAGTGAAATATTGAAAATTCCTTCGCTGCCGTATAAATGAGCCGGAGAAAACTGATTCGATGTATTCGTATTTGAAGCAGGCTCTCCGAAGTTCCAGTAACAAGAAACCGCATCAAATGAATAGTTTAAAAACTGAATTACAGGTGCTTCAAGGGTTGTTACATGAGGCGTTGCAGTAAAATCGGCTGTCGGATTAGAATAAACATGAATTAAATTATTATTAGTGAGTGATTTGACACAGCCATCCGTTGTAGTTACGGTTAAACTTACTGAATAAGTTCCGGGTTGTTCAAAAAGATGTGAAGGGTGTTGCATTGAAGAATTGTTGAAAATACCAGATGCTGGGTCTCCAAAATCCCATACCCACGATTGAATGGCGGGAGTTGTACCATCCGTAAAGTTTACCAACAATGGCGGACATCCATTCATCAAATCAGCGGTAAAAGAAATAAGGGGACTTGGAAAAATACTCACTATAACACCATCTGTGGCACTGCATCCATTAATATCTGTAACTGTTACGGTATAAGTTGTCTGAACGGTAGGATTGGCAAGAGGATTAGAAATATTAGCATTGCTCAGGCCTGTGGCAGGACTCCATACATAAGACACTCCACCGCTGGCATTTAAAGTCCCTAAATCGCCTGTACAAACGCTGATATCGTTACCGGCATTTGCAGCAGGCAATATATTGACAGTAACAACAACATCATCCGATGCTGAGCATCCATTAATATCAGTAGCTGTAACAGCATAAGTTGAAGTTGCTATTGGACTTATAGTGATACTTGATACCTGGTCGCCTGTATTCCAAGAATAGGACACACCACCACTGGCAGTAAGAGAAGTGCTGTTGCCAATACACAAAGCTGCATTATTCCCGGCACTGACAAGTGGAGGCGTGAAAATATTGACAGTAACAGCATCAGTTTGAATACAACCATTTATGTCAGTAACCTGAACAGTATATGTCGTTGTTGTTGCGGGCTGTGCCTGAGGATTTGAAATATTTACATCACTTATACCTGAGGATGGGCTCCATAAATAGGTTTGACCTCCTGAAGCATTGAGCTGTACACCGGTGTTTGGACAAATATGTGAGTCGTTGCCTGCACTAGCATTAGGAAGTGAATTCACAACCAACACCATGTTATCCGTTGCTGAGCAACCACTTATGTCAGTTACAGTAACACTATAAGTGGTCGTGATTGTAGGGCTGGCTACCGGATTGAAAATATTAGAATTAGTTAGACCAGTAGCGGGAGACCAAATATATGAAACACCTCCAGTAGCATTAAGAGTAACAGAAGCATTGATACAAATAGCTTGATCATTTCCTGCACTTGCAGGAGGCAAAGAATTTACATTTAAAACCATACTGCTGGTAGCTGAGCATGTGTTAGCATCTGTTACAGTTACAGAATAAGTAGTAGTAACAGTTGGATTGGCAACTGGGTTTGAAATATTTGAATTGCTTAAAGCCGTGGCAGGTGACCAAACATAAGAAGTACCACCTGAAGCATTTAGAGTGGTATTATAGCCAATACATATAGAAGTATTGTTACCGGCGCTAGCAGGTGGAAGCTGATTAACTGTTAAAACCATACTGTTTGTGGCAGAACATCCATTTGAGTTGGTGACAGTTACACTGTATGTTGTAGTACTTGAAGGATTTGCAACGGGGTTCTGAATACTTGCATTTGAAAGATTGTTTACTGGAGCCCACATATAGGTTGTGCCTCCTGATCCATTTAATGTTGTCGAATTTCCAATGCAGATAGATTGATTTGCACCTGCACTTGCTAATGGCAATGGATTTACTGTTACCAAAACATCGTCTGTAGCAGTACAGCCATTGTTATCACTAACAGTCACAATATAGGTAATACTAGAAGCAGGTGTCACATTAATGCTTTGCGAGTTTGAGCCATTGCTCCATGAATAATTGGCGCCCCCGTAAGCAGTAAGGTTCACACTTTGACCTGCACAAACAATTTGGTTGTTACCGGCATTGGCACTTACAGTACCTACATTAACAACAACCTGAGCAGTAGTGGTTTGTCCACAGGCATCGCTGACAGTAACTTTATAAGTAGTAGCTGCAATGGGCGTTACATTAACACTTTGAGTTGTTCCGGCTCCATTACTCCATTGATAAGTGTATGGTTGAAGTCCTCCTGATGGTGTTGCTGATATTGTTGCAGAATTTCCATTACACACAGAAGTATTATTTGAAGGAGTTACATTAAGTGTTGTATTGTCTTGAATATTTATAGTTGTTGAAGTTGACCCACCACAAATTGAATTTTGAAAACTTATAATAACCGTTTCAACACCTTCAGCAATACCATCAAATACAGGTACAATGGTTAATGTGGTAGAAGTTTGATTGGGTGAAATAGTGACGGTAGTGGGTATGCTTGTATAATCAACGCCATTGACAGCAGTACCTCCGACAGTAAAATTAACTACAGTAGGTGAAGGTTTTGGAGAAGGCAGTGAAAAAGTAAGAACGGCATTTTTGCATGCTTCAATGGCATTTGTACCATTAACACCCGGATTAGAATAACCAACAGAAATAGAAACACTGTTTCCGCTGGCGACCAAACTATTTTCTTCAATAAAAACAGCAGAATCGTATGCAGAGTCTCCTGCATCTCCAATTGCTAATTTCAGAGTGTAAGTCTGGCATGGCACTACTTTGGCCCAGGCAGTCAGTACTTTTGTAAAGCCATCGTATTGAATGGTAGCTCCACCAGAATTATTAACATAATATTGAGAGTAAGAATTGGCATTTACATTATCAATAGTAACAGGTAATTGCGTGCCCGGAATAATAGCAATATTTTTATTATTATAAGTGCCACCACCTGGATTAGGACCGGAAATAAAAAATCCAAAAACGTCATTAAAGCTTGAACTGACCCATTCGGGATATTCTTCAGAGCCAAAAACATATCTAAATTTTACAGTATCGGATAAAGGCACCAGATCGAACTTTAAGAACACAGCATCATTGATTGAGTAGCCGGGTATAAGATTGGCCAGTTGTGGGTCACTGCCAGAACCATTAGAACCTGTATAAGAGCCTGAGTTATTAGGCCCTGGTGCTCCTGTAGCATTTCCTGATGTTAAGATGATGCCGGTACTAAAGCCTAAATTGGTTCCTGCGCCACCTGTAAATGAGCCACTTGCAATGGCAGCCCCTGAATATTGAATATTGCTTACAGTTATACCACCTCCAACAATATTTGAAACCATCTGAGCAGGAGTAGCCGCAGTATTGACCACTAACTGTGCAAATGCCTGAATATTAAATAATAAGAAAAATGTTGCTGTTGCAAGAACGATTTTCACTTAATTCATATTTTTTTTCAAATATATGAATTAAAGTATTGATTTTCAAATTAATTTTTGATTAATTTAAAAAAATTACATTTTGTTTTCTTTATCGTCGGGTTTTTTCTGAACTGGTTTTGAGATAGCATCTCTCATAGCTGTATCGGCCTTAATATTTTCAAACTTATAATAGTCCATAACACCCAGATTTCCTGAAATAAAAGCCTGTGCAATGGCTCTGGGCACTTCAGCTTCAGCTTCAATTACCTTAGCTCTGGCTTCCTGAGCCTTTGCTTTCATTTCTTGTTCGAGGGCAATAGCCATAGCTCTTCTTTCTTCAGCTCTTGCCTGAGCAATATTTTTATCAGCATTGGCCTGATCCATCTGAAGCATGGCACCAATATTTTTTCCAACATCAACATCAGCAATATCAATGGAAAGGATTTCGAAAGCAGTGCCTGAATCCAATCCTTTTGCCAAAACAACTTTTGAAATTGAGTCGGGATTTTCAAGCACACTTTTATGGCTGACAGCAGAACCAATGGCAGTTACAATACCCTCACCCACGCGGGCCAGGATAGTTTCTTCGCCGGCACCACCAACAAGCCTCTTAATGTTAGCTCTGAGAGTGACACGGGCTTTGGCAATCAATTGGATACCGTCTTTTGCAACAGCAGCAACGGGAGGTGTATTAATGACCTTAGGATTAACAGACATCTGAACGGCTTCCAGAACATCTCTACCAGCTAAATCAATAGCTGTTGCAGCTTTGAAATCGAGAGGAATATTTGCCTTGTCGGCAGAAATAAGCGCAGTTACCACTTGTTTAAGCCTGCCTCCAGCTAAAAAATGAGCTTCAAGTTCATTTCTGTTTAATTTCAATCCGGCTTTTGTAGCTGCAATGAGGTTGTTAACTATAATTGCCGGTGGAATTTTTCTCCAACGCATCAGCACAAGCTGAATAATAGGTACTCTGACTCCAGACACAAGAGCTGAAAACCACAAGCCTACAGGGATAAAGTAAAAAATAAGCCACAAGCCTATTAGAGAGGCTATTCCAATAGCGATAATAATACCTACATTTGGTTGCATAGTTAATTTGATTTTAGTTTTACAATTATTTTATTTTTTTCGATTTTAATTATTGTTACTTCTCTACCTTGGTCAATAAAATCGCCATTGGTTGCAACTTCATAAATATCGTTATGAAACATTACATTACCCATAGGCGCTAAGCGAGAAGTAGTTTTCCCTACATCTCCAACTTTAATAATATCTTCATCCAATGTATTCACTTTGCCTTCTATTTCTGTATCAAGAGCCAGTTTTTTCCATGTTTTGGAGCGTAAAGAAAAGTAAAAAGCCACAAAAGTCAACACAAATGAACCACCCAGTGTAAAATGTCCATATAAAGCACCCTGATAAGTATAGGCGCCCCAAATAGCACCTATCAGCATAACAAAACCAATGATACCTACTACTGATGTGCCGGGAAATACAAGTATTTCAAGTATTAGAAATATTAAGCCTGCAAGCACTAAAGTAATAATTATTGTCCAAGTCATATATTTGATGAAACAGTTACAACAAAAGTAAAAAATTAGTTGATATAATTACTATTATTAAAAAAAATTGTTTTAAATGTAGAGAGTGATTATTTACAGGCAAAATTTTGAGAGGCAAAGCATATAATTTTGGGTCGGATAATTTCATTTTTGAGTAAAGGGAATATTTCTATCAGTTTTTTTATTTCGGGAAAGTAATTGGAAAAAAGCTGTGAATCGGTAAAAACAGCCGACTGCCCAAAATATCCTGAAATTGATATACTTATAGATTCATTTAAGTATTTTTCATCAAGCATGTTGGCTCTGTGTCCTGGAGAATCTTTCCATTGCTGAATTGTAGTTTGAGCCAGCTCGTCGTAAGTTATCTTTTTGCCGGCAGCAAAATTATAAAGGGCATTTTCGCCTGAACATCGGAAATAAGATAAATCGGTAAAACTTCTATACATTTTTACAGAATCAATCTGGCCATACAAGAGGTCTTCTTCCTCCCCATGAAAAATGGAACCTATACACGCCATGGTTGAAGCATGGTGTTTTGAAGCCCTGTATAAATCTCTATTCCACAAAAGTGCAGACTTGCTGTTTTCCTGTCGAAAAATATTGCAATAGTAATGGCAAAGACTATCGAGCAAGAAATAATTCATGTTTTCTTTTCTTACAAAATCTTTTGCGCTCCGGGCTTTCTTTTTATCGGGTGCATCCTGCCATATAAAATCCTTAATTTTCATCATTTCTTCTTTAGGCACAATGGCTTCAAAATAAATATCTGCTTTATATTTTCTATCCGCCTCAACCCTTAATATATTGTTAAAACTTGTAGAGGAATTAACATAAGCAAACTTATATTTGTCAGCTGTAGTGGGTATAGAGTAAAAAGCGGCATTGAATAGCTTAGCCCTCATATCTTCTGGAACAGAATTGCGTGCTTTAGTCAGAAAATTACTGCAATAAAATATGCCGTTTATCATGTTGCTGTCATTATTAAAGTTTGTGACCATGCTATCAGCAATTGACAAAACAATTTGAATGACTTCATCTTTCCAAACTTGCCTGTCGGGATAATGTTTAAGGATGATATCTATTGTATTAAACAAATGGCCGTAATCTTTGTTGTCCTTATATTTGATGATATCTCTTTTCCAAAAGCCGTAAAAAGTATTTGCCAGCTTATCATTATCGGGTACCACACTCATGACAGTATCCATAAGAGGTTGCAGGTCGGGACTTTTGATACTGTCTAATTTCAGTAGTATTAAATTTGTGAATTCAATAAATTTTTGATTGTCATTTTCTTCTTTAATTTGTTTGTAATCTTGCAGTGCTTTGAATGCCCAAAACGAGGACAAAGCACCTCCCTTTTGACATTCGGCATAAGACTGTGCCATAAGCAAAACAGGTGTCGTTTCAATTTCTTTAAGCAGTTCAATGATTTGCAATGCTTTATCATATTTCTTGTCTGCCATATTTTGTCTGTAAATATCGAGTCCTGAGTTAAAAACATTTTTTATCAATTCGGGCAATTCACGAACCGAAGAAACATCTTTTTGTTTTTTCAGACGGGCAATACTTCTCACCGATTTTGAAAAAGGGTCTTTTGTGTCGCAGTCGAAGTCTTTATTCAGATAAAGCTGGTAATACGATGCTGCTTTGTAATATAAATCAATGGATGATTTTTCTTTTGAGGATAATTTATCGTAGCGGTTTATGCATTTGCAATAGCTTTTGATTTTGTATAACATCGCTATTTTTTTATCCTGAGCATAAAGGCCAGATAAAAGAGACATTAGAAATATTATTAGTAATACTTTTTTCATTCTGTTTATATAAAATCAAGGGCTTATATGATAACGTATTTTAGTGTGTGTATGGTGTTGTAAAAGTAAATTATTTGAGAGAAAAACAAGTGAAGATTTTGATTAAATTTTTTATGTAGATATGTTATTAAATTTCATGGCTGTACAGATTGAAAACGGGCATGATTGATTATGACATGAGTTGAAAAGGGATACAATTCCTGACTTGTCCGCCAAAAATTCTGTGTTTTTCTACTTTGCTCATTATCATTATTTTAAGTTTTCAAAACAATGTTTTTGCCGCACTAAAAATAATAAATTGTTTTATGTTTTTTTATATTTCTACTTTGCCTTGACGCAAAGTAGAGCAAAAGTCAAGGCTTATTAAAAATTTGCTAAAATTGTCAGATTTCTTTACTGGCGCAACCAAAGCCGTTCGG
>Ga0172370_10001951_pt1 | contig 30446 bp, 22 predicted proteins | sample LakKiv5m_FD_114538 | JGI IMG/M metagenome (GOLD analysis project Ga0172370, IMG submission 114538) | Freshwater microbial communities from Kabuno Bay, South-Kivu, Congo - kab_022012_11.5m | ecosystem: Environmental > Aquatic > Freshwater > Lake | place: Democratic Republic of the Congo...
TCGGCTGGACCTTCGCCTGGCGCGCGCTGATGGCCGGCGAGCTGCTCTCCCCCGCCGGGGGGCTGGGCCGATTGCTTCAGCAGGGGCGCGAGCGCGGCAATATCGCGGAGATACTGGCCACCATGCTGGTGATCATCGCCATGGGCATCGCCGTCGAAATGGCGGTCTTCTCGCCGGTGGACCGCCACCTGCGGAAGAAGTGGGGACTGGCGGGAGCGTGAGCGCATGACAATACAACATGAACAACCGAAAATCGCCATGTTGGATGATCGCCTGGAAGGGCTGAGCGCGGCCGAGCGCATCGCGTGGGCGGTGCGGAAATTCGCCGGCGGATTGACCTTTGCCTGCAGCTTCGGCGCGGAAGATATCGTCGTGCTCGACCTGCTGCTGCGGACCGATCTTGCGGCTTCCATCTTCCTGCTGGACACCGGTCGGCTGCACCAGGAGACCTATAATTTGATCGAGGAGTGCCGGACGCATTACGGGCGGGCGTTCACCACCTACGCGCCGCAAACCGAGGCACTGCAGGCGCTGCTGGACGCGGAAGGGCCGAACTCGTTCTATCGTTCGCGCGAAGCGCGAAAGGCTTGCTGCCGTGTCCGCAAGATTGAGCCGCTCGGGCGCGCGCTGGCGGGCAAGGCAGCCTGGCTGACCGGTCTGCGCCGCGAGCAGAGCGTAACGCGCACCGTGCTGCCCTTTGCCGAGATCGATGACGCGCATAACGGCATTTGGAAGCTCAACCCGCTGGCCGACTGGAGCGAGACGCAGGTGTGGGACTATATCGATGAGCATCACCTGCCGTATAACGCGCTGCACGATCGAGACTTCCCCTCCATCGGCTGCGCCCCCTGCACCCGCGCGGTGGCGCCCGGCGAGGACCCGCGCGCGGGCCGCTGGTGGTGGGAAGAGCCGGAGCACAAGGAGTGCGGATTGCATTTGAAATAAGCTGGAAGATTGGAAGAATGGAAGGTTGGAAGAATGGATTGTCATCCTTCCAACCATCCACTCATCCATCCATCCAACATAAGGGAGACATTATGGATCACCTCGACGCTTTAGAAAATCAGAGCATTTACATCCTGCGGGAAGCTTATAAGAAGTTCAAGAAGCTGGCCATGCTGTGGAGCATCGGCAAGGACAGCACGGTGCTGCTGTGGCTGGCGCGCAAGGCCTTCCTCGGGCACTGCCCGATTCCGCTGGTGCACATCGACACCAGCCTGAAGATACCGGAGATGATCGCCTTCCGCGACCGCGTGGCGACAGAGTGGAATCTGCGGCTGATCGTAGGCCAGAACACCAAGGCGCTCGATGAAGGGATGGGGCCGGACAAAGGGCGCATGGTCTGCTGCAACGCTCTCAAGACCGAGGGCTTGCAGCGGGTGATGGAAGAATACAACTACACCGGGCTGATCCTGGGCATCCGCCGCGATGAAGAGGGCACGCGGGCGAAGGAGCGTTACTTCTCGCCGCGCGACAAGAACTTCGAGTGGAATTACAAGGACCAGCCGCCGGAGCTGTGGGACCAGTTCAAAACCGATTTTGATAAAGATACTCACATCCGCATCCACCCGCTGCTGCACTGGACGGAAATCGACGTCTGGCATTACATCAAACGCGAGGCGATCCCCATCGTTGACCTGTATTTCGCCCGCGACGGCGAGCGCTACCGCTCGCTCGGCTGCTACCCGTGCACCGGACGAATCAAATCGAACGCAAGGAATATCGACGAGATCATCGAGGAGCTGAGCACCATCAAGACCGGCGAGCGGGCGGGCCGCGCGCAGGATCAGGAAGACACCTACGCCATGCAGAAGCTGCGGGCCAAAGGTTATATGTAGCCGGTAAGGGGACTGTCCCAGCCTACTGTGAGAGAGCGATGGTGATGGTGACAGGCAGGCGGTGGAAGCGAGTTAGGGACTGTCCCTGCCATGTATTGGTAACGGTTGCGTTCGACGGGGACAGTCCCGAAGGTCACATAAACGAGCTTGAGAGACGGTAACGGGCGCCGGTTCATAGAGGCCGGGACAGTCCCTGAGGTATATCATGGGCAACAACGGTAAATTACACGCTAAACAGCGCGATACTATGCATATTGTGATTGTCGGGCACGTGGATCACGGGAAGTCCACGCTGGTCGGGCGGCTGTTTTATGATACGAACAGCCTGCCGGAGGGGAAATACGAGTCGGTGGCGCGGGTGTGCGAGGAGACGGGAAAGCCGTTCGAGTTCGCCTTCCTGCTCGACGCGTTGGAAGAGGAGCGCGACCAGGGGGTGACCATCGATACCGCGCAGGCGCGCTTTCACACCGTGGCGCGCGATTACGTGCTCATCGACGCGCCCGGACACAAAGAGTTCTTGAAGAACATGGTGACCGGCGCGTCTTCGGCGGAAGCGGCTATATTACTCATCGACGCGGCGGAAGGCGTACAGGAGCAGTCGCGCCGGCACGGCTACCTGCTGCATCTGCTGGGCATCAAGCAGGTCACCGTCGCGATCAACAAAATGGACCTGGTCGATTATTCGCGGGAAGTGTTCGAAGCGATCAAGGCCGAATACCTGGCCTTCCTGCGCGAGCTGGACGTTATTCCCGCCTCGGTAATTCCGGTGGCGGCGCGCGAAGGGGACAACATCGCCCGCCGCAGCACGCGGATGTCCTGGTATGACGGCCCGACCATCGTCGAGGCGCTGGACAGCTTTACCGTGCGCTCGCCCAGCGAGGGCCGGCCCTTGCGCTTTCCGGTGCAGGACGTGTATAAATTTGACCAGCGGCGCATTATCGCCGGGCGGGTCGAGTCAGGCACGCTGGCAGCGGGCGATGAAATCGTCTTCTCGCCATCCGGGCACCGCGGCGTGGTGAAGACAATCGAACGGTGGAGCAGCCCGAAGACCGGGCCAGCCAGTGCCGGTGAATCGATCGGCATCACGCTTACCGAGCAGCTTTTCGTCGAGCGGGGGGAGATCGTCTCGCACGCCGGCAGCGCACCATATCAGGGCGAGCAATTGCTGGCAAACATTTTCTGGTTGGGCAACCGCCACCTGACCATGGGGCACCCATGCGTGCTGAAGCTGGCCACCGCCGAGATGCCCGTGCAGGTGGAGAGCGTCATCTCGGTAGTCGATACCGCCACGCTGGCCACCGCCGGCGAGCGGCGCGAGGTGGCGAAAAACGAGGTGGCCACCGTCATCCTATCGCTGAAGAAACCGGTGGCCTTCGACGTCTTCACCGACATCGTGGAGACCGGTCGTTTCGTGCTGGTGGACGGCTTCGACGTGGCCGGCGGCGGTATCATCCTGCAGTCGGTGGAAGCGAGTTACTCGATATAAAAACGTGGGGAACTGTTTCGGCCTATATAAGCAAGCAACGTTCAAATTGACAGGCAGGCGGTGGAAGAGAAGTAGGGACTGTCCCAGACGGATAAGGAGACATACACATGACACGCGATACGCGAACGCTGCGCTTTGAAACGCTCGCTATCCACGCGGGGCAGGGACCCGATCCGGCCTACGGCGCGGTGATGACGCCCATATACCAGACCTCCACCTTCGCTTTCAGGGGGGTAAATCAACCGGGGCCGTTCGACTACTCGCGCAGCGGCAACCCCACTCGCAAGGCACTGGAGGACTGCCTGGCGGCGCTGGAGGGCGGCGCGCACGGCTTCGTCTTCGGCACCGGCATGGCCGCCGAGGCGACGGTGCTGATGATGTTTGAGGCGGGCGACCATATCATCATCCATGACGATCTTTACGGGGGCACCTACCGGCTGCTCACCGGGGTGCTGCAGCCGAAGGGGATCGAGACGGAGTTTGTCAACCTGCGCGACCTGGACGCGCTGCGGGCGGCATTGCGCCCGAACACCCGCGCCATCTGGACGGAGACGCCCACCAACCCGCTGATGAACCTGCTCGACCTGGCGGCCATCGCGGAGATCGCCCGCGCGGGCGGCGCCGTCACCATCTGCGACAACACCTTCCTCTCGCCCTATTTCCAGCGGCCGCTGGATCTCGGCATCGATATCGTCCTCCACTCGACGACGAAATACATCAACGGCCACTCCGACGTGGTGGGCGGGGCGGCCATCACGCGGGACCCGGCGCTGGCGGAGCGGATCGGCTTCCACCAGAACGCCATGGGCACCTGCGCCGGCCCGCAGGACTGCTTCCTGGTGCTGCGCGGCATCAAGACGCTGCCGGTGCGCATGGAGGCGCACAACCGCAATGCGCTGGACCTGGCCCGCTGGCTGCAGGCGCACCCGAAGGTAGCGGAAGTGCTGCACCCCGGCCTGAAAAGCCACCCCCAGCATGCGCTGGCCCTCCGGCAGATGACCGGCTTCGGCGGCACCTTCTCCTTCCGCGTGAAGGGCGGGCGCGCGGAGGCCTTCCGCCTGCTCGGCAACGTCCATCTCTTCACACTGGCCGAGTCGCTGGGCGGGGTGGAGTCGCTCATCGAGCACCCGTGCACGATGACCCATGCCTCCATGCCCGAGCAGGTGCGTTGCAGCGTGGGCATCACCGAGGACCTGATCCGCGTCTCGACCGGCATCGAGCACATTGACGATCTGATCGACGACCTGTCCTCTGCGTTCGAATACGTGTAATCAAGGAGTGTCGTAATTAACAGCGTTCGTAGTAGCGTCGCGAGACGCGTCTGTTGACAGGGCAGTTACTGTCAACATGCGCGTCTCGCGACGCTACTATGAACGCTGTTTATTACGACCAGCCGCTGCAGATCCCCGCAGATCCCCGGTTTTTGAGCCAATCCGTCGACCGGTTGGTCGAATGACTTAAAATTGTATAACTTTTTTCCCACACCCTCTTGACTACCGCCGTCGTCGGTGGTATATTCTATACGACTACAGCGATAGTCCTGGTGAAAGCGAGTATTCGATATGAAACGACCGCCGTTGGGCGAGCAGGAGTTGGCGCTGTTGCGCTATGTTATCGACCGCGCGCCGGTGAGCGTGGGGGAGGCGGCGGAGGCGTTCGGCAAGCCACGCGGGCTGGCGCGCACCACGGTGCTCACCATGATGGAGCGGTTGCGCAAGAAGGGCTATCTGGAGCGGTCGCGGGACGACGGGGGCGCGTACCGGTACTCGCCGTGCGTCTCGCGGGCGGAGCTGCTGCGCGCGCTGGTGGGCGATTTCACCGAGCGCATGCTGGGCGGCTCGCTGCAGCCCTTCGTGGCCTACCTGGCGGAGGAGGCCGAATTGTCGGATGAGGAACTGGCGACGCTGCGGAAGCTGGCAGAGCGGCTTGATGAGAATGAAAAATGAAAAATGAAAAGTGCAAAATGCAGAATGTCGTATGACCGGTATGCAGGAGGGTTATGATGCTGGAGAATGTCATCGTTGCTTTGAATGGCATCGGCGGGCCGTGGGGCGAGGCGATATGGCGGGCGGGGTGGCAAGGTGGGCTGGCGCTGGCTGCGGTATGGCTGGTTTGCCGGCTGTGGCGGAAGATGCCGGCAGGCGCGCAGTGCTGGCTGTGGCGGGCGGCGTATGTGAAGCTGCTGGTGGCGCTGGTCTGGGCGGGAACGGTGGCGCTGCCGGCGCTGCCGGGATTTTCACCGGTGGCGGAGTTGCAGCGTTCGGTCGTCATGGCGACGGCCTTCCTGCCGGCGGAGTCTCCGTCGTCCGCTGTTAAAGCTGCCGTGCTGCCGGAAGTACCGGCGGTCACAGCAGAACCGGGTAAGCCCTTGCCAGCGGCGCCGGCGGTCGAAGGGCCGGCGGCAAAGAGCGCGGCGCTGTCCTCCCTGCCGGGCGCGCTGTTGCTGCTCTGGCTGTTCGGGGTGGGCTGGGGCGCGCGGCGGTTGTGGCGGGCGCGGGGGGAAGCGCGGCGGATATTGCGGAGCGCCAGGCCGCTGGAGGATGACGGGACACAGGAAGTGCTGGCGGGGCTGTGCGAGCGCTTCCGCCTGCGCTCCCTCCCCCGGCTGGCGACCGGCGAGGTGGCCAGTCCCGTGCTGCTGGGGGCATGGCGGCCTGTGATCGTGCTGCCGGCCGGAGTGCAGCCGGACGAACTGCCGATGATGCTGGCGCACGAGCTGGCGCACGTTAAGCGGCGCGACCTGGCGTGGAACGTGCCGGCGGCGGTGGTGGAGACGCTGTTCTTCTTCCACCCGCTGCTGTGGCCGGCGCGGCGGGAATGGCGGCTGGCGCAGGAGATGGCCTGCGACGCGCTGGCGGTGGAGCGGTCGGCCTCACCGCGCTCGGCCTACGGCGCCATGCTGGTGAGCGTGGCGGCCTCGGGCCGCTGCGCGCCCGACCTGCTGGCGGCCGGCATCAGCGAATCCTACCGCACCCTCGCCCGGCGGCTGGCGGCTATCGGCGAACGTGTTCATCTCACCCGCCGGCGGCTGCTCGTGCTCGGGGCAAGCCTGCTGCTGCTGGGCGCGTTGGTGCTGGTGCCGTGGCGGCTGGTACACGGGCAGCCGGAGGAGCCGGCGCCGCAACCAGATATTGTAGTGCAACCCGCCGATAAGGAATTGCTGTCCAGAATAACCGGTTTCAATACAGATAATGTAACCGCGGTTGCCGATCAATTACCAATGGATGATCCATTACAGCAATATAACATCGGAAAAGTATTTCGTAATACGATTCATGGCATATCAGTTAAGATCAATTTTACGAATTTTGACACAAAGATAACAGAATTGCTACAAAATAATGATATCGATTCAATTGATATATTGCTTGATAATTCGTCGAATATGTTGCTTCGTATAACAGCTTATAATTCGTTGAAAACCCCTCATGGGATACCGATAAAATCGTTTGATGATTTAATATCATTTGGTATTGATATAAAAGAGTTAAAACAAAATGTTCCCAAATCTACCTTCCAGCAGGCAATACAAGCAGCTGAACAAGGGGGAGGAGGTATTTCAAAAGCTAAATCTATTGAAGCCTATTATGCCGTGACAAAGCGTTTCATTGATATGCCACTATGGATTATAATCGCTGATGTATCTACCGAAACAGGTGTATATGGTATGATATCAGCAGACATGCAACCTTCCAGATTACCAGAAACAGTTACTTATGTATATATAGTAAATGCCAATACCGGAAAACTAATTGGAACAACATTTGAACTACCTACTAAAGCAAGTGAAGGTAAAGATCAGCCGAATACTGGAATCAATACCCAGAATGAGGCGGACGGCTCGCCTTCCACCCGAGTTTCACGAAAAGAAATTGTCGATTATAACGATAAAATCGCCTCATTTATAGAAAATAGTTGCGCCTTCTGGGACACGTATTTACTCGGGGAAAATAAGAGAACTTTCGATGAATTGACGGTAAAGAAGCCGGCGGTTTCCACCGAGACGCTGCCGTTCATGTCCTTGGAAGGACGTACCGTTATCAACGCGTCCCTCAAGTGGCGTTCCAGTTCGCAGGTGGGATTGGAGATGCTGCCGTCGTTTTCCAACAATCTGGCACTACTCGTTGACGAACAGACCGAACGGCTAATCCGGGTAACGCTGCCCGCCGAACCGAAGGTCGAGGAAAGCGCCGCATGGCACGAAGAACTGCGAGCAGCTTTCGGCGGATTTCCGGCAGAGAAACCCAAAGTGCCGCTATTCAAGGCGTTGAAGATCATTACGTCGCAAGGCGAAGAGACGCGTCACATCCTGGCCATGGCTGAGCGTATCGACGCGTATTACCTATTCATTGATAACGAGCCGCGTTGGGTGATTACCGTGCAGAAAGGGGAGGATGTTTTTCAATATATAATCGATGCCGAAAGCGGTGCAGTGGCGTGACTGTTACCGATAGTGATCGGCCCTACTCATTCGCAACCGGCAAACTTGAACAGGATACGACAGGAGGGTTAATTGCCATTTTAGCGACTGCATTTATAATATCATCAAGATGAAAGGAGGCCCCAATGATGATCCGAACACTCGCCGTGCGGCTCTGCCTGCTGCTGGCCGTTGCCGCCGTTTCAAGACAGGGCTTCACAATTCCCGCTCAGCCAGGTTACAACGAACCGGGCGAGCGTAAAGGGCAGCTTCGCAGCCGCTGGGCCGCGCCGTATGTAAGGGAATCGACGGAAAAAGTCGGCGAACGTTCTGTGACTACCTTCACCTGGTTCAACGAGACGGGGGAGGTGCTGCGCGAAGTCACCGGCGGCATCCTGCAGCCGGGTTTTCTCATGGTGAACGAGGATGAACAAACCATCGTCTACGGACTGGGCGGCGACTGGCAACTCACCCTCCCAAAAACACCCGATGGCATGGAGAGTTACGTAACCGGAACGCCGGACGGCCGCTTCTTCATCCACCAGCAATTCGGCGGGGGTGAGTCGGCGATCGATTCTTACCGGGACGGCAAGCTCGTCGCGCAAATCGGTCCTTATCCCGATCGAGATAGCTTTGTCCATCCGGATGACGACGGCAGCCTTTCCCTGCTGGTGTGGGACAGCCCGGCGAAGGCGACGCCGCAGGTGATGGTGGTGGGGCCCGATGGCAAGGAGCGATTCCGCGTGCAGTGCGAGCCCAAGGCACGAAGGCAGGTTGCCGGACCGGATGGCATGGGCGCCCTGCTAACCATTTATGGAGAGCATGGCGGGGGCGGCGGCGAGGATGGGGAGTATTTCGCCTGGTATACCGCGGAGGGCCTGCAACACTCGCTGGACGTCGGGCCGAATGCCATCTTCAGAGGCTGGGCGCCGGGAAGCCACAAGGCATTGATCTGGACCAGCACCGAAGAGAGCTTCTACTCGCTGGTGGATTGGGATACAGGCAAATTGCTGTGGATGGTCCCTTGTCCCGGAGGAGGCCAGGCGCTCTCCATCGAGCTTACCCCGGACTTCGCGCTGTTTGTAGTGGCGGAGCTGTATAAACCGGGGCCGTGGGGAGGCGAAAGCTGGCCGCTGGAGGGTGAGAACAGTCCGTGGATTCGCACCTTCTACGCGTTGAGTTATCAGGACGGAAGGCCGATTGCCTACTGGCGGGCGAAATATCCGCAACGCCTGAACGAGCGCAATGCCGGCTCTTTCATGCGGCGCGGCGAGAAGCTGTATTTCGTCACCAACGAGGAGTTCACGGAGATTTCGCTCGAAGATATCACGGCTAAACGCAACGGATGGAGCGAGCTGCCGGGGGAGCGGTGAGGGCGTGGCGGATGGGAACGGGTACTAGGCTTCCAGCAACGGGGCGATCAACACGCGGTCAACCCTCGTGCCGTCCAGGTCCACGATCTCGAAGCGGTAGCCATTCCAGGCAAAGCTTTCGCCGGTATAGGGAATGCGGCCCAGGTTGGTGATGAGCAGGCCGGCGAGCGTCTGGTAACCTTCGTCTTCCAGCGGCAGGTCAGGAACGTTGAGCAGCTCCTTCAGCTCGTCGATGGGCAGCATGCCGTCCACCAGCAGCGTGCCGTCCGGCCGGCGCACGATATCCGGTTGCCCGGTGGAGGGCAATTCGCCCACCAGCGATGCAAAGATGTCGGCCAGCGTGATAATGCCCTCCGTGCCGCCGTATTCGTCGACCACGATGGCCAGGCGAGCGCCACTCTCCTTCAGCCGTTCGATGGCCGGCAGCGCGCGGAATCCCTCGAACAGCGTCAGCGGGGGATGCAGCAGCTCGCGCAGGCTGACCGGACGATTCCGCAGCAGCGCGGCGATCAACTCGGCGGCGAGAACGACGCCGGCGACGTGGTCGAGATCGCCTTCGCAAACCGGGTAGGCGGTGAAGGGACGCGCCACCAGGATTTCGGTGATCTCCGCCCGCGACAACTCGATGTCAAGCCAGGCCACCTCGATCCGCGGCGTCATCACCGAGCTCACCCGGCGATCGCTCAAGCGAAAGAGCCGATCCACGATATCCTTTTCCGCCGGGTCGAACACTCCGGCGGAGATGCCTTCCTCGAAGAGCATGCTCACCTCCTCATCGGTGACATGCTGCTCGTTTTTCGGCAGCCGCAGCAGGCGTACAATCAAGTCGGAGGATGAACTGAGCAGCGACACGACCGGCGAGGTAAGCCGCGCGATGAGCCGCATGGCCGGCGCGACGCGCATCGCCCAGCGCTCGGGATTGTTGAGCGCCATCCGCTTCGGCACCAGCTCGCCGAGGATGACGGAGAAGTAAGTGATGGCGCTCACTACCAGCACAAAGGCCAGCGTCAGCGCCAGCGGGCGGGACAGACCGGGAAGGCGGGCGAGCACGTTGCCCAGCGGCTCTTCCAACGCCACCCCGCCGATGGCGCCGGCAAGGATGCCGACCAGGGTAATGCCTGCCTGCACACTGGAGAGGAAGCGGGAAGGCTCGTTCGCCAGCTCCAGCGCGATACGCGCCTGCCGGCTGCCCTCCCTGGCCAGCGCGCGCAGCCGGCTCTTGCGCGACGAGACGATGGCCAGCTCGGAGAGAGCGAAGAAGCCGTTGAGCATTATCAGCGCCAGAATCAAGATAATCTCGGCATAGGTAGGCACAACGCCTTTATCATACCAGATTCGTTTCACCACTCGCACAGTGACGAGGTCGCCGGTGTTGTATAATGCGGGCATAATCGGTTGATTGGAGTAAGCGCATGCTGACGATTAACAGCACGGTGAAGATGAACAACGGGGGCGAGATACCGCTGTTCGGGCTGGGCACCTGGCAACTGGCGGAGGGGGAAGAGGCGCGGCGGGTGACGGGGTATGCGCTGGAGGTCGGCTACCGGCTGATCGACACGGCGGCGGCATATGAGAACGAGCGGAGCGTGGGGGAGGCCATCCGGGAGAGCGGTATCGCGCGGGAGGAGATTTTCCTCACCACCAAGCTGGCGAATTTCGAGCAGGGGTACGATTCCGCGCTGAGCGCCTTCCGGGAAAGCCTGGAGCGGCTGGGCACGGGATATATCGACCTTTACCTCATCCACTGGCCGGCAACCGACCGCTGGACGGACGCGTGGAAGGCCATGCTGACGCTGCCGAAGGAGCAGTGCCGCGCCATCGGGGTGAGCAACTTCGAGATTTCCCACCTGAAGGAGCTGCGAGCGTTCTCGCCCATCATGCCGGCGGTGAACCAGGTGCCGTTCCACCCGTTTCAATATCAGAAGGAGCTGCTCGACTACTGCAACGGGCACGGCATCCGGCTGGAGGGCTACAGCCCGCTTACCCACGGTCGGAACCTTGCGGACCCGAAGCTGGCCGCCATCGCGGCGAAGCACGGCAAGACCCCGGCGCAAATCCTCATCCGCTGGGCGCTGCAGCACGAGGTGATCACCATCCCGAAGTCCGCCCACCCGGAGCGCGTCAAAGAGAACGCGGAGGTGTTCGACTTCGCGCTTGATAATGAAGACATGACGGCGATAGATTCGGTTCATGAATAGAGCGGAGGCGCAGTTAATAATGATTTAAATGATGTTTAAGATTTGAAAGATGATTTTTCATTTTTTCAAAAAATAAAAATATCATTTGAATCTTAAACATCATTTAAATCATTATTAACTGCGCCTCCGCTATTTTATAATTACCATCGATACAGCAGGCACTCATCACTCGTGGTGAGGGCGAGGGAGCGGCCATCGGGGGAGGGCCACCAGGAGAAGGGCCGCAGGCGGTCGAGGCGCATCCAGGCGCGCTGGCGGTCCGGGCGCTCGTAGAGCACGACGAAGTAATTTTGCGCGCCAACGGCATTTCGCAGCATGCCGGTCAGCCCGCCGGGCTCGGAGATGAAGGTGGCGAGAATATGCTTACCATCCTCGGTGGCGTCGCCGCCTTCATTCTTTTGCGGCACGGTAACTTCCCATGAATCTCCGGTGTGCAAATCGATGGCGCGGGTGAGCTGGCCCCGGGTGAGGATGGCGTATTTGCCGCTGGTGGTGACGGTATCGCAGGCGAACCCCTTCGCGATGACGGGTTTGCCGGAGAGGCGGTAGATGCCGCCGTCAGCGGTGACGGCCGTGCCGCCGGCGCCCGGCACCGTCCCCTTCACGGAGGGCAGCTTCACCGGATCGGCAAAGCGCAGCGTCTTCCCTTCGATGATCACCTTTACCAGTTTATCGGTAGACAGCATCGCCGCCGAGCCATCCGGCGCGAACTGCTCGGGATACTCCTTGCCGGAATAACGCGCGACGATGGCGCCGTCCTCAATGACGAAGGCTTGAGAGGGGACGGGCGATAATTTCCACCCCAGGGCGATGAAGCAGCGCCCTTCATCGGTGATGCTCGCGCGCAGATCGACCACTTCATCCAACATCTTCGCCGAAGGCATGCCAATGAAGCCGGGAGGAAGCAACGGAGGGAGCGCGATTTTAACCTCGCCGGTCCCGGCGCCATCCTGCCAGGTCTGCACCAGCAGGTTGTTGTCATCAGATGAGGCGGCAGCGAAGCGATGTCCGTCGGGCGAGACGGCGGCGTGAAATTCACCCGTCCAGGCGATCTTTGCCTTCTTCGGGTCGGCATAGGGGATAGCGGTGGAAACCTGCCAGAGTTCCTTACCCGTCTCCCAGTCACGCAGCGTGAAGACGAAGGCATCTTCACGCACGCAGAAGCCGCCCAAGCAGGGGGTGATGCCGGCGCCGAGCAGCAGATCGTCGCTCCCTTCCATGTGGAGCGGAAAGGCGCCGACCCGATGGTACGTTTTGGGACGCCGGCCCGCGCCCCAGGAGAACAGGACAATAAAGCCGGCCACGAGCAGCATGATTATTGCCAGGGGCAGGTACGAGCGCCGGCGCGGCTTCATTGTTACGGATTGGATGTCCTGATCGTACATTAAACTTCCTCCTTTACAGGCAAGACAGGCCGCAATATTTTATGCACCTGCCGGCGGTTGTCCTACCCAACAATTCAAGATTTATATTAGGCTTGCCACGCGGTGGTTTCGATACGGCACAAAAGCTACGAAAAGAATCCGTCAGCTTACCTGCCTACTCAACCACCGGACTCACCTTGTCTCGTTTAGCATAATTATATCATGTACCCTTCCCTTTCAGGCCGCAGTAGCCGAATGCCGCAATCCGATATTGCGCTATTTATCACGAATCCGTTTTCTTTCAACGTTTTGTGGTATAATCATCACTAATACGGCATATAACTACATAGTAAACTATTTCCAACCACTGATCCAGGCATCCTGGGAGGGGACAATGGGCAACCTCAACAAAACACAGCAGGCATTTTTACGCGAACTCTTCGGCGAGCGCGTGTCCTTTGACCGCATCGAGCGCAAGCTCTACGGGCATGACATCGCGACGGTGCCGAAGCTGATCGCGCCGCTGATCGGGAAGACGGTGCCGGCGGCGGTGGCGCAGCCGGCGTCGGAAGAGGAGATCGTGAAGCTGGTGCAGTGGGCGAACCTGCGCGGCGTCGCCCTCACCCCGCGCGGCAAGGCGTCATCCGGCTACGGCGGCGTGCTACCGCTCCGGGGCGGGGTGGTGGTGGACTTCTTCCGCATGCAGCGGGTATTGAGCGTGGACGCGGAAGCCGGCACCGTCACCACGCAGCCGGGCATCGTGTGGGAGGAGCTGGACCGGCAACTGGGACTGCAAGGCCTGACCCTCCGCCTCTACCCCACCAGTTATCCCACCTCGACGGTGGGCGGCTGGCTGGCGCAGGGCGGCGCGGGCATCGGGTCGTATGAGTCCGGCTGGTTTCGCGAGAACGTGGTGCGCGCCCGCGCGGTGCTGGCGGACGGCACGGTAAAGGAGTTCGGCCGCGCCGACCTGGACCTGATCGCCGATGCGGAGGGCATCACCGGCCTCATTACCGAAGTCACCGTGCGCGTGCAGCCGAAGGAAAAGCTGGCGCAGGTGGCTATCGGCTGCCCCACCGGGCAGGACCTGCAGCGCATGCTCGGTCGCCTGATCGAGGCGAAGCTGCCCATCTGGTCGATCTCCTTCATCAACCCGCGCATGGCGGAGCTGAAAAACCGCGCGCCGTTGCGCGAGCACAACGGGCATCCGGTCGAGGAGCGCGTGCTGCTGCCGGCTTCCTACATCACCACGCTGGCCTTCCGCGAGAGCGACCGCGAAGAAGTGACGAAGAAGCTGGTGGAGATCCTCAAGCCGTGCATGGGCGAAGTGCTGAGCGAGCGCATCGCCCACCACGAGTGGGACCACCGCTTCAACCTGATGGTGGTGAAACGGCTGGGCCCCAGCCTGGCGCCCGCCGAAGTGGTGGTGCCGCTGGATGCGCTGGGCGACGTGATGGCGGAGATCGAGCAGAAGGTAGATCAGCCCATCATCAAGGAAGGCATCCTCATCCGCGAAGGCGCTGACGGAAAGCCGGAGGTGGTGATTCTCGGCTTCATCCCCAGCGATCAGCGCAAGTTCAGCTACAATTTCGTATTCAGCCTGGTATTGACCATCATGAAGATCGCCGAAGCGCACGGCGGACGCCCCTATTCCACCGGCCTGTATTTCGCCTCGAAGGCGGGCAAGGTGCTGGGGATCGAGCGGCTGAAACGGCTGAAGGGGTTCAAAAAGCAAGTGGACCGCCGGCACATCCTCAATCCCGGCAAGGTGACGGAAGGCGGCATCCTCGCGCTGGTGATGAGCCTGGCTACCGCCTTCGAGCCCATCATCCGCCGCTTCGGCAACGCCGTCATCCCGCGGATCGGTGAGCGGCCGCAGCAGCCGGTGTGCGGCATCCCCGCCGACGTGGCGTGGTACGCCTACGCCTGCTCGCAGTGCGGCTACTGCGTGGCCACCTGCACCCAGTATTCCGGCCGCGGCTGGGAGAGCCAGTCGCCGCGCGGCAAGTGGTACTGGCTGCGGGAGTTCATGGAAGGGCGCGAGGAATGGAACCAGAAGATGGTCGACTCCGTCATCTCCTGCACCACCTGCGAGATTTGCGACACGCGCTGCTCCGCCGCGCTGCCCATCGAGCCGTCGTGGATGAAGCTGCGCGGGCAGTTGATCCAGCAGGAAGGGAAGATGACCTTCCCGCCCTTCGAGATGATGGGCGCCGCGCTGGCCGCCGAAGGCAACATCTGGGCCGGCTACCGCAAGGACCGCGATGCGTGGTTCCCGGAAGATTTGAAGGAGAAGCACGGGCACAAGCACAAGGCGAAGAACGTCTACTTCGCCGGCTGCACCGCAAGTTACGTCGAGGATGACATCGGCATGGCCAGCGCGCGGCTGCTCGACGACGCCGGGGTAGATTACACCTACCTGGGCAAGGCGGAGAACTGCTGCGGCACGCCCATGCTGGTGGCGGGCAAGTGGGAGCTGTTCGCGGAGACGCTGAAGAAGAACATCGCCCTGGTGAAGGGCGCCGGCGCGGATACCGTGGTCTCCTCCTGCCCGGCGTGCGACATGATGTGGCGCCAGGTCTACCCGCACTGGGCTGAGAAGCTGGGCATCGACTACGGCATCACCGCGAAGCACTATTCCGAGGTACTGGCGGAGAAGATCAAGGAGGGCGAGTTCACCTTCCCGGAGAAAGACGGCGAAACCGAGACGGTTACCTGGCACGACTCCTGCCACATCGGCCGCGCCTCCGGCGTATATGACGCCCCGCGCGAGCTGGTGAAAGCGCTGCCGGGCGTCAACTTCGTCGAGATGGCGCACTGCCGCGAGAACGCCCTCTGCTGCGGCAGCGTGCTCACGCTGATCAAAGAGCCGGATGTCGCCGCCGACATCGGCGAGCGCAAGCTGAACGAGGCGGTGGAGGCCGGCGCGAGCAAAATCTTGGCGCTGTGCCCTTGCTGCCAGTTCCAGATGCGCGTCAGCGCGGAGACGAAGGGCACGCCCATCGAGGTAGTGGACCTGGCGCGCTTCGCCGCGGAGAAGCTCGGTTACGCCTTCCCCGATCCCAACCCGGAAGTAGCGGCGCAGTGGGCGCTGTTCGACGCCTTTATCAAGCTGATGACCCCGCAAGGCTTTGCCACCTTGATGGGCAGCATGTGGCCGGAGCTGATCAACGCCATGCCCTTCGGCATGGGCTCGATGATGCGCGCCATGGGCAAGATCCCCGGAGCACTCGCGCTGATGAAGCCGATGTTCCCGATCCTCTTCCCGCGCTTGCTGCCGATGATGATGCCGAAGGTCTTCCCGGTCATGCTAAAGCGCATCGAAGCGAACATCGCCATGCCCGATTCCATGCGCGAGCAGATGCCGGAGCTGCTGCCGAAGGTGATGAACGCCCTCATGCCGCATATGATCGGAGACGTGGTGCCGCTGGTGACGGGGCCGATGATCGATTATCTGCATGGGAAGAAGGGGGTGGAAGGGATGAGGCAGGCGTCGTAAGAGGGTGTGGGGGAATGGGAGTGTGGGGGTGTGGGAGTATATTCCCGCACCCCTTCCTTTGCATCTTTGCGCCTTTGCGAGAAACTCATCGTTTGGTGTGTTTCTCGCAAAGGCGCAAAGACGCAAAGGAAATCAGACAGTATGCTATAATTGACGTGACTCTCACCGGAAAGGATGTCGATGGCAAAGGTGATCACGCTCCGGACACGTCTGCGCTCGGTCTCGTTGTGGATAATGGGGCCGATCACCTGCTGGCTGCTTGTCTCCGGCGCAGTGACCATTCTTTTCCTGCTGATCTACTTTCTCCGGGAACTCGTTCTCCTGATCAGTCGCCTTCCAGATGTCTCTCGCGGGGATTGGGTCAATGCACTGATCGTTTTATTATTAACGCTGGGGATAATCGGCGTATTATTGCTGGTGTTATGGTATCCCGGCTCCGTCACCAGGGATGCGCTATTCACTCCGGGAACCATCACTTTCGAAGATGACCAGACAGTATCCTTCCGATTCGTCCTTTCTACCCGCCGCATCCCGGCGGCAGATATCGTCTCGGTCAGGAAGGTTCCATATCGGCGTCTCACCAGTTGGTATTCGCAAAGCTGGTGGATCTATATCGACTATCAACGCGGCAAGAAAATTACTCATATACGCTTTGACGCCAACATGCTTGAGGATTTGTTTGCGCTGTGGGGAGAATTGAAAGATCTTAACCCCCGGATTATCTACGATCTCGGCGAGAAGACCAAGCTGGAACCGTAAGCAGGTTCGGTAACCTGAATCTCAACCGCTGTTTATTCGCCGCAAACAGGCTGTCCAACGTCACCACGATATGCCGAGAGCCGGCTAGCTTTGCGGCTAGCCTGTTATCTGCCGTCAGCAATGGCAAGTGCAGTTGTTCCGCCAGTGCCCACACAGGCAGCGAGTATGGTAGTCATCGTTCCCGATCCTCACGTATTATCTCCGTGCAGTCGATGGAAACCGACCCCTTCTCGCGCGCGCGCTCGCTAATGCTGTGCATGGCCTGCCGGTGCTTCTCCTTAGCTTCGTCCTGCAAGAGGTATTGCTGCTCCGGCAGCAGCCCGTGCTCCTTCAGCACCCCCATCTCATCCCCGGTGATATACGCGAATATTTTCGGCTGGCCGTCGAGGAGTTGCAGCAGGTAGATTACGTCAAAGGGGATCTCTACTTTGCTGCCGTCCTGCTTTACATACTTCGAGTTCCAGTGCACCCGGACCATCGCGTGGAGATCATCCAGCGGGGTGATGTCCAGGCCGTCGATGGCCATGGACTGGGTGCCGATGCCGCGGTAGAAGGCAAAGCCCTTTGGCAGTTGCGCCCGGAACGCCTCATCATTCTTCGCGCAAATCACGCCGTCGGGCCCCGCGCCGATGAAGCAGTCAGCGAAGGCAGCGGCGGTGGCTTCGACATCTTCCGCCGGAGCCTCCCCCAGCCCGCGGTTGAACCGCGCGGCATATTCGGCGAAGAAGGCGGTCAACAGCGTTTGCAGGTCGTTGCTCATGCCGTTATTGTAATGGTTGGGGGGTGAATACTCAACAGGAGCGCCGGCATTGCTGCCGGCGCTCCTGGTCGGACTACTTCGTGTAGATGAACGGTCGCTCGTAAATGCCGTTGGCGCCGAAGTATTCTTCGTTGCCTACCACGCGCAGGGTAATCTGGTTCTTGCCTGGTGTGAGGAAGGGGGTGATATCCAGATCTACTTCCTGCGGGCGGAACCAGGCCTGCAGGTAGTCATTGCGGCCCGCATACTGGCCATTTACCCAGACCCACGCCTGGTTGTCCACCGCCGGGCAGAAGATGCGGGCTTGCTTGCCGGCCGGCACCGCGGGCACGTCGAGGGTGAAGCGGTACCAGCCCAGGCCTTTATAGGGATGGCCGTTTTCAGTCATCAGCAGCAGGCCGTCTTCATCCTTCAGTCCCTGGTTCTGCCACCCCTCGGAGGTGCGGATGTTTTGCCACTTCGCATCGTTGTAGCCGATCTCCATCCAGCGATCGGAACGGCCTACGTCCTGCTTGTCGGTGCTGAAACGCGCCATCTCCGGCAATCCGGTAAGCAGGGACATCCCCGCCAACCGCTTCATGCGCTCGGCTTCCCAGTCCGTGCTATATGGGCTTGGCGGCCATCCGAAATTTTCGTTGATCTGGCGCATCTGCATCTTCAATGCGATCATTTTCTCCATCAGCGCCGCAGCGTCGGCAAAGCGGAATTCCCGCTTCGCCTGCAGCGACTGCGCGTAGCATTGCAGGTGGTCGAAGATCAGCCGTTCGACATGCACGTGGGTTTTCATTGGCTCGGCAATAGCCAGCTCTTCGGCCCGAGCAATATCGGTTGCCAGGCGCGCGACCACCCGCGGGGTATAGATGCTTTGCAGGATCACGTCTTCGTGGCCGTGCACCGGCGTCGTGTCGAAGGCGGTTTCCAGCGTATCATAGTAATCCTTCATCGGAGCGCCGGCAGGGCCGAACCATTTCTGATAATAATCGGCGAGCAGGGCATCGACGTCCGTTTCGGTGTTCCACTCCATGTTATAGCGGACGAGGTAAGTCTGCAGCCCGCACTGCGACAGGTCTTTCCAGTCCTGCTCGAAGAAGCCGACGGCGCCCGCCTCCTTGACCAGCGGGATATTTGCCCGCACGCGCCGGCTCATCGGGGTGAGCGTGCCTTTGGAGACCAGCATGGTATAGTCGTAGTTATACAGCCAGACCTTATCGCTGATTTTGCACCATTTCTTGAGGAACTCATATTGCTGGTGCATCTCCCAGCACTTCGGGTCGTTGTAAGCATGAATGGTGCACCCAAGGATGTCGGCAAACATGACGGTCAGGTTCTGGTGCCGATTGAAGCCGAGAGGCGGCTCCGGCGGCGCATACCGGTTGGCGTAGCCGTTGGTGGCAATGAGGTGACCGGGGTATTTTGCTGCCGTCGCCTCCAGCAGGCCATTGATGAAGAAGAACCACTCCTGGCTGGTGATATATTCCGGCAGCGGATCGCCGTTGAAGCTGTATTTCCCCTCCGAGAAGCGGGTGGACATCTTCCGGCAGAGATCACAGTCACAGGCCGGCACTCCGTCGTCAGGTGACATCGGCGAGGTGCGCGCGCCGTTGTTGACCTGCTTGTCGATGACCTTCATTACCTCGTCCAACATGCGCGGCTGCCCGGCATATTCGGGGTCGTTGCGGCGCAACTCATCGGTCATGCAGGGGAGGCCCGGGTTGCGCGTGCCGTCCGGCTGCAGGGCGAACCACTCGGGGTGCTCATCGATCTGATCTTTCGGCAGGTAGCCGTTCAGCGAGCTGTCGCCGGGCACGCCGAACCAGTCCTGGCTGCGCGGATTCATCCGGTTGTGAATCTGCCATTCGGTTTCCTCCCAGATACAACGCACCGGGAAGTCGGGATGCTCCTCCACCGCCAGCGCGTCGATCTGCACCGTCTGCATCTTCGGGATCACTTCCCCATATTCGCCCGGCGTGTACCAGCGCACGCCCAGGCGGTTGAGGAAATCGCAGACGGCATAACGAGTGCCATAGTAGGGGAAGGTATCATTGCCGGCCAGCACCAGCGCATCCGGCGTCGTGCGGAGGATATACCCCTCTTCCCGCAGTTTTGGGGTCACGCCGTCAGGAATCTTCAGCGCGGGGATGGCCTCGGTCAGCCGGCTGCGGCCAACCAGTACTTTCGGCGCCTGACCCGGCGCGGCATCGGTCAGAATCGGCAGCCGCGCGCCGCTGATCTTCTCGACATAGGTTTGCAGCTCCTGCGCGGCGGTCTTCGCGTTGTCTCCCGCTTTGTCGGCGATGACAATGGCACATGCCGGCTTGCCATCCTTGACCAGCGTGAAAGGCGTGCCGGCCGCCAGCACAGCGGAGGCGGTGAACACTACCAGGAGGAAAAGACAGAGCTTCATAACGACCACCTTCTACCGGGCGGTAAAGTAGGGTATCGCCCGGCACTTATGCTGAGGAATATTCCATGCGGTTATAAATATCCTTCTTATTTCTGATGTTATTGAACTAGCGTGGGCGTTACCCTGAGCTTGCCTGATTTAGCGTAATTGTGATCTAACAAATTGTTTTTCTTTGAGGTTTTTAACCCCAAAGGTACTATAAAAAGGGACCGGTCATTGACCGGTCCCTTGATGGCCATGCTATCCAAAAATCAAGCCTGCATGCTAATATAGACAACGCTGCGGATACCAGGAGGATGATAATACGGATGACAGTAGAATCAACAGCAAAGAAAGAGCGACGGGTCTGGCCATTGCACCCATTGCTTTTTGCAGCTTTCCCGATCCTTACGCTGTTCAACGCCAATCTTGGGGAGATTGCGCCGGTCGAGGTGTTGCGCCCGCTGTTGATTATGCTGGCGGCGGCGATATTGCTGTGGGGTCTGTTTACGATGCTGCTGCGCAATGCCGACCGGGCGGCGCTGCTCTGCTCGTTCATCCTGCTGTTGTTCTTCCTCTACGGGCACGTTCGCGTCATGCTGCTGCAAAGCTCCTGGCAGGCGCTGGCTGATTGTGGGCAGGATCACGCCTTCCTGCTGCGCCCCTGGTTCGGCGTATTGCTGCTCGGCGCCGTGCTGATATTGCGGATACGGCGTAACCTGCGCGCCCTGTCCGGCCTGTTGAACGTGGTTGGCGCGACGCTGGTAATCCTGCCGCTGTTCGGCATCGGGAAGGTGCTGTTGCTTCCGCGAATAATCCCGCCCGCCCCGCCGCCGGAGGTCATCGCCGTCACCACGAAGGCAAAGGTGCAGCCGGAGGACCTGCCGAACATCTATTACGTCATTCTGGACGGCTATGCGCGGCAAGACACACTCCAGCGAATTTTTAAATACGATAACACCCCCTTCCTCACGGACCTGGAAGAGCGGGGCTTCTTCGTCGCCCGCCACAGCCGCACCAATTACAGCCAGACCGACCTGTCGCTGCCGTCCGCGCTGAATATGACTTACTTCGACGGCGGCAATCCGTTGAGCGTTCCGGTGTTGATGGGATTTCTGGAGGACAACGATGTATTCCGAGAATTGCGCCGGTACGGTTATCGCATCATCTCGTTCGATACTGAATATCACATGCATCTGAAGAGCGCTGACAGGTTCATCGCGTTTCCCGAAGAGAAGGCGCCGGCGCGGTCGGCATTCGATGATTTGCTGATCAGTTTGACGCCGCTGGCCGCGCTGCCCCTGCCGGAGGAGGAGCCGGCGGAAAAGAGCGAGATGAATCCATACGAGCGGCACCGGCAGCGAATAGACTTCCAGTTGGCGAACCTGCCGCGGGTCGCCGGCGGGTCCGGTCCCACCTTCGTATTCGCGCATATCCTCTGCCCGCATCCGCCCTTCGTGCTGGGAAATTCTCTCGAGGAAGACCCGAATCGCCCTTACGACATCCGCGACGGCAGTTTCTACCAGACGGTGGGCGGCAGCTTGGAAGAATACCTGACCGGTTACCCGCGGCAGGTAGACCGCTTGAACGACCGGTTAATCGAGGTGGTGGACCGCCTGTTGAAAAAAGCGAAGCGCCCGACCGTCATCATCCTCCAGTCGGATCACGGCTCCGGCGCCTATACCAACTGGGCCAAACCACAGCAGACCGATTTCCAGGAGCGCATGCGCAATTTATTAGCCATCTACACTCCGGGCACTCCCATTCCCGAGCTGTATGACGGCATCACGCCGGTGAATATCTTCCGCGTCCTCTTCAACCACTACCTGCACGCCGACTACCCCATCCTGCCGGATAAAAGCTATTTTTCCACCACGGGCCGGCCCAACCACTTCATCGATGTTACCGAGAAGGTGAAATGAAGCCGCTCAGGGACTGTCCCTGAGCATCAGCATCCTGTCAAAAACCAATTTAACTGAAAGGAATTGCCTTCCTTTTTCGGAATATTGCCCTATTGGGAGGTGCCCCATGAAAATTGTTCTTATCGGCGCCGGAAGCATCAGTTTCGGCGGCGGGCAGATTGCGGATCTGCTGCAGGCGGAGGAGCTGCGCGGGAGAAACGGGCGGCTGGCGCTGGTGGATACCGACGAGGCGGCGCTGCGGACCATGCTGCGGCTCGCGGAGCGCATTAAGGCGCGCGCGGGCGCGGATATGATCCTCGAAGCGACCACCGACCGGACGCGAGCGCTGCCGGGGGCGGACTACGTGATCACCGCGGTGGCGCGCAAGCGGTATCCACTGTGGGAGCAGGACTTCCGCGTGCCGCTGGCCTGCGGCTTCCGCCACTGCCTGGGTGAGAATGGCGGGCCGGGCGCGGTGTTCCACACGCTGCGCAGCCTGGAGCTGATCATGCCCATCTGCCGCGACGTCGAGCGCCTGTGCCCGGACGCGCTGCTGCTTAACTTCACTAACCCGGAGGCGCGCGTGCTGCACGCCATCAGCCACCTAACAAAAGTGCGCGCCGCCGGCATCTGCCACGGCGTATTCACCGCGCTGGAATACATCGCGAAATACCTCGAGCGCCCGTGGGAGGAATTCCACATCGTCTCCGCGGGGATGAACCACTTTTACTGCCTGCTGGAGGTGAAGGATAAAAAGACCGGGCAGGATCGGCTGCCCGAATTGATCGCCCTCGCCCAGCAGGACGCCGGCGCGCCGCCGCTGTTTCGCAAGATGGCGCGGATATTCGGCGTCTTCACCTTCCCCTCCGACGACCATATCGGCGAGTACCTGTCCTACGGCGCGGAGTTCCACGGGGTGAAGTGGCCCTACGGGCAGGAATACCGCCCGGTGGGCTCCGAGCCGGAGCCGCTGCCGCTGGACGATTACGCCGCGGGCCGCCGTCCGCTGGACGACGCGGTGCTGAAGCCCAGCGGGGAGGTGACGGTGCCCATCATCGCGGATATCGAGCTGGACCGCGGCAGCTATCGCCACGCGGTGAACGTGCTGAACACCGAGGGCTATATCGACAACCTGCCCCGCCGCGCCGCCGTCGAGATCCCGGCCACCGTGGATGCAAAGGGCTTGCACCCATGCCATGTCGGCGCCATCCCGGAGACCTTCGCCGCCATGATGATACCGCAGTTCGCCATCCACGAACTGCTCACCGAAGCCTGGCGGACTCATGACAAGCGGCTGCTGCTGCAGGCGCTGCTGCTCGATCCCAACGTGAACAGCATCACCGCCGCGGAAAAGCTGCTGGACGATATGCTGAAGCTGCAGGCGGAGTTCCTGCCGTCGTTCGCGGAGGCGGAGTGAGTAATGGCTAAATTCATCATCTGCGCCGGCATGCATCGATCGGGCAGCACCTGGCTGTATAACGTAGTGCGCTACTGCTTTATGAATGCCGGCTGTCGAACATACGGCGATTACGCAAAAAAGTATAACGCCTCCATTCCTGCGGACGTGCACGTGCTGAAGCTCCACCCGTTCAAGCAGCATTATTGCGACCGGGCCGAGCACATCTTCACCACCGTGCGGGACCTGCGCGACATCGTCGCTTCCATGATCAGATTCAATATCACCCGCCCCACGCCCAGGGATGTCGCCCACTGCACCGAGAAACTCATCAACCGCGAATACGCGGCGTGGGCGCCGTACTCGAGCCTGGAGACTCGCTATGAAGATATGACCCGCGACCGCCCCGCGGCCATCGCGGCGATCCTGCGGGTGCTCGATCTGCCCGACGTCGATCCCGTCGAGGTGCACCGGGACGTGGAGAAACTGACGATGATGGCGCTGCCCGATCTCGACCGCTCCACGCAACTGTGGCCGCGCCACCTGACCAATGGCCGGACGGGCAGCTACGCGGAGACGCTCTCGCCCGAGCTCGTCAAAGTAGTTGAAAATATCGGCGGAAGCTGGCTGACCGAGCATGGCTACGATTTATAGCATATTGCTTTGTAGAGCCTGAAGGAGGTGTGAGAATGAGAAAAAGTCAGGATGTTTCGGTGAGACATGAATCATTGGATCCGGTTCCGCAAAACTATGCTACCGTCCTGGCGGAGATACAAGGGCGGATCCGCGCCGCGCAATACGATGCCCTTCGGGCTGTTAACCGCGAACTGGTCACTCTCTATTGGGACATAGGCCGGATGATTGCGGAACGCCAGCAGGAAGGCACCTGGGGCAAGGCTGTTGTGGAAACATTAGCCCATGACCTACAGCGTGAATTCCCAGGGATGAGCGGATTTTCAGCTCGAAATATCTGGCGGATGCGTGACCTTTACTCGACATATTATAAAAATGAAAAACTGCCAACACTGTTGGCAGAAATTTCGTGGTCGCATAATCTTACCATTTTGGAGAAGTGCAAAGATGATCTGGAACGGGAATTTTATATACGCATGACTCGTAATCAAGGATGGTCGTTAACTATCCTGCGCAACCAGATCGAAGCGAACGCTTATCGGCGATTCCTCACCAATCAGACGAACTTTGACCATACCCTGCCGGAGGAGATCCGTAATAAAGCAAAATTGACCGTGAAGGATGAATATGCTTTTGGATTCCTGGAACTCGGAGAGGACTATGCCGAACGCCAGCTCGAGGTTGCCATTTTAGCCCGGGTGGGACCCTTTCTCCGCGAGATGGGTGGACTCTTTACCTTCGTTGGCAACCAGTTCCGCCTGGAGGTCAGCGGGCATGAATATTTTATCGATTTGATGCTTTATCATCGCCGGCTAAAATGTCTCGTTGCGCTCGAATTGAAATTGGGGTCTTTTCTCCCGGAATACGTCGGCAAGATGCAATTTTATCTGGCCGCGCTCGACGACCTGGTGCGGGAAGAGGGCGAGCAACCTTCCATTGGTATTATACTGTGCAAGTCCAAGGACCGGACGATTGTCGAATATGCCCTGCGGGAATCAAATAAGCCAATCGGTGTGGCGACTTATCGAACGCTCGACACATTGCCGGACGAGCTGAAAGGTGAACTGCCGGCGCCTGAACAAGTGGCAATGCTCCTTGATGATGCCTGACGGCAAGAGGTGAAAAATGATCATCTGGGACCCGAGCAATGAGACGCTGGAGCGCGAAGAGCGGGCGCAGTTGCAGCTCGAGCGGCTGCAGGCCAGTGTTTTCCGCGCCTACAGCAACGTGGCGTTCTATCGCAAGCGGTTCGATGAACTGGGCATCGCGCCGGAGGACATCGAATCGCTGGCGGACCTGCGCTGGCTGCCCTTCACAACTAAGGAGGACCTGCGCGCGGGATATCCTTATGATCTGCTGGCTGTCCCTTTGCGTGAAGTTGTGCGGCTGCACAGTCCCGCGTGGGCGACGGGCCGTCCCTCGGTATGCGCCTTCACCCGCAACGACCTGCGGCACTGGCACGAGTGCATCGCCCGCCTGCTCACCGCCGCCGGCGTCACCCGCGACGACGTGGTGCAGATCCTTTTCGGCAGCGGCACGGTCAGCGGCGGGCTGGGTTTCCACGGCGGCGCGGAACGCATCGGCGCATCGGTGATCCCCGCCGGCGCCAACGGCATTATCGGGCAGCTCGCCATCATGCAGGATTTCAAAACTACCGCCATCGTCAGCGCGGCCAGCGACGCGGTCCATCTGGCGGAGATGGTGGCCGAAAAGGGGCTGGATACCCGCCGGCTTTCGCTGCGCGTCGGCCTGTTCGGCGCCGAGCCGTGGCCGGAGCGCCTGCGCGCGCAAATCGAGGAGCGGCTGGGCATCATCGCGCTGGACAACTTCGGCCTGTCCGAGGTGGGCGGGCCAGGCGTGGCCGGCGAATGCGCGGGCAAGTGCGGGCTGCACCTGCAGGAAGACCATTACCTGGCCGAGATCATTGATCCGCAGACCGGCGAGACGCTGCCGGAGGGCGCGGAAGGCGAGCTGGTGCTCACCACGCTAACCAAGGAGGCGCTGCCCCTCATCCGCCTGCGCTCGCACAACATCACCCGGCTCGACACCCGGCCCTGCGACTGCGGTCGCACCACCGCGCGCATCGCCCGCCTTTCCAAACGCACCGACGGCATGCTCTGCATCGCCGGCAGGAAGCTGCATCCGGCGCAGGTGGAGGCGGTCCTCAACGAAGCGGAAGGCGCCCACCCCAATTTCCTGATCGTCATCGAGCGCAAAGCCGGCGTGGACGAGGTGGAGATTTTCGCCGAGTTGGCCCCCAACGTCTACGTCGATACCCCGGGCAAAGTGCTGGCCATCGAGGGACGCATTCAGGACGGCATCCGCCAGGCCACCGGCCTTACCCCCCGAGTGCGCATGATGGAAGGCGCCAACATTGCCCGCCTCGCCGGCGACCCCGCGGTGCACGTGATCGATAAACGTGAAATCGAAGCAGTGGTGTAAATAACGATTAAGAATATAGCGGAGTTCAATAATAGGCAGGACATCATGAACTGCTATTGGATCCAGAACACGGAGACCACGCTGGCGGAACTGCGCCGGGCGAGCGGCGGGGTGGCGGTGGTGCCGCTGGCGAGCATCGAGAGCCACGGGCCGCACCTGCCGCTGGGCAGCGACCCGCTGTGCATCGAGCATATCGTGGGCCGCGTGGTGGCGGAAGAAACGGTGGCCGTGCTGCCCACGGTGATCTACTCCTCCGTCATCGAAGCGCGCATGCTGCCGGGGGCGGTCAACATCAATACCGGAACGCTGATGGACCTGGTGGAGAACATCTGCGACGAGGTTTACCGCAACGGATTTGACAAGATCGTGCTGTTGCAGGGCCATGGCGGCAACGTGGCGCTGAACGAAGCCTTCCTCAAGCGCGCGCTGGAGAAGGAGAAACCGTACCTGGTCTACAGCCTGCCGGTGCTGGCGGGGCAGTGGGAGAAGGTCTCGCCACTGCTGGAGACGGCGGAAACAGGCCACGCCTGCGAGTTCGAGACCAACCTGAACATGGCCGCCTGCCCGGAATTGGTGCGGCTCGATCTGCTGGGCGAGAAGACCTTCCCCACCCAGCCCTCGCCGCGGGTGGGCAGCGCGCAAACCCCGGTCGAGTGGAATTCCCGCCACCCGGAGATGGCCGTCGGCGAGCCGCAAAAGGCCACCCGCGAGAAGGGCGAGAAGATACGCGACCTGTGGGTGCAAGGCATCCTCCACGACCTGCGCCTGATCAAGCAGGATACCCTTACGCGGGAGGTTATGGAGGCGTATATCAGGGGAGCGCACGGAGGCCGGTAGTCAGACATCGGATAAATCAGGCAGGTCGAACAAAGTCAGACAAGTCAGACAAGTCAGACATGTCGGACATGTCGGACATGTCTGACTTTGTCTGACTTGTCTGACTCTGAAATCCAGAGCAGGTTCTCAATTAACAGGACTCTTATGCAAATCATCACTTACGATCCCTTGCTACATTACCGGCAGGTCGCCTCCCTCTGGCATAACACGCTGGGCGATACCTACGCGGTGAGCGAGCGCGTGCTTTTCCCGCGCATCATAGGACGCAGCACGCTGGCGCCGGGCGACGGACTGGTGGCGATGGACGGCGAGCACCTCGTCGGTTTCGGCCTGCTGGGGATCGACCGCGCGCCCATCTGCCCGGGCCGGCCCGAGTCGGTGCAGGCGCTGTTGATCGATCCGCAATACCAGCGGCGGGGAATCGGCTCGCTGCTGCTGGCCAATCTGGAAGACCGGCTGCACAATCTCGGGGTTACGAACGTCATCGTTGGCGGCGGTCCCTGGCGCTTCTGGACGGGCATTCCCGAGGACTTGCCGGCGGCGGCGGCCTTCTTCACGAAGCACGGGTATGCGGCAAATTACGAGGCTATCGACATGTGCGCCCAACTGGAGAATTTTCGCCTGCCGGACCAGGCGAGGGAATGCCTGACCGCGGCGGGAGCGGAAATAGCAAGCTGCGCGCTGGATGACGTTGGAGCGGCCTACGACCTGCTCACCCGCGAGCAGCCGGGGTGGCGCGGCTCCTTCCTGGCGCTGGTTACCGCCGGCGACGTCGCCAACGTGCTGCTGGTCAAGCACGGCGCGGAGATCATCGGCTGCATTCAGACCTACCCGCGGCACGCCCGCCTGCCAGGCGCCAACGTGGTGTGGGAGCGCCGTTACGGCGAGGAGATGGGCGGCTTCGGCGCGGTGCTTATCGCCAAAGCCTGGCGGGGCAAAGGCCTGGGTGTTGCCATGATTCAGGCCGCCGCGCAATACGTGAAGGACTCCGGCGCCATCCATTGCTATATCGACTGGACGGGGCGTTCTCTCGCTCCCTTCTACGGCAAAGTCGGCGCGAAGATCTGCAAGGTTTTCGGCATGTATGGGAAGGCGCTGGGGTAGCGCTAACGAAGGGAGCGGCAGTATGTCAGGCGCTCGCTGCTCGTGCCGTCGTGATTCACCCATGGCTCGCGCTTGATGATGCGGAAGCCGGTAGATTGGTACAACCGCATGGCGCCCGTATTATCGGCCATCGTATGCATGCCGAATTTCTCCACGCCCTCCAGCGTGGCGGCCACGGAGAGCAGCAGGCGCATGATGCCGCTCCCCCACCCCTGGTCACGGAATTCCGGCGCGACGGCCAGGTAAGTGAGCCACAGCGACCGCGGCCACGGCAGCGGATAAGCCAGCCGGAAATAGCCGACCGGCCGGCCTGACGCTTCGGCGATGATATGCCGCAGGTCCGGCGCCCGGAAGCCTTCCGCCCACCGCCCGTTCAGCGCTTCCGCCGCGGTTTCCAGCGTATCATGGGAAGCCGCCAGCGTGCCGGGGTGGCACACCGTGGCGTGTACGAACGGAAAATCCACCCCGGTCGCAAAGCGCAGCCGCAAGCCGTTCTTCACCACCCCGTCGAAAACGTCCCAATCGATGCCCGTTGGTTCGAGAGTCACGCGATATCCTCCCGAAACAATATCGAAGGTATCTCCCGATCTGGTAAAGAGGGTCTCTTTGGCCATTCCCGGCATTTTACTTCTCCTTCCGGCCCTATTGCTTTACGGAGAAGCACACGTAAGAATCGAGGGCCATGCCGTTGAAGCTGCGACTTCAGCGGCATGGCCCCCCTCGAATTCATGGCCATCCGTTTACTGTTCCGCGGTCTTCTGCCTGGCCAGCTCGTTTACGATCGCCTCGTCCAGCATCCGGAATTGCAACCCCACGTAAATGCCGCTCACCGGGGCCATTTTGCCGGGCGCGAAGGGAATGGGCGCCGCGGCGTTCTCGAACGGCCAGTGCTGTTCCAGCACCATCAGCGCATCCGGCGCGTTGAAATCGTAGCTGTCCACCGCCGCGCCGGGGAAGGGTTCCATGGGCTCTATCGGCGTGCGGTAACTCGGAATATAATCGAATTCCGCCTTGCGCATGAAGCCCAGGTAATCAGTCCACGGCAGGTTCAGCGACCATTCGCCGAAGAAGAACAGTAGATCGCCCGGCTTGACATTTTTCGTAACGGTCTGTTCCCAGCCTTCATCCGGAATGATGAATCCCTGCATGGGGCTTTTCAGGTTCCAGGCCACCTCGCCGTTCAGAATATGCGTGGGGCTGATCGACCAGACCGCGTGGCCCGCGTTGAGATGCTCGACGGCAAACTTCGCCGCTTGCGCGATCTGCTTTCGCGACGCCGCTGATTCGAGGTCGGCCAGCTCCTTGTCAATCGCCTTCAGGTAGATTTTCGACAGCTTGCCGGCGGGGATCGCCGTGTCGCACGGATAGAGGGTCGGCGCGTTGTGCTGGTAGGTCTTGTTATGCTCCGTCGCGCCCGGCAGCATCATCCCCTTGAGGATGGCGGGAGCCTTGCCCTTGCGGGTAAGGGCGGCCGTCAGCTCGCAGCTCCAGAGCCATCCGGCGGTGCTGTTGATGAGCTGGTTCATCGCCGCCCCGTTCTCGCTGCCGTCCTTCGCCCCGTTGTCGATAAGCACATCGATCGGCAGGTCGGCCGGCATGCCCGCCTTCGATCCGAAGACAATGGTCATCCACCCGTTCTTCTTCGCCAGCGCCAGTTGCGGCTTCAACGTTTCCGCGCCTTTCTCCCACGAGCGCGGACCGCCCACGAACACATCACTCGGCGACCATTGCTCCTTGCGGATGTCGGTCGAGCCGAAGTTGTCGAACCCGCCGGCGCGGCTCCACAATTCGGAAGTGAAATCCAGGCAGTCGACACGGTAGACGAGGTGTAGCAGCGTCTTCTCGCTGCCCGCCCAGCGCGCGGCCACCGTCTCGGCGGACCTGGTGATATCGGGTATCTGGCGGTTCAACAGCTTGAGCCGCTGGCGGTATTCGGTGATTACCGCTGACCTGGCCGGCGCGGCGGTTGCCGGTTGCGGCAGCAGCGCCTGCGCCAGTCCGAACAAGCCCAGGACGGCCAGCAGCACGAAGATGGCGCGTTGAGTTCTCTGCA
>Ga0172370_10001954_pt1 | contig 30444 bp, 25 predicted proteins | sample LakKiv5m_FD_114538 | JGI IMG/M metagenome (GOLD analysis project Ga0172370, IMG submission 114538) | Freshwater microbial communities from Kabuno Bay, South-Kivu, Congo - kab_022012_11.5m | ecosystem: Environmental > Aquatic > Freshwater > Lake | place: Democratic Republic of the Congo...
CATCCCGGCGTGCAGTATTCCCGCACCGGGCTCCTCAGGACTGCTCGCCTCCGCACAGGTGGGGATTTGCTATTCCCCGCAGTGATGTTTGCATAGGTCGTTCCGGAATATCGTATCCAGCCCATGTTTCCTTTGCGAGCTGCGCAGCCCTGTCGCTCCCTTCCCCATGTGGTAGGTGCTACCGCCGCAAAGTACTATGGAGCGATCTGACTCCCCGGTGCCCATCAGGCGGCCTTCTTTCGGGTTGGTCTGCCTTACCCTCTCGGAGGGAGGCAATAGGGCCTCCCAGGTTCCTGGCATCTCTCTTCCTGCGCGCCACGCTCTCTGACCCCGGCAGGCCCTCCAGGACCTCACCATCACGATCCCTTTGTATTGGCTTCCGGAACGCTAACACCGTCGCCGCCTGCTCTAACAAGGTAACGAGGCTGAATCGCTTAGGGGGGTGCGACCTCCCCTGCGGCCCACAGGATTCTCTGTGTACGCTTCGGATATATTGTTCGGTCGTCGTTGACTTCCTCCTCCATATCCGCAACACTTGATACGGCGGCTGGTTAGGCCTTACCCGACAGGGACTCTCACCCTGAGAGAGACGCCAAGCTTCGCCTGGCGCACTAGCCATTCTCGAAGGTCATGGCGAATTGCATGTATGACTCTATCTTTCATTCGCGCGACAACGGAAATCCAGGAATACAGGATGCAAGGTCACGTCGGGCATGGCAAGGCATGACCTGAAGCGCTAATACAGTTACAGTAAAGCGGCAACGTAGCCGAGGCATTTGAACGGCCATGACCGGCCAAGGAGTTTTAGATTCAGACAGAGCTTTAGAGAAACACAGTATAATTAGTTTTTTTCATGAACCAAATAGTCTTCACAAAGAATTTAAGCGCCCTAAAAAATCTTTGGACGTGGCTTTCTACGGCTCCGGTTCAGGAGCGTGAAGTACTCGTCTCATTGCTCCTCGACACTCCAAATCCAACAACAACGGCAGGAAGGCTAAATGATCTTTTAGATACTTTAGTGGCGGGGATAGTGGACCAGACGCTGGCAAACCCCGAACATCGGGCACCCTTTCTCAACGCAATAGGCGGATCAAACTTCCTTTATGAAATTATTTTTCGACACCTCGAATTTATCGATTTACTTTTTTTGCAAGGTGCCTATCGCAGTACAAAAACGCGACAAGATTTTGAAAGGGAACTTACGGGGAAGGTTAGCCAGACTACCGACTGCCAAGAGCTCAAACGTATCCTAAGATGGTACAAAGAACAAGAATACCTAAGGATAGGAACACGAGACTTGTCGGATATAGCGTCGGTAAGAGAAACCATGCAGGAGTTATCGGAATTAGCTTCAGCCTGTGTTGCTGTGACTCTATCTTTTCATCAAGAGCGCCTTTGCGAAATCTACGGCTGTCCACCAAAATACGGTCCAGACAAGGGTCTTGTCGTATTAGGGCTCGGGAAAATATCGGGAGGTGAGCTAAATTTCTCATCAGACATAGATTTGCTGTTCCTAAGAGGGCCGGAGGAGGGCGTTACGAGCGGCCCCAAAGTCGTATCAATAAGTCAGTTTCTCGAACACGTTGTAAAATACGTCAGTAGGAGCTTGTCTGAGATAACCCAGGATGGCTTTGTTTTTAGAGTTGATCTGCGATTGCGGCCCGAGGGTGAAAAAGGCGAGCTGGTGCCACAGGTGAACAACGCGCTCGATTATTACTTGAGCTGGGGGCGCACGTGGGAGCGCGCCGCACTGATGAAGGCTCGTGTCATCGCTGGTGATCCTGAATTAGGTCGCCTCTTTCTTAGCGAGCTGGAACCCTTCATTTATCGCAAACACCTTGACTACTCGACCATTGAAGAAATGCGGGATATGAAATCGAAGGTCGAACGGAGTTTGAGGAAAAAACCCGGAATCAATATCAAACTAGGGCAGGGCGGTATCAGGGAAATAGAATTTTTTGTTCAGACTTTACAACTTATCAACGGCGGTAAAGTGCGGCGTCTCAGGTCATCGAGTACTTTCGAAGCCATCCAGCTTCTCGAAGACGCGGGGCTGTTAGATCGTGAGACGGCCGATTTATTAGCCGATGCGTATATCTTTTTCCGGAAGACGGAACACAGGATACAGATCGATCACCAACTTCAAACCCATGAATTGCCGAGGACCCATGAACAGCAGACAGAGCTCGCAAGAAGGATGGGCTACAAAGACAACTCCCTCGAGAATTTTCTTGCGGACTTGGAATGCAGGAGGAAGTTTGTAGAAGACCTCTTCGACAGCATGTTCCATCACTCAGAAGAAGGGATTCTAGCTCAAGTATCCGCAGTTACTAGGCAAATCCTTGAGGAAGTGGATGACCGCGTAATTCTGGTTAATACGCTGGAAAAGATAGGCTTTGAAAGTCCGTCAGAGTCAAGCCATATCGTTCAACAGTTGATAAAACCGGTAGGACGAAGGGGGATTTCTGAAAAAAGCAGGCGTATTCTAGAGAGACTAGCGCCATTATTCCTGGATGAAATATTGGAAACTCCAGAGCCGACAGCGACACTGCGGGCTCTAGATCGTTATATCGATTCTCTGCATTCCAGCGCTTCATATTTTTCGACATTTTTAGAAAACCCTACGACAGCACGATTTTTGGTACGCATATTGGGTGAAAGCGATTTCTTCTCAGATCTCCTTATCCGTCATCCACAAATTATTGATTCCTTGATAGGCAAATCGACGTACGGAGGGCTCACGGACAAGCAGCAACTTGAGGCCGACCTAGCGGAACGGCTTGAGAACTGTGAGGATTATGAATCTCAGTTAGATGTCCTGCGTAGATACAAGCATGAGCAACTGCTTGCCATTGGGGTCAAGCAACTGTGGGGAGAAGTCGATTCCTTAGCGGCCAGGCGTTCCATCACGAGCCTTGCAGAGGCATGTGTCTGTGCGGCTGTGGATATAGCCAGTAGAGCGATAGCGAATAAATTCGGCGGCGGCCAGGATGGACTGCCATTCGCCATACTGGGAATGGGTAAACTGGGCGGTAAGGAAATGACCTATCTGTCTGACCTTGATGTCGTATTCGTTTATGACGACGATTCGGAACGCCGGGGCGGTCTTTTTGTGCATGATTGGTTTAGTCGTCTGGCCGCTCGGATCATTTCAGTCTTGACTACCCATACGGCTGAGGGTAAGGCATTCGAAATTGATACACGCCTTAGACCATCAGGAAACAAAGGCCCGCTCGTCTCTTCGCTTAACTCGTTCCGAGACTATCATAAGCACATCTCGAAGCTATGGGAAAGACAGGCTTTGATAAAAGCCCGGCCTATTGCGGGACCAAAATTCTTGAAAGATGAACTAGAGGCCATCGTGAACGACTGCTTGACCCGTACCTCTGCGTCAGACGAAGATCTCAGGGAGATTGCTCGGCTAAGGGGGCGAATGCAACAAGAAATAGCAGTCGAGGACAAGTTCCACGTTGACCTCAAGACCGGCCAAGGCGGTCTCGTCGATGTAGAGTTTGTTGTGCAGGGGCATATACTTAGATATGGCCCTCGTGTGCCCGAGCTTTTTTGTCAAAATACCCTCGAGGGCCTGGAGGCCCTTTACAAGCACAATTTGATGGACAGAGACACTTTTACTATCCTTGATAAGGGCTACCGCTTCCTTATGAACCTAGAGGACCGGTTGAGACTGATGGAACACAGGATTGTTGACAGAATTCCATTGAAAAGCAAAAAATTGAGAGGTCTTGCCCGAAGGTTGGATTACGGAGACCAGGGCGGAGAAAGGCTCTTGGAAGACTATACCATGGTCACGCGTTCCATCCGCGAAATTTACAATAGGTTTTTTGGAACTTTCTTACTGGCCGGCAAAATGAAGGAGACGGTAGGTTCGATGACTCGTGGTTCTGATCGTATCGGTAGGCGAACAAAAAATGGTCGAGTAAAGAATTCCTACGGCTCTTAGGATGTTCCAGGAGATGGCAAGTGAACTCAGTTAAACTTTACGATACTACACTGAGAGATGGTGCTCAGACATGGGGTGTGCATTTTTCCGTCGAGGACAAGCTTCGAATAGCAAAGAAACTCGACGAATTAGCCATAGACTTTATTGAAGGAGGATACCCGGGCTCGAATCCAAAAGATCAACGATTTTTCAACGCAATAAGAGGGCTTTCACTGAAGCATTCGCAGGTGGTGGCATTCGGCAGCACGTGTAGAGCAAACACTCCACCCGAAAACGACCCCCAAATAAAGAGCCTTGTGGAGGCCAATACCGAGGCGGTCACAATAGTAGGCAAGAGCTGGGACCTTCACGTCACAGAGGTCCTGGCAGTCTCGCTGCAAAAAAACACCAGCATGATTTTCGATACTGTCAAGTTTATCCGGCCGCATTTCAAAAGAGTCATATTTGATGCCGAGCATTTTTTTGACGGATTCAAACGCAATCGCGAGTACGCGCTTGCGACACTTGATCAAGCAGTGAAGGCTGGATGCGACTTAGTGGTGCTGTGTGACACCAACGGGGGAGCGCTCCCGATGGAGATCGGAGCAATTACCAGGGACGTCAAAGAAAAGATCTCTGTACCGTTAGGAATACACGCCCACAACGATTCAGAAACAGCAGTGGCAAATACCTTGTGCGCGGTGGCGTCCGGAGCCAGTCACGTTCAAGGAACAATAAACGGTATAGGGGAGCGTTGCGGCAACGCGAACTTGGTTTCTATCATTCCCGCGTTGGCCCTTAAAATGGAATGTATTCGGGTGGACCCTAAGCGATTGCGCTTGTTAAAACACGTTTCCGAATTTGTAGATGAAATGGCCAATCGTACCCCTGTCAAATCACAGCCCTACGTGGGAGCGGCGGCTTTTGCCCACAAAGGGGGATTGCATAGCAGCGCGGTAGTTAAGAACAGTGTAGCTTACGAACATATAGACCCCGGGGTTGTGGGCAATTTCAGGCGGTTCCCAATGTCAGAACAGGGAGGAAGAGCCGCTCTCATTCAAAAGGCTTCAGAATACGGCATACATCTAGACGTCAACGATCCTAGGGTTGCTGAAATCCTCAGGACCATGAAGGACCTTGAAGCCCTGGGAGCTCATTATGAAGTCTCTGAAGGGTCCTTCGAACTACTCCTGAAGCGGATGCTAGGACTGCATAGACGCTTTTTCACGCTGCACGGATTCCACGTGAACAATATGAAGAGGCAAGGCGATACCAAGACATTTTCTGATGCTGTGGTACGTATCTTTGTTGGAGACAAGATGGAGTTTTCCGCTGCCGAAGGCAACGGTCCTGTGAATGCGCTGGACTTGGCCCTTCGGAAAGCCTTAGTCGGCTTTTATCCCTGCGTCAGCGAGGTGAAACTTACAGATTTTAAGGTTCGGGTTCTCGAGGGGTCTTCAGGCACTGGAGCAACCGTACGGGTGCTCATAGAATCTACCGATGGGGAAGACGTGTGGTGGACCGTGGGTTTTAATGAAAATGTCATTCAGGCCTCTTGGGATGCATTGGTTGATAGTATAGATTACAAGCTGCAGAAAGACCTGGCCTAATGGCACACGGATCCGTTGGTCTTACCACCCATTCATCTATTAGAGGACTAATCGTACTAGGATTGGCGCTTTCTCTGATTTTGATGGCATCTCGATTCTTGAAGCAATCGTACTGGGCGTATCTTTATGTACGGGGAGAGGGTGACTGCATATATCAGGTAGTGCGAGGAAAAGCATGCGTCGGGACTATACGGTTTCGGGAACCTGCGCATCTTTCAGCCATCGCGAATGGTCTGGGTTTGTCTTTACCGGAAAAAATGAGTACCCTGGATCCCCTCGTCCCTTGCGACAGCGCAATAGATCTGGATACTCAAGACGTTGACATCCGTTGTGAACCGCTACCGGGAACCGCTTTGATAGCGTTAGGGGGAAAAATTGATCTCAACTCTGCGCAAGTCGAGGACCTCGTCCTCGTCCCGGGAGTGGGCGGGAAACTCGCCAGCATGATAGTGAATTATCGGACAAAAAATGGAACTTTCAGCTCGATTGCAGAGGTAGAGAAGATTCCAGGGGTGGGGGAGAAGAAGAGGGCGAAAATGGAGCCTTTTCTTAAAATCGTCCAACACGGTCGCTGCCAAAAGCATGGAGGTTCCCACGAGCCGTGAGGGGTGGGAATACCTCGATTCATTTCATATCACGTGACAGGCTTTTGAGACCATAATGTTACATCGGTTCTTCAAAGTAAAAGGGAATTACCCAAGGCCTTTGTTTCTATATTAATGTGAGCTGAGATCGCGTCCTAGCTTTCGGCTCGTGTTGGCGACTAGATGGCCATTGAGATGTCATAGCGGAGGAAGAAATCTCGTCACAAGTTTCGATAATGGATACATAGCGATTTTCCAAAATAAGCGCCCAATGCATGTATGAGTTCGTTTCTCATTCCCGTGAAGAATGGAAGCCAAGACTACTGGATGCCCGATCACCTGGGGAATGACAAAGCGTGCCCTGAAGCGTTTATACGGTAAAGGGCCAACATACTGGATGCCATTTGAACGGCCCTGACGTTCACCGCAAACAGTTTTTGATTCCGACGGAACTCTTGAGAAATACTATGATACCTTCGCGGCAAGGTATCCCAGAAGAAGAGTTAAAGGATTGGTTATAGGGCAGTGCTATAACGAAGAGTGGCTTCAAACGCCCCTGTTTTCCGAAGGCCATACATATTTGTGTAACGGCAACTGCATTCGGACATCCAGGTTGTCTTGTAAGATCCATTGGGCAAGCATCGCGGGAACAAGTTCGCCATGAACTGGGGAAAAAAGAACAGTGTTTTGAAATCCTTTTAGTTGATGATGCACCGTATAGCGAGCCCATTCGTAATCACTTCTGTCGGCGATCACGAATTTGATCTCATCATAAGGTCTTAGCAGCGTAAGATTTTTCCACCTGTTTCCGTGGCTTTCGCGGCTGGAAGGGCATTTCAGATCTATAATTCGAATGACGCCTTCGGGTAGGAGAGAAATGTCCAAGGATCCGTTTGTTTCTACCAGCACGAGGCGACCGGCGTCTAGGAGGGTTTTTGCAAGCAGCGGAGTATCAGATTGGAATAGGGGTTCGCCTCCTGTTATCTCTACAAGTTGGACGGAGTGAGACAGGACCGTTCCCAGAATATCGGGTATCTCCATGCAAGTTCCACCTTCTCGGGCGTAGATGGTGTCGCAATATCGGCAGCGCAGGTTGCAACCCGTTAGCCTCACGAATGAGCAAGGCAGGCCCACGTATGATGATTCGCCTTGAATGCTCTTGAATATTTCGCATACTGCGAGGCTCATGGGTACCTTTCGGAGGCAGTTTCGAATTTTGTTGCCAACCGATAGCGCTGCCTGTATCTAGGAAACGGGCTTAGATGGTTACAGTTGAACGCGTACACGGCTCTTATTCCGAGAGGAAGTTCCAGAATTCATATGATCAAGGGATTATTTTGGCGGGTCATAGCGCTCAGGGACAAACCTTGCTCATTTGGCAGAGATTTAGGGAGCTATAAAGTCACCGTGGCCAGAGTGTGAATTGCGTCTCGCAATGACAGAGAATCACTCAACTGTCATTACGAGCGCAGCTAGTATGTTGTCCAAGGATTTCCGGAAGGTGTAGTCTGTAAGGGCTATACCGTAGGTCGTGGGAGCAACCCAGCTCGCTCGGCTATTTCCCCCACTTTTTCTTCCCATTCAATGGCCATAATGTGAACGCCCGCTATACCCTTCATTTCCCGTAGTTGTTGGATAGTTTCTACGGCAATTTTTATACCTTCGTCGGCCTGGCTTTCTTTGGGTGTCCCTTTCATTCGTTGGAGCATTTCATCCGGAACATCCATGCCTGGGACGTTATTGGCCATGTATCGGGCCATCCCAAAGGACTTGAATGGAGTAACGCCGCCTAGGATGAACACCTTTTCATGCAGACCTCGATCCACGACTTGTTTCATCCATTCTGAGAACTTTTTGATGTTGAAAATGCACTGGGTTTGGATGAATTCTACCCCTGCTGCGACCTTCTTGGCCAATCGAGGAACTCTGATTTCAAAAGGGTCGGCAAAAGGGTTGGCTGCGGCCCCTATAAATAGCTTTGGCGCAGTCTTGATTTCTTCTCCTCCCAGAAAACGGCTTTCGTCTCTCATCTTGCGAACCATACTTATCAACTGGATGGAGTCCAAGTCGAACACATTTTTGGCCTGGGGATGGTCTCCAAAGCGTTGGTGGTCCCCAGAAAGGCAGAGCATGTTCTTGATGCCGAGGGCGGCTCCTCCGAGTATATCGCTTTGCATGGCTATCCTGTTTCGGTCACGGCAAACCATCTGCATCACGGGTTCCATACCCTCTTGCATCATGATCACGGACGACGCAATGGAGGACATTCGTACCACTGATGTTTGATTGTCCGTGATGTTAAAGGCGTCCGCTTTGTCCTTTAGAATGCGACATTTTTTGCGGACAGCCTCCGTGTCCGCGCCTCGGGGAGGACCGCATTCGCCTGTTAAGGCAAAATGGCCGGCGCGAAGTATCTTTTCAAGTCGGCTGTCAGTTACACACTCAGTGTTCATCTTTGAAAGTCCTCCCTAATCATTGTTCGTGGACCGCCATCTCTACTGGATCGCCAATCGTTTGCCTCGATGATTTGCTCATACCTTTCCATAAGGTTTAGGGATTTAAGGCGGTCAATGATAAGTTGCCAGGCGCAGTCAACCTGAGGATCTATCTCACACTTGCCGTTTGTGGAGCCACCGCAGGGACCGTTGAGAAGGCTTTTTGAGCAGCGGGCAATGGGACATATCCCTCCGGTGTAGAAGAGTTTGCAATCGCCGCATGTCTGGCAACGCTCGACATAGTAGCCTTCTTTCTTGGACCCTCCCACAAAGGTGGTGTTAAGCGCCGGGTACACGGGCATTCCCGGGTAGCGTTCCGCTACAAACTGAACGCCTGCCCCGCAAGCAAGAGAGAGAATCCCGTCTATCTGGCCCAAAATGTCGCTGATCTGTTCGATGTACTCTGGGTCGCACTGACGCTCGATAGTCTTTTCCGTTATATCCAGAGAATTGTTTTCCTTCTCGCGAAACATCCGGAGTTGGCTGGACAGTAACCCGACAGCGTCCTCTCCGCCAGTGAGACAAACGGTGACACAACCGCCGCACCCCAGTACAAGAATCTTTTTGTGATCGTTGAGCATCTTAACGATTTCTTCGAACGGTTTTCGTTCACCTATAACCATAATTGTGCCTCCAGTTCTGCAGTTGACGAAATATATATATCCAACGCCTATGCAGCCTCTTGTTTGGCTGTAGGATGGGTCTTACGAAGGGGGCTTGGGCCAAGGGTCTTGATGCGTTCGGTGAATTCCCGAGCAACCTCTGCGAATCTCGGTCCCATTGCGGCGCTCATGTTGAACATTTCCAGACGCTCCGGTTCGAGGCCGACTTCTTGGATGAGTTTTCTGGTATAATTGACTCTCGGTTTTGCCACTAGATTCCCTTGGATGAAGTGACAGTCACCCTCCAGGCATCCCGCGACGTACACGCCGTCAGCTCCCTTCTCAAACGCTCTCAGGAGGAGGATGGGAGTGACTTTCCCCGTACAGGGCAGCCTTATGACGCGGATGTTAGGCGGATATTCAAGACGCATGCTGCCGGCTAGGTCAGCAGCCCCATATGCGCAGTAGTGGCAACAAAAAGCTACTATAATTGGCTCAAAATCTGCCATTCTATATCTCCCCAATAGAGTCTTGCTGGTTTTAAGGCAGGCAATGGGTTAGACTAAACGAAGAGGGGAAAAAAAGCAAGTGCGCCGAGTCGTGGGAAAATCTCTGCCCCAGCGGCTAAATGTCCTCCCACAACTGCTCGATGGACGAATCGTCAAGGAAACGCCGAACATAGAGAAGTTCTTCCCTATCCTGAAAATCTCGGGGCTTTGATTCGCCTCGCACGTTGGCGGCGAAGAGGGGTCTCTTCTTGAAAAGTTCCCTTAGGATCGCCGCCAATGGGTAGCCCAGATTTTCGACTCCCCCCTCATACTTGCGGACGAAGCTCAAAGCTTGACGCCTCAATGAAAGGATTGACTGGAAACCGCATCGGAAAAGGGTCTCTATGTGACGGTTGAGGAGCAGATCTGTGGCAGCCGTAGACTCGTCGCCTCCCAATTCCTGGAGGGCGATATTTATGTAGCCGCTGGCTTTGTGTAGGCTCTTCGTGAGGTCTTCGTGCAACGACGGGTCCAAGGAATCAGCCACGATGATCTTGTTTGCCAGATGCGCGAGCTCAGAGGAAATCCTGTCCCTGTCCTGTGCCTCGGTCAATTGATCGAGACATCGTCTAAACAATGATGTGGAAGGTATGATTTTCAACGGATAGACGGGGGAAGGGGCCTCGGGCTGAGCACTCTCTTCCGAGTCTTGCAAAAGGGGGGTGAGACCACCCTCAGCATTATGCGAGACGCTCCTCTGGTATATGTCAAGGGCTTCCTCAAAGGAGGGAAATCCTCTTTCGGCCAGTCGGGCCCTCCTAAAATGAAGTGCTGCCTCCTCAAAGTCAGACGAAAGTCCATAGGCAAGGGATTCCATAACAGTGAAGTAATAGCTTGTATTAACCTCGTAAAGAGTTTCCAAAAGTAGCTTGAGAGAATCCTCTAGTTGGGGCGTTGGGAAATCCACGTAAAAAATATTTTCCAATGTGAAGGGAGGGAGGGTATCAGACTCCTCGACATAATCCACATCCGCATTTCGCGTTTTTACAATCAAAAAGGGGTGAAGTATCGCGACAAGAAGCTCGGGGTCTAACGTGTTTAAAAGGTCCTGGATTTGATCAACGGGCAATTGACCGAATATCTCCAGCCATTTGGCAATTCCACGGGAATAAAGCATGTCTTTTTTCCAAAACTCGAGATCAATGCAGTGTAGCAGGTGCCTGGTCGAGGCAAAGGGTAGCAGTTGTAGTGCATCTTCCTCTGAAAGCGCCTTAAGAAGGTAATAAAAGTCCTCATCTGGCAGTTCCCTAACTAGCGCTTCAGGGGAGTTCAGGGACTGAATAAGAGTCAGAAATGCTTTCGGGGAAAGCGGGCCCAGGAGTCTCGCCAATCGCTTGGGAGACGTGGCGTTCAGGTTTCGCCGTAGAATGTCAAACGATACTACCCGTTCGTTGCCATGCATGAAAATAGTTTATATGGTGTGAATGGGGAAAGCAACAGCCACTCTGTTGCGAGCAGGATGATGAAAGGGTAGATTGATTAGGGCTAAAGCTATGAACTCTAAACAGCAGGCGGCACGCGGGTAGAGGGTTAACTGCGCCCTTCCGCAATTAAGGTTTAGAGTGTTACTTGGTTTGATGTAAGACAAGGGAGGCAGAGAGGATGGAAAAGCTCACGGGCAAGGCAATTATTGCTATGGGTGGAGGTCCAACGGCGGTTATCAATCAATCGTTGGTGGGGGCTGTCTTGCAGGCTCGACAGTATCCTCACATTACACAGTTCTATGGCGCTTTTCGCGGGGTCGAAGGCTTAGTAGAGGAGCAACTTGTAAACCTATCGGAGGCCACCCGCCATAATTTGGAACAAGTGGCGCGCACTCCTGGGGCCGGAATTAGGAGCACAAGACTTAAGCCTGATGAAGACTACTGTCATAGGATATTCCAGGTGTGTAAAGCTCACGGCATTCACTACTTTTTTTATATCGGAGGAAACGATTCGGCAGAAACCTGCAGGATACTAAATCGCTTTGCCATTTCAGAAGAGTACGAATTGAGGGTCATGCATATTCCCAAGACCATCGATAATGACCTCAAAGTAACTGACCACTGCCCCGGTTATGGCTCTGCTGCTAAGTTCGTTGCCCAGGCGTTCAGCGGGGTGAATCTGGATAACCGATCTTTGCCTGGTGTGTACATTGGCGTGGTAATGGGACGCCACGCAGGGTTCCTCACCGCGGCCTCCGTATTTGCACGAAAATACGACGACGACGGACCGCACCTAATTTATGTGCCTGAACGGTCCTTTGATTATGAATCGTTTCTGGCTGACGTGGATCGAACGTACTCAAAATACGGGCGAGCCGTTGTCGCTGTGTCTGAAGGGATTGAAGATCGTGACGGTAAACCAGTCGCCGCTAGTCTCGTAGGGCAAGTAGAGTGCGATGCGCACGGGAATATACAGTTGTCAGGAAGCACCTCGTTAGGGGATGCTCTCAAGGATTTGGTCCAGAGAAGGCTCAAGATAAAACGGGTGCGATCTGACACGTTCGGCTATTTGCAAAGATCGTTCCTTGGCTGCGTAAGCCAGGTTGACGCAAACGAAGCCCGAGAAGTGGGCGAGAGAGCTGTTCAGATAGCCGCATGGCGGAAGGTGGACGGCTCCATAGTGATTGAGAGAGTCGGAGACTATGGGGTGAGGTACAAGTTGGCGTCCTTGGATGAGGTTGCGAAAGACACGAAGGCCATGCCAGACGACTTCATCGAGGGAACTAACAACGTCACGACGGAGTTTAAGAATTATGCTCGGCCGCTTTTGGGAGAGCTGCCCGTGTATGAGAGGATACACGCTCCCATAGTTGAACCCATACTCAGGAAGGAATGAGTCGGGCAGCTTGAATAGGACTCGTTGGTATAGGAGAGATTAAGGAGCTGATTTTGAGAAGTGATTTAATGAAGAAGGGCGTAAAGAGGGCACCCTCGAGGGCTTTAATGGCGGCGCTGGGATTGACCAGGGAAGAGATAGAGAGACCCATTATCGGAATAGCAAATTCAGCAAATGAGGTTGTTCCTGGTCACATTCACCTCGCTGCCGTGGCGAACGCAGTAAAAGCTGGAGTACGAATGGCGGGAGGAACTCCATTGGAGTTTTGCACCATTGGGGTGTGCGATGGCATAGCGATGGGGCACGAGGGCATGAAGTATTCGTTGGCTTCGAGGGAAGTGATTGCGGATTCCATCGAAATAATGGCTACGGCCCATCCTTTCGATGCTATGGTGTTTATACCAAACTGCGACAAGGTAGTCCCAGGCATGTTGATGGCCGCGTTGAGGTTGAATATTCCAGCCGTCATAATTAGCGGAGGGCCCATGCTTAGCGGAGAATACCTGGGGAAGAGGGTAGATGTGATAGATGTCTTCGAGGCCGTAGGCAAAGTGTGCCAGGGAGCGATGACGGAGGAGGAGCTGGAAGACCTAGAAGATATTGCGTGTCCCGGATGTGGATCGTGTGCTGGGATGTTCACTGCTAATTCCATGAACTGTTTGACCGAGGCCCTAGGGCTTGGGCTTCCCGGCAACGGCACGGTGCCAGCTGTGTCAGCGGCTCGGATCAGATTGGCCAAGAGGGCAGGTTCGCAAGTGGTGGCTTTGCTTGAGAAGGAGGTGCAACCGCGCGACATAGCCACGCGATCTGCATTCGAGAATGCCATAGCAGTGGAAATGGCCCTAGGATGCTCGACAAATACGATCCTGCATCTGCCGGCGATAGCTCGCGAGGCGGGGCTCCGCCTGGACTTGGCGGTTTTTGAAGAGATAAGCGACAAGGTCCCCAATATTTGCGCTTTATCGCCCACAGGGAGAAGCCACATGGAGGACCTCGATGCCTCTGGGGGGATCCAAGGGGTACTGAAACGGTTGGCATCGGGGGGCATGGTGGATACGACGGTCATGACGGCTATGGGGGTAGCCTTGTCGGAGCTTCTGGAGGAGGCTTGCGTATCAGATGACAGCGTTATTAGACCTCTAAATAATCCATATAGACCTAACGGCGGCATAGCAATTCTCAGAGGGAATTTGGCGCCAGCCGGAGCCGTGGTGAAACAGGCTGCAGTGGCCCCTGAAATGATGGTTCACAGAGGAACGGCGAGAGTGTTCGACAGGGAAGAAGACGCAGTTGAGGCTATCCTCGCCGATAAAATAAGAGCCGGGGACGTTGTTGTCATTCGTTATGAAGGTCCGAGGGGTGGACCGGGTATGCGGGAGATGCTAGGTCCCACTTCTGCTTTGGCTGGCATGGGCCTTGATGCGAGTGTGGCGTTGGTTACCGATGGTAGATTCAGCGGCGGGACAAGAGGTGCTGCAGTGGGGCATGTGTCCCCGGAGGCTGCCGCAGGGGGACCGATTGCCCTAGTCAGAGATGGGGACCTCATAGTGGTGGACATTCCAGGCAAACGGATAGACGTGCTCATAGAGGACGAGGAGTTGGGGCGACGCGGGGAAGTGTGGGAGCCAAGAAAGGCTGACCCGGATTTAGGCTATCTGACCCGATATGCTCGGCAGGTGGGGTCGGCCGCCGGGGGGGCGGTCCTGGAATGACCTGGTTGGCCGCGTCATGAAGCAGGAAGAAATAGATCGCCATTTCATGAATATCGCTCTTGAACTCGCCCGAAAGGCTGCGGAGAACGGCGACACGCCCGTCGGCGCTCTGGTGGTCGAAGATGGTCAGATACTCGGGACTGGATACAATCGGATCGAATGCGAAGGAGATCCCACTGCCCACGCGGAGCTTATTGCCTTGCGGGAGGCAGCTAGGCGCAAGGGAGACTGGCGATTGCGGGGGGCTACGCTATATGCTACATTGGAGCCGTGTATAATGTGCGCGGCTGCGGCTGTGCATGCGCGTGTGGCTCGAGTCGTCTTCGGCGTTCACGATGAACGGTGGGGAGGAGTCGGGAGTTTGTTTGATCTGGGTCATGACCCCAGACTTAACCATGGGTTTGAGGTCATCTCAGGGATTCAGGCGAAGGAGAGTGCAGAGCTTTGCCGGGTGTTCTTCAATGGACTTAGAGCAAAGAAGGTGTGATCGACATACTATACATTAGAATGTAGCCGGTTTCTGGTAACTCCTTGTGAGGGGATTGTAAATATTATCAAGAAGCGGAGAGATGCCCGAGCGGTCGAAGGGGGTTGACTCGAAATCAATTGTACCCGCAAGGGTACCGGGGGTTCGAATCCCTCTCTCTCCGCCAGGTTTGCATCCAATCCTAGTACTTCGTGGCTATACCCGGCAACAGATGACGGCAGTTGCATAATCGTCGATACTTCCTCTAGGACGACTCAGGAGTTCCTTTCCCTCATCATCGTCGAAAGCCCTCTCAGCACAAAGTGCACGTCCTATTATAGCGATTACGATAGTAAACGCGACTTCCATGCACTAGTCCCTCTATCATTCCCGTGAAAAATGGAATTCAGGAATACTTGATGGCCGACCACGTGGGGATGTCATGGCATGGTTTGGAGCGCTAATTCCGTGAAGCGCCAACATCTTCGGGTTATGTGATGTTGGGAGGCTCCCAGCGGAGACAGCGCTTAATTTAGACGAAACTTTAGAGAGGTGCTGTGGACGGTCCCCGTGGGTATATTTCTAGTGTGGCGTCCGCGGAACTGGCGTGAGACATGATGAGGGGCCGAGTTGAGGATAAGTAGCAGGAGTGTCCATCTGCTATTTCAGTTGGGGCTACAGGGCTACAACCAGCCGTGAGTCTTGTACCACTCGAAGGTCTTTCGGATGGCCTCTTCCAAGGGAGTTCGAGCTCGCCAGCCAAAGTCTCGCCTAGCCTTTTCTGGGCTGCATACCCAGGCTGTTTGGAGCAGCTCCTGAAGCTTATCGGATCGGATGAGTAGAGGCCTGTGAGCCAGGCGGCTTGCGGTATCTCCTAGAAATGCTGTGAATCGTACGAGCGCCGTGGGGAGTGGTAGGGAAACGCCGGGCGTTCCGCAGACATCCGCGACTTGGAGAACGAATTCACGCCAGATAACAGGACGAGTATTTGTTAGGAAGTATGTCTTGCCGACAGAAGTTGGCGAGAGGGCAGCAGCGAGTATGCCCGTGGTCAGGTCTTCCACGTAGATGATGCTAACAAATCGGTCAGGGCCGGCTATGTATGGCGCGATCCTCCATCGCACGGCTTTGAATACGCCGAGCACATCGGCATCGCGGGGGCCAAATACCGTAGATGGGCGCACAATCGTTACGGGAATGTACTGGCCTGCCTCAGTGACCGCTTTTTCGGCTTCCATCTTAGAGTGCGCATACCAAGATATAGGCGCAGGGGGAGCGTCCTCCTCCTTAGGAGTATCGGTGTCGTTCGAGGGCCCTACTACCGCCTGGGAACTAATGTGAATAAAGCGCTGGAGCCGGCTTCTAAGAGGCTCTCGGCTGAAGATGCGTAGAAGTTTACTCGTAAAAAGAACGTTCGCATCGTGGTAAGCTTCGTAGGTTAAGGCGCGAGTGGCGCCTGCAACGTGTATTACGTAGTCGAATGGGCCGTGAGAAATGGCATATCCTTCGAGCGTATCTAGTGGTATTACGGCGGCGGCTTTAGGAGACAGGTGACGCAACGACCTGGCGCTTCTGACCGGACAGATCACTTCAAAGCCTTTTTCGCAAAGAAGGTCCACGAGGTGACTGCCAACGAACCCAGTGCCGCCGGTAACGAGGAATTTCATGAACAACCTCATCTGGAGTCAGCGATAAATAGGTTATCACGACTCTCCGTATTTGTCATTCCGGCGTAATGGCACAGAGATAGTTGACCTGACGCACGCCTTTCTGTACTGTTGAAGAATGTAGCTGTGCATGATTGTGCGCGAGGCCGATTAGGAGAACAAGTGATGGAAGAGGAGACCTGGACATGAGATGCGACGGACTGAGGTGTTTATTCTGGTTGGTACTAGTCTTTGGTTTAGCGTGTTTTGCCTATGGAGAGGAGGGGAAGGTCACGGGTGGCGACGTGAAGAGGGAGGCCGGGGAGACTCTTGATGCGGCGAAGAAGTATGCCCTCCAGCAGAAGGCAGAGTACCAAAAGAAGATTGAGCAGGAATTGGCGGAGCTAGGGGATAAGATAGCCTCCTTAAAAGAAAAGGCGGCGAATGCAACCGATGAGTCGCTGCGCGTAATGCGGGAAAAGATGGCAGACTTAAGAGAAAGGCAGGCCACAGCTGAGAAGAAGCTGGCAGAGGTGAAATCCACCACGTATCAGGCCTGGATGGAAATGCGAGACGGAATGGATAAGGCGGTTTCCGAAGTGAAGAAGGCGTATGAAAGCGCCTCGAAGTTATTCAAGTAGGGGGGATGGTATCTTAGTTTTGGAAATAGTGTGAGGGATTTGTGGGCTTGTTAGGGAGTCGAGTGGGGTCGGTTTAAGGCCCTGCCTGGAAGACCAATGTTCCACGTGGAACATTTTTCATAGATCGATTACGCCAGTTGTGCCTATACGAATCCGGCAACCCTTGAACTGCGTTCCCCTTGCGAACCGCCACAAAAGCTTGAAGGACTCCCCCACCGCCAAAATCTTGTGACAGCCGACACCCTATCGAACCCCGTTGCTACCTTCGACGCCACCAGAAGCCCCTAGTCCACCCTGCGACGAGCCTAGGGCCATTTCCATGACTGCTGCGGCCATAGGTACTTCAAAACTCCTCAGGAGTCCTATTTTGCATCCCCGCCCTGATCAGCGCCAGCAGGCAACGCCGCGCCTCCCGGACCTTGTGTCCCCACGGGAACCCTTGAGCCGGCTGATTCCGGAGCAGTGGCAGGCGTACCCGGCACCGAGCTCTCCGTCACAACAGACCGCTCTCCTATTGCCACCCCCTTGTCCGAGAAATAAGTCAGGACAATTGACGTGCACATAAATAAGACCGCAGCCACGATGGTCACCTTGCTCAGGAAAGTTGTGGCCCCTGAGCTCCCAAAAACTGTCTGACTCGAACCGCCTCCGAACACTGCGCCTATATCAGCCCCTTTGCCGCTCTGCAATAGGATGATAAGTATCAGGGCAACGCACACCAAAAGATGTATAACCAGTACCAAAGTTGTCAGCATCGTTATCCTCTCACTCTGTGATGACTCCAGAATACACTATTCCCAAAAATTCCGCCTTATTCAGCGACGCTCCTCCAACGAGGCCGCCGTCTATATCTTCGCAAGCGAACAGCCTTCTCGAATTGTCCGCTTTCACACTTCCACCATATAGTATTCGAACTAATTCGGCGAAGTTAGGACCAAACATGGTCGCCAGTTCCGACCGAATATACTGGTGAACCTCCTGGGCCTGTTCAGGAGTGGCGGTTTTGCCGGTTCCGATGGCCCACACTGGTTCATACGCTATTATGAAGCGCTGGGGATCTGTATCATTCGCTCCTTGCATACCAACAACGAGTTGTTCCCGAACAATTCCGAAAGTAATGCCTCCTTCACGTTGTTCCAATGTTTCTCCTACGCAATAGATGGGTATCAGCCCGTGCCGGATGCATGCTCGAATCTTCCTGTTCGCACTGCGACTGGTTTCACCGAAGTACTGCCTGCGTTCCGAATGCCCAATGATCACGTGAGAGCACCCCATCTCCTTTAGCATAACTGGTGAGATTTCCCCAGTGTAAGCACCGAGGGATTCCCAAAAAACGTCCTGAGCAGCTACCCTAACCTGCGTGTCTTGCAAGACCTCGATCGCTGCGGCGAGCGCGGTGAACGGGGGCGCGACTAATAACTCGCAAGGTATCGCCTTACCCAGAAGCGCGTCCTTCAGCTCATGGCAATAAGCGAGCGTCTCCGACACCGTCTTGTGCATCTTCCAGTTCCCTGCGACTATTATCTTCCTCACAGCCATCATTGACCTCCCAGCCCCACCGAAGGCCGTACCATGGCCAATTTTCGGAGGGCATCTTAGACGGCAGTTGTGCCAACAATCCGCCTACAAAGACGTTCGCCCGCACGTCCGTTCACGATTCCAGCGCCTCTACGCCGGGCAAGGTCCTTCCTTCCAAAAACTCCATGAAGGCGCCTCCACCCGTCGAGATGTAGGATATTCGGTTCTCCACGCCTGCTTTGCGGACAGCCCGTACCGTGTCCCCTCCCCCTACCAAAGAAAACGCCGAGGACTCCGCTATTCCATGAGCGATCTCCATGGTGCCTTGTGCAAACTGTTCGACCTCGAACACTCCCATCGGTCCGTTCCATATTATCGTCGCGGAGCGGCGGATGATATCTAGAACCCGCTGTATTGTCTTGGGACCAATATCAAGAGCCATGACATCAACAGGTATCTCTCCTAATGACACAATCTTTGCCCCCGCTGCCTCTTCCACGCCTGTGGAAACAACTACGTCTTCAGGGAGCACTATCTGGCAGCCTGTCCTAGCGGCATTTGCCTGGATCTGACCCACCGTCTCATACATATCATCCTCGACTTTCGATCTCCCGACAGCCACCCCGCCTGCCGCAAGAAACGTGTTGGCCATTCCGCCCGCTATAACCATCGCGTCCACCGTCTGACCAAAATTCTTAAGGATGCCAAGCTTGTCAGAAACCTTGGCCCCGCCAAAAATGGCCAGAACGGGTCTCGCCGGGTTCTCCAGTGCACGGCCGAGATTGTCTAGCTCTTCCTTCATCAGGAATCCAGCGGCCTTCTGATTCAGCAGCTTTGGCACACCCACCGTTGACGCGTGCGCTCTATGAGCAGTACCGAAGGCATCGTTCACATAGGCGTCAGCAACCGAAGCGAGTTGGGTTGCGAATTCAGGATCGTTTTTAGTCTCCCCAGGGTGAAACCGCAGATTTTCGAGCAGCAAGACGGCCCCATCGGACATTCTACCCACTGCACCCGATGCTACCTCCCCTATGCAGTCTGAAGCAAACGCTACCTCTTTGCCTAGAAGGGTACTCAAGTACTCAGCTACCGGCCGCAATGTCATCTCCGGGCGCCTTTCTCCCTTTGGCCTGCCAAGGTGAGAAGCTGCGATGCACCTGCCGCCTTGGTTAATGATGTAGTTCAAAGTCGGCACAGCCCTTTTTATTCTTGTGTCATCGCCTATCGCGCCGTCAGCATTCATTGGTACGTTGAAATCGAATCGACAGAAGACTCGCGCGCCTTTAATGTGCAGGTCCTGTATTCCTCTGACAGCCATATGACGCCTCCTTACCCGGTCGAACTCTCTCTAACCCTAACTCCAATCCTCTACTGTGACGCCTTATATAAGTTTTTCCCCTATATACACCGCCAGGTCCACCATACGGGCCGAATAGCCTGACTCGTTATCATACCACGAGAGTACTTTCACCATGTTGCCCGATATGGAAAACGTGGATAGTGCATCAAACAACGATGAATACGTACTATTGACAAAATCCATGCTCACCAACGGTTCGTCTATGTATGCCAATATGCCTTTCATTCTGCCTTCAGCTGCCTTTTTCATCGCTGCATTGACATCATCCACCGTTGCGTTTGTCTTTAAGACAGCGGTCAGGTCCACCAGGGAGACGTTGGGCGTAGGCACTCGTATGGCCAGTCCATCCAGCTTCCCGGCCAATTCTGGTATGACAAACCCCACTGCAATTGCAGCTCCCGTAGTAGTAGGAATCATGTTCATCGCTGCTGCCCGAGCCCTACGAAAATCGTTGTGAACGGTATCCAAAAGACTCTGGTCCATGGTGTACGAATGGACTGTCGTCATAAGACCTTTTTCTATCCCGAATTCATCGAACAGCACTTTGGCCACGGGAGACAAGCAGTTTGTGGTACAGGAGGCGTTGGAAATAACATGATGAGACAGGGGATCGTAGGATGTCTCGTTGACTCCCATGACAAAAGTTCCATCCACCTTTTTTCCAGGAGCAGAAATGACGACCTTTTTGGCCCCTGCGGTTAGATGCCTACCGGCCTTTTCTCTATCCCGAAAAATACCGGTACATTCAAGGACGACATCGATCTTCAAATCCGCCCATGGCAAGTTTAGCAGGTCATCTGTAATCCTGAGGGCCTTAACTTCCTTGTCGTCGATCTTCAGGAAGTCCGACCCGTAGGTGACCTCTCCATGGTAGAGTCCGTGTACAGAGTCGTGTTTGAATAGGAAAGCCATCAACTTGGGGTCCATCCGATCATTGACGGCAACTACTTCTGCACTCGGATTGCTAAGGGCGTTCCTCATCACAGTCCGTCCGATGCGCCCGAACCCATTTATGGCCAAACGAATGGTCATCCTGTGCCTCCTTCATCAAAAAAACGTTTCGGAATTTTAGTTCATGTCATCTATTTCGTCAACAGCAACTCATTTCTCTTCTTGTCTTTTCAACGCATTTCGGTTATATAATAAACAATTTTCTAGCCCTTGTTGACACGGGTTACGTTTTGCAGCGATACACTGGCCCACCATTGAAAACACTTAGGCGTGACGAAAAAGCCGCGGCCAACTTAAGCTGCTTGCTGAGTCGGACGACGCCTTTCATTCGCTACGCTTTTCTATTCATCAGCATCGCTGCTGTCCTGTTCACGTATGCGGCATGCCTAGCCGCAGAGGCGGCTAATTCAACCGCAAGATGGAAAATTGACAGTGTAAAAATCTGCAAGAGTAGAGCGGGTAATCTTATGCCTTCCGTTGAGGTTATCGGCCATTTCCCTGTCTATTCTTTTTTTATTCCAAGACCAGTGTGGACAGTAAATGGCAACGTAGTGGAAGCCAAACCCATCTATTCTCAAGGTCGCCTAGTAGCCTTCGAGCTCATGAATGGCGGCGACTACCTCGAGCACGGAAAGAAAAACACTGTGAAATTCGCGCTCCCGGACCACAACGGGTCGCGCATTTTTCTCTTTGATCATTTTCGGGTCCCCTACGGGGAGTGTTACGAGTTTTTCTAACACGTAGTTTCTGGGTGAGTACTCCACATCATGGAGGGCACTTAGCGCAGATAGACTTAAAGAGGGTTGTGCTAAGATAGCGATCTCCTCTATCCGGCAAAATGCACACGACAGTTCCCTCTGACCTCTCGCGAGCCACCTGAATGGCACCATACACTGCAGCACCAGAACTCATACCAACAAAAATACCCTGGGTTAAAGCCATCCAGCGGCAAGTGTCATAGGCCTGCTCGTCATTCACCTTTACTATTCGATCGATACGTTCTGGGTCATAAATTGCCGGCACGATAGCTTCGTTCATGTTTTTCAGGCCTTGAATGGTATGCCCTTCCACTGGTTCCACTCCCACTACTTCGATGGATGGATTGTATTCTTTTAACCTTCTCGAGACTCCCATAAGGGTACCGGTCGTACCCATGCCCGCTACGAAAACATCAACAACCCCGCCGGTCTGATCTAGAATTTCCCTGCCAGTGCCCATATAGTGAGCGGCAACGTTGTTCAAGTTTTCAAACTGGTTGGGCATGAAATATTTCTCTGGATCGCTCTCGTAGATTTCGTGCGCCCTTCGGATAGCTCCATCCGTTGCTTCACATCCGGGCGTTACTTCTAAATCTGCCCCGAAAGCGCGGAGCGTATTTTTTCTCTCGAGGCTCACGCATTCAGGCAGGGTAAGTAAGCATAGATAGCCCTTGCATGCAGCCACCATGGACAGTCCTATTCCAGTGTTTCCGGACGTAGGCTCGAGAATGATCTTGTCAGGCGTAAGCAGACCGTCCTTTTCAGCCTGTTCGATCATATACAAAGCTATTCTGTCCTTGATTGACCCCCCTGGATTGTTGCCTTCGAGCTTGCCGAGAAGACGCACCCCATTGGAAGCATCCGGGTGTGCGATTCTGACAAGGGGGGTGTTGCCGATAAGATCCAAAATTCCCATTCTTTGGTTTCTCCCACAGACATGTTCGTCATGCATAGTCACTATACAATAGCAGACGATGTTTCGAAAAGGCTGCACCTGCAAAACATGTTTCAAACGCACCTATCGTCCAGAAATGAACGAACGAGCTTCTTGCCGCTGAAGTGGCCCAGGGTGATGTAGGCAATCGGCAACTCTCTGCCGAAAAGCTCCTTGGCTATCTGACGCTTGGATTGGCCTCTTGCTGCACGGTCTAACACCTTCTGGCCCATTTTTTCCAAATAAGAAATTTTGGAATAAAGTTCGGCCGCTGCATTCTCTTTCACCGTACCCCCTCCAGGAAACAACACGGATGGCTCAAGCTTCGCCATAGTCTTAAGCGAGTCTATAATTTGCCAGACATGATAATCTTCTCTTAAGGCCCGATCCTTGCCCCCTACATACGCGTCCCCGCAGAAAAGCCAACCTTGCTCGGATTCGAAGAGCGATATATGATCGCCCGAATGACCAGGGGTATAAACCACTTGGAACCGATACTTTTCGGTTTCCACCACCGCCGAGATCGCCTCTGCCCTGCTGGGCTTGGGCCTTCCCCATATAACCTTTTGATATGTTCGGAGTCTGCTCTTATCAGTTGAAGCGAGAGCGCCCAAAGCACTTTCGTGGGCTAATATAGGACACCGATGCTGTAGCGCTAGGTCGGCGTTCGCTCCGATGTGATCCTCATGACTATGCGTATTCACGATCATATCTATTCGCTCATTTCGCAAAGCCCTGCACATTGACTTTGCCGTGTGTGCACAACCTGTGTCGATCAATAGCCCGCCAACCTTATAAGCAGTAGTGAAATAAAGCGGCACCCCATACACACTTCGCGCCATGCGATACTTAGTCACAGCGCCTATTTTTTCTACTTCAAACATGACTTCCTTTCAGCGCCTTTTCCGCAGCATCTCGTATCATTCGGCTCGAGTGTCCGAGAAGGCGGTACAAGAATTGACGAGCTTCATCTGTCCCTATTTGACCCAATGTCTTTATTGACGCCCTTCTCAAATAAATGTCATCCCACTCATTCACGACTTCAACCAGTGCAATGACTGCCCTGGGCTCGCGAAGCTTTCACAAAATCCAAGCGGCCCTGACACCCGTTTCTCTCCGGATGGCGTAGAGCTACTAAGGGCCGCTGAACATAGTCCAGCAAACCGAAAAACACATGGATGTCAAGATTGCACTTCGGACACACAGAATGATCTTGAGCAAACTGACTCCAACTCCGTGGACAGGAAAAGGTCACCATTTTGATTCCGCAGGACTACTTTGGCACTCACGCTGTATCGCCACTCTCACCAGAAGTAGGCAGATGGATGCAAAACCTGCTGCCGCTACCAGGGGAACTTTGCACTGTCACCTCGCCACCATGCGCTGCTGCGATATGCTTCACGATGGCCAGTCCTAGTCCTGTCCCGCCCATCTTGCGGCTCCGGCCGGCGTCAACCCGGTAAAATCGTTCAAAAATGCGAGACAAATGCTCCCTAGGAATCCCTATACCTTCATCCTGGACGCAAACGGCAATGAATCCGCATTCCTGAGTGCATCGGACAACCACCTTACCCCCCGGTTCCGTATATTTTATCGCGTTCTCCACGAGATTGAGGACTGCCTGATGGAAAAGGTGTTCGTTGACCATGGCCCAAAGGTCTGGTTGAAATTGAACCTGCATGTCGATATGTTTTTCCTGGGCTATGGGCAAGAACTCTTTTCGCACTGCATTCAATACTGCGCCCAATTCGACCTTTTCTAGTCGAATCGCGCCTGTCGTTGGAGTTTTTTCGATCTCAGAAAGCGTTAACATATCCTCTATGATCGCCGCCAGCCTGTCGGATTGACGAATCATTATATCGAGAAAACGCCGCGCCGTCTCTGGCTGATCTAGCGCGCCATCTCGAAGGGTCTCGAGAAAACCCTTGATCGAAGTGACTGGTGTTCTCAGCTCGTGGGAAGCGTTGGTGACCAAATCTTTTCTGATTTGCTCAAGGCTCTTGAGACGGGTAATGTCATTAAGCACCACAAGAGTGCCTTTGCGATCACCGTTTGCGTGCCGCAACGCTGTGCCATGCGCCTGGAGATACAGGTCAGGTTGTCCAATGATCACAAGTTCTTCCTCAACAGGGTCACCGCTAGCGAGGGCTTTCTTTACGAAGTTCTGCAAATCAACATTGCGTATTACCTCCATGAAGTTTCTTCCGGCGAACTCAGTCAATCGGGGTTTGAACAGTAGCGCTGCCGCTCTGTTCATGTTTATAAGGCGCTCCCCATCGTCAACGATCAGAACAGCCTCTACCATGCTGCTCAGTACTGCCTCAAGCTCTTGGCGCTGCCTATTCAAAGCCTCCAAGCGATCACGGGTCTGCTCAGCAAGGCGGTCTATTGCAGCTACTAGGCCAGCCACTTCTTGCCATGCAGGAACTTGGATTTGGCGAATAGATTCACCGTTGGCAATTTTTTTCGTTCCCTCTTCCAGTTGACGGAAAAGTCGCGCGATTCGCAGGGAGAAATAAACTGTGGGTAAAGCAGCTATGGTCATTGCTATGACGGCTGCTAGGAGCACACTGCGATAGACACTCTCAACAGATCCCATGACCCTGCCCACAGGCCTCGACACCCTAACCACGCCGATTAGTTGGCTCTCGCTTCGGATTGGCAAAGCGACGTACACCATTCTCGCGTTTAGAGTCTCGCTGTACCTCTCACACGTACCTACCGAGCCCGCCAGAGCCTGCCTTATTTCCGGTCGAAGAGAATGGTTGTCCATTCTTGACGGGTCCTCTTGAGTGTCTGCCAAAACTTGACCCTCAGCCGTACTAACCGTAATGCGGCTCTTCAGCGAGGTGCTTATGGATTGACAGAACTGCCGTAAGGCTTTTTCATTGCCTCTCTCAAGCTCACTTCTAACCATTTCCGATAGGAGTATGGCCTGGTTTTCCAAATTCTCCACGGCGTCTCGATAGGCCTGTTTCTTTAACGTGGCTGCGACGAACCATCCCAGAATTCCGACTGCGAGCAGTATAGCAGCCAGGTAGGACACATATAACTGCGAGCGCAGACTTCTTGTCTTGTACATGGGGCCTCCCACATCGGCCGTTCGGCAGGCTACTTCTCCTTGAAGGCTATGCGACCGGCTCCTGGTCTGGGCAACATCCGCCGAACATCAATTATCTTGCAATGAGTACCCTCATCATGTCGGCCGCGTTCTCCAGGTGATCCGCGATATCGCCGGTGGTCTCAACGAGGCGAGTCATAATGAAGAAGGTTTTAGGAGACATTTCATTGGCGGCGCACAGACGAATTAGGATGGTTTTTTCCATGTCATCGGAAGCATTTTCCCTATGCCGTATCTCTCGTACCGCCTCTTTCACGAATTGCCGATCAGACTCCATTCTCGTCTCGAAGTATGTGTGAGCGCGGTTCACCAACTTAGGCAACAGGCCGAGATACTCTCCCACTGACCTCACCAAGGAGATATAGTCCCGCTCTATGTCAGCAGGCAGGACAAGCCGCATGTACGACATCCAGTAAAGCGAATTCTTGACGCAATCCACTACCTTGTCCGCCTCCCGCACGAACGAGAAAAATGCTGGTAGCGAGAACGGCAGGAGTATTGAAGGAGGCAGATGGGATCGGATGTTCCTTTTTATCCTGTCTGCCTCTGCTTCGATGTCTCGAATATCCTCTTTATTCAGTTCGAAGCGATCCCTGTCTCCCTTGAAATAGCTCTCAACGGCTTCGACGAAAATAGGCGCGCACTCAGCCACCTTTTGTGCATGCCGCAGGGTGTTTTCAAGAGGAGACCTTCTCAACATATTTACTAATGGGATTCTCATGACCTACCTCTCTAAAACATTATTTGGAGGAAAAGAAAAATAAGGACAGCCGTAGCAGCCGCCACTGGTACAGTAATCAGCCAGTAAAGCATGATCTTCCAGAGCACACTCACGTCCAAGGCTTCCATGCCGCGTGCCAAGCCAACACCTACATAGGCCCCTACCGCGGCATGCGTGGTGGAAACCGGGAGTCCAAGGACCGATGAAACCAAGATGACTGACGCTGCTGAAAATTCCACGGTAAAACCACGTATGCTAGTTAGGTGAGTTATCTTGAAACCTACGGTTTGGATGACGCGATATCCCCACGTGCAAATACCTATACAAATCATCAAGCCGCCGAAAGCAAGCATGCCCACGGGAACCGGCGCGGTTTCGGATAACGTACCATGGGCTATGATAAAATATATTCCGGCCAAAGGTCCCATGGCGTTGGCAACATCGTTGGCTCCGTTTCCAAAGGCTACGTAACAGGACGTCACGATTTGCAGGTACCTGAATATCTCTTCTGCCTGGGAGAATCTGCCCTGGCTAACCGCAATCCTCAGCAACACACCTGTGACCAGAAAGCAGCATAGACCTATGACCAGTGGTAAACCGAATGCTGAAAGCCCCTCAATACCAAGCCGTTTGCCGAGCGGTGTGTCTAGGAACAGAGACACGCTCATGACAAAAACGGTTAAAGCTACGAGGACCGGTGTAGTCTTCAAAGCGCCAGCCACCGTCTCCATCTTTGACAGAATGAACCGATCGATGAGACGAAACAGGACGAAGGCAGTCAGTCCGCTGAGAAACGGAGAGAGCACCCATGAAATTACTATGGTAAGCACCTGATACCAATTTACTGCCTGAATGCCTCCGCCTGCCAGTCCGATGCCTATCATGGCCCCTACAATGGAGTGGGTAGTAGAAACGGGTAGGTTCTTAAAGGTTGCCAGACACACCCACAATGAAGCCGACAGCAATGCCGCGAGAAGTCCCAGAAGGATGACGCGTATGTCGCCTATGACCTGCGAATATATAATCCCCTTGCGAATCGTCTGGGCCACGTGAGACCCGACAAAAGCCGCACCCAAGAAAGTTAGGATGGTTGCCAGAACAAGAGCCTGTCGGAGCGTAATGGCGCCCGCACCCACGGAAGACGCCATGGAGTTCGCCACGTCATTCGCCCCTATGTTCCAGGCCATATAGGCCCCGGCGACAATCCCCACAATTATAATGGCAAGGTTACCTTCCGCCAGTGACATGCCGCCTCTTATTCCACTGCTCGATAGCTTTCTTACATAGCCGTCAATTAAGTGGCGGTCAAGTATCATGGAACGAGACATAAGTCATCCCAGGAAAAGATCTAAGCTATGTTCGCTTCGCACTTTGAAGGAATAGTAATAACAAAAGTCGAGCCGTGCCCAATTTCGCTTTCAACACTGACAGTCCCACCCAGCTTCTCCAGGATCCTATACGCAATTGAAAGGCCTAGCCCGGCTTGGCCGGTTGTGCTTTTCGTTGTAAAAAATGGATCAAAGATTCGTCCTTGAACTGCTTTTGGAATCCCTGGGCCGGTATCCGCGATGCTAATGACAATATTGTCGTTCCCACCTTTATGAAAGCGAGTTCCTACAGTGACGGTTCCGCTGGAACCAACAGCTTCAACGGCATTGTCAAGGATGTTGAGAAAAACCTGCTGCAGTTGCTTCTTGTCAGTCGTGATAACCGGAAGGTCCTGTTGAAGATCCGTGATTACCTGAATGCCTCTGTGCGCTGCCTCGCTCTCAATTAGCGATATAACCTCTTGAAGGGCTTCATTGACAACAACAGATTCCTGGGACGGCTCCATACGCCGCCCAAAGGCCAGCAGGCGGTGTGTGACGGACCGGCACCGGTCAACTGCTCGTTGAATTTTGGCGGCGCATTCCCTGAATTCAGAAAGACTCTTGCTACCTGCTAAATCTTCGTCCTTCAACAGATCTTTCAACCATCCTGCCTGGTCGCTGATTATCTGTAGCGGATTGTTAATCTCGTGAGCTACTCCTGCAGCCATTTTTCCTAATGCCGCCATCTTGCTTGACTGGATAAGCAATTCCTTTTCCTTGGCTTTCTCTATCTCCTGCCTCGCGTACCTATTGACCAGTATTCTTGCGACCCATACTATCCCTATGGCCGTTACGCAAATGCACATAATGAGGCTAAGGCATGCCAGAAAACGGGCATCGACAAATGGGCCCATCTGTTCAAATGCCTGTGCGATGACCACCAATGTCCACTTAGGATTGTCTATTTTGGCAACCGTGAAAATGGTTTCAACCCCCGAAATAGAAGCTCTCATCAATGTAGATTCCCCTGTAAGGTCTAAATCGGGATAGGTGGCCCGTGCCAGTATAGAACCATGGAAACGGGAGGCTGTTTGAAGAATACCATCGCTGTTGACGATAAAAGCATCCCCTTTTTTTCCAAGACGGGCTTCTCGCACAAGGCTGTCAATTAGACTTGTGTTGATAGTCGCACGGAGTATCCATGTCTGCCCCCCTTCTCTTCTCGCCACCGCAATTATCACATGGGGTATCTTGCGAAATCCCGGAAAAACGTCGCTGATAAAAACACCCCTCTCCATAACGGCGAAAAACCAATCTTCATTTGAATAATTGACGGCTTTGAGTTCTTCATAATGGGGACCGACGTATGCTAAGTGCGCGCCATGATCATCAATCACACCCAAATCCACTAAAGAATTCGAACGAGACCTTATAAGGTCAAACACCCCGCTGAGATACCGTTCATCCATCAAAGATGACAAAACATGTGTATTCGCGATAGTGAGGAGCTGAGCGCACTGATCGTCCAAAAACATCACAAGGGCTCGTTTCACGTTCTGAGATGCCCTGCGAAGGGCATCCGTGACCGTCTCTGACCACGCAGATTGAAAATTATAATAAAGGGTGACCGAAATGATCAGCATGGGGACGATAGAAAAGCAGAGTGACATTATGATAATGTCCCTGCCGAGCGCTTTGTACTTTGTCTTTGAATAGATCATAATGTCCACTTGGTGTAATTAATAAAGGTATTCTCACGTCCAAATAAGAGCAACGACCATGCCAATGACCTTCAGTGCGGCTGCGGGCAAAACCCATGAGTTTATGACAAGAATACCAGTTAGCTCTGAACCCTGTATCAGAGGGGCTGTCAGCAGTTCTTACACTCTGTCAAAAGCGCAGTCTTAGAATCTGGGACAATTGATCGTACACGGGTTTTCGAAAATGGACGGAGATCCGCATGAATCGTCCTGTGTTATCCTTTTGTTCTGTCCACCAGGATCACGTTGCTCACGACTCGCCAGATGATCTTTAAGGCGGTAGTTGCGGGCACTTGTGCCTGCGGAGGAAGCCAGGGAGGTTCAATGGATGCGAAGACGGTAGTATCTAAGGCGATTAGTTTGGGCGTAATTTTGTTGCCGGCATTTTTGACCTAGGACATGGTGTATTTACAGAATGTTACAGTTGAAAAATATCTCCCAACAACTTTATGAAATCTAACCAGTGAACATCAGTATTTTTTCCTTGACACACATTTTATACCATGATAGCTGGCGCCTTAGGACATTTCAGGGAAATATTTGTTAAAGTATTTCCTGATCTAGCACACTTTTGCAGTGTAAAAAGCTGTCCTAATAAAGGAGGGTGTAATGGGAAAACGAGTCGGACGTATCTTGCTCGTGGCAGCGATGGTGATGACTGGGACGTGGGCGTTAGCGGGCGGCGCCCCAACTGCTGTTAATGTGGCAGCGCCTTGCGGCCCTGGAGGGTATGCCGTGGCAGGCAATCCGTGCGCGTACTGGGGTGATGCGCCATTTCCCGGCATGTGCGGAGGAGTTGTCGCATTGCCGTTTCTAGTGGTTGGAAGCCTTTTGGGCGGTAATACAGTGGGACCCTATCCTCCTATCCCCGGACCCGCTTACGCAGCCGCAGCAAGGCCTGCGCGAGTCGGGATGGTCGCTCCAGCTTATGGTGTGCCGGCGGCTCC
>Ga0172370_10001957_pt1 | contig 30410 bp, 30 predicted proteins | sample LakKiv5m_FD_114538 | JGI IMG/M metagenome (GOLD analysis project Ga0172370, IMG submission 114538) | Freshwater microbial communities from Kabuno Bay, South-Kivu, Congo - kab_022012_11.5m | ecosystem: Environmental > Aquatic > Freshwater > Lake | place: Democratic Republic of the Congo...
GGCAATTGCCAAGAAACATCAACTGAAAGTTGTTGAAGACGGCGCTCAGGCGATAGGTGTTCAATATAAAAACGGGAAAATGGCTGGAACCATTGGCGATATCGGATGCTACTCGTTTTTCCCTAGTAAAAATCTTGGTTGCTTTGGCGATGGTGGTTTGGTTGTAACTAACAATCCGGAAATTGCTGAGCTGTTGAGAATTATGAGAGTTCACGGCGGGCAACCAAAATATTACCACAAAGTTATCGGAGGAAATTTTAGAATCGATGAAATTCAAGCGGCTGTACTTAATGTGAAACTTCCGCACCTCGATTCCTGGTCCGAAATGAGAAGAAAAAACGCAGCGACCTACACAAAATTATTTATCGAAGCCGGACTAAGCGAAGCCGAAGGGATATTAAGTTTTAATGAAAAAAACAGTGTGCTTCTTCCAAAAGCAGTTTATCGTGAAAGCGGAGTAACGAATTTTCATATTTATAATCAATATATTATCCGCGTTCAACAAAGAGATGCTTTGAGGGCCTTTATGGCGGAGAGGGAGATTGGAACTGAAATTTACTATCCGGTTCCTTTCCATAGACAAGAATGTTTTGCCAATTTGCATGCAAATGATGCAGATTTTCCCGTGTCAAATACTGCAGCGAGAGATACCATTGCTTTGCCGATATTCCCGGAATTAACGGAGGCTCAACTTAAGCATGTTGTTGACACGATAAAGCAATTTTTTGTTGGTTAAGTGGAATAACAAACATTTAGATTTTATCAGGGAAGGAGCAAAGGACGGAAAATTTTAAAATACTCATCGTGGAAGATGACAGAATTAATCGACTACTGCTTGCAAAATTTCTTAAAGAATCTTTTAATGCGGAAGTACTCGAAGCAGCGGATGGCGCTCATGCTTGGGAAATAATCAGACTTCAGAAACCTCGAATTGTCTTATTGGATTTGTACCTTCCTTTAATGAGTGGTGTAGAAATCTTCCAGGAAATAAAGAAGAATCCGCTTTTGAGCGATTTGAAGGTTTTAATCATGTCTTCTTTAAGCGATAAAAGTGTTGTCGAAACGCTTATTGCAAAAGGTGCTGCTGATTATCTTTTAAAACCGGTCGATCAAAAAGCTTTGCGTGAAAGATTAGAGAACATCATTGATGCAATGAAAAAGGACACTTCTACCGAAGTAAAAGAAAAAATAATTATAGCTGAACCGGATGATAAATTTAGAAGTATGCTGGCTACTATTTTAAAAACGAAGTATGATGTGTTAGGAACAAATTCCGGTTTTAAAGCGCTTACGCTTTATCAGGAAAGCAAACCGCAATTCATTATTATTGGTGAAAATATCGTTGGATTAAATGCCAAGCTTCTTGCAAGCAAAATAAGAAATTATGACACCGCTATTCAACCCAAAATTATTTTGAGTGGTGAACACATTGATGAAGCAACTCTATCAAAAAATTTATTTGACGGAGTGTTACACCGACAGCTTGGAACCGCTGAACTTATCAAACAATTGAAAGACATGCTTTCATCATAGATGGTTTAATCCATTTTAGTTGAAATGAGCTGCTACTTTGGAGGCAATGGTATCTCCGATACTAATTGAGGCTGTTGCTGCCGGTGAAGGGGCATTCAAGACGTGCAGCATTCGTTGAGTTTCCACCATGCAAAAATCGTCCAAAAGATTTCCTTTTTTATCGAGAGCCTGCGCACGTACACCGGCTCCACCCGGAACGATATCCGATGCTTGAATTTCCGGAATTAATTTCTGTAACGCTTCAACAAATAATTTTTTACTAAAACTTCTTTTGAATTCTTCAAGGCCCATCTTATAATATTTCCTTGCCATACTCCAAAAGCCCGGATATAGTAAATAGCGTCCTACATCCGATAAGGAGATATCGGTTTTATGGTAACCCTTCCTTTTGAACGCGAGAACCGCGTTGGGACCGGCTTCAACACCGCCTTTTATCATTCGGGTGAAATGGACTCCTAAAAAGGGGAACCGGGGATCGGGGACAGGATAAATCAGATTTTTTACAAGATGCTTTCTGTCTTCTTTTATTTTGTAATACTCTCCGCGGAAGGGAATTATTTGAACCTCCGGTTCAACACCACACATTCTCGCAACCTTGTCTGAAAACAAACCTCCGCAGTTAACCAGATAGGAAGTACCGAAATCTCCTTTACTTGTCTTTATAATTATTTCGTTCCCTCTGCCGGTAACGCCGAGAAACTCGCAATTCATTTCTATTCTACCTCCGGCATTCATGATTTCCTTCGCGAATGCATTCGTCACGTCGGTATAATTTACAATTCCCGTCTCTCCGACGAAAAGAGCTTCAATGCCGGCGGCATGCGGTTCATAATTTTCAATTTCTTCTTTTCTAATCCGTTTCAATTCATGAAGACCGTTTGCTCTACCTCTTGCTTCCAGCTCATCAAGTTTTTTAATCTCCGAAAGTTCGGTTGCCACAACAAGTTTGCCGCAGCGTTCAAAAGCGATACCATGTTCCTCGCAGAATTGGTACATCAAGGTTCTACCCGAAACACAATTTTGCGCTTTCAGCGAATTTGGTTTGTAGTAGAGTCCCGAATGGATAACCCCGCTGTTGTTGCCGGTTTGATGTGCCGCGAGTGAATCTTCTTCTTCGATTAACATTAGCGATAATCCCGGATTTTTTTTCATCAGTTGCAGAGCGGTGGCGCATCCTACTATGCCCCCGCCAACGATCAAAATGTCAAATTTTTCCATACTGCCTTGTGGATTGTTTAATTCACTAAGAATCACTTATATTAAGTTCAAAATTAGCAAATTTTCAGTTCTAGGATGGTAATGTTTGGATTTTTAAAAATGGATAATGAAGAAGAAAATATTTTTGTAGATTTTAAGCAGATTCACTACCTCAAAGAGCGTAGAAGAAAAATGTGGCTCTACATGGCGCTTGGAGTTGCGTTTGCTCTTCTGAACGTCATACTCTATCAACTTAGTGGATTTTAACTCTTCGCAAACAGACTCACTCACTTTTTTACTTAATGAATGAACAGTAGTAAAGTTTATATTGAAACATACGGCTGCCAGATGAACGTTGCCGATTCTGAGGTCGTCATGGGAATCTTAAATACTCAAGGATATACCATGACACAAGACGCAAAGGATGCCGACGTTATTTTGCTCAACACCTGCAGCATTCGTGATAACGCGGAACAACGTATTTATGGCCGGCTTGGCAATCTTAAATCTCTCAAACAGCAAAAACCCGATATGATCCTTGGTGTGCTTGGATGCATGGCTGAACGACTCCGTAAAGACCTAATTGAAGAAAAGAAGGTTGTGGATTTGGTAGTTGGACCCGATGAGTACCGCCGTTTGCCTGAATTTATCGATGCGGCTTTTGGTGGAGAAAAGGGAATCGGTGTAAAATTATCCAGGTCGGAAACCTACGACGATATTATTCCTTTTAGGGAAGATGGATTGCACGCATGGATTTCAGTAATGCGTGGCTGCGATAAATTTTGTTCCTTCTGTGTAGTGCCATTCACACGCGGACGCGAGAGGAGTAGAAGTCTCGAGTCAATCGTTGCCGAAGTGAGCACTCTTTCTTCAAGAGGGTTCCGTGAAGTTACCTTGCTTGGCCAAAACGTAAATTCCTATGTAGATGAAAAAAATGATTTTGCTGATTTGCTTGCCGCGGTAGCCGTTGTGGATGAATCAATGCGTATTCGTTTTTCAACTTCTCATCCGCAGGATTTATCGGAAAAACTTCTTCATACCATTGCTGAACACGACAACCTGTGTAATTACATTCACTTGCCCGTGCAATCGGGCTCGAATAGAGTACTTGACTTGATGAATCGTACGTATACCATTGAGCATTACCTTGGCATCATTGATTCAGCGAGAAAAATTATTCCCGGGGTATCATTTTCGACAGATATTATAAGTGGTTTTCCGACCGAGACCTACGAGGATCATTTAGCCACATTGGATGTTCTGCAGAAAGTAAAATACGACGGGGCCTACATGTTTAAATATTCTCCGCGGGAAGGAACGAAAGCATTTAAGATGGTTGACGACGTTTCCGAGGAAACAAAAACAAAGCGTCTCCAGGAAATTATTACGCTTCAACAGCAGATATCATTTGAGTTGAACCAGCAACTCATTGGTAAAAAAGAGATTATTCTCGTCGAAGGTTCAAGCAAAAAATCGGAAGATTTTCTTTCGGGAAGAACAGATACAAATAAGGTAGCTGTCTTTCCACGAGGTGAAGGAGTCGCAGAAGGGGATTATATTGAAGTGCAAATCTCTAGGGCAACATCCGCAACACTGTTTGGTGACCTTACCACAGTAGTTTCGAAAAGAAAAATTCCGGAACAAAGGTTAGTTGGGTAGTGATGTTTAAGGCAATTAAAAATTTTATTTTCTTAGCTTCCATTCTTTTCTTCTTAACAGAAAAATCGTTTTCCCAAGAATATGATGTAGTTCCTTTGCTTAAAAAAATTGAGGAGGGGAAAAGCAGTGAAGTAAGAGATGAACTTCATCCGTTACTTAAACGCAATCCGGGGGACCCGTCTCTCCTTTTTGTTTCCGCACTCCTTACTGATGACGGCACGCTGGCGAAAGATAAGTTTCAAAAGATTGCCGACACCTATCCGAACTCGAAATATGCCGACGCCGCATTATTCCGCGTCTATAGCTTTTATTCAATTTCCGGTGATGATAAAGAAGCAGCCGCCTGTTTGAAACGGATAAAAAATGCTTACCCGCATTCGGGTTATCTTGCTTCCATCTCAAATTCTTTACCTGAAGCTAGCGAAACTCCGGTCACCGAATCAAAAGAAAATTACAAATACACTATTCAAGTGGGTGCATTCGGTGTGTTAAAAAACGCCGAGAGTTTAAAAGCTGATTTGGAAGATTCAGGGTACGAGGTTGAATTGAAAGAAAAAAATGTTGCCGGCACAATTTTTAACGTTCTTTACCTCGGAAAATTTGAAGAGAAAAATTCTGCCGAAAAACTTCTTGAAAAAGTAAATGTCGATTTTCACCTTAACGGAAGAATCGTTCCGTTAGAAAAGTAACATTCTCCCTTCCAAATCCCGTCAGGCCAATTCAGCTACAAACAAAAGATTTATTTCTTATTTTTGGAGAAGTAAATAAATTAATTTTTCATGACGGTAGAACAATTTCAACAAAAAACCGGAATTATCGGTAAATCCAAAGAGATTCGCGATTTAGTCGATATAATCCTTCAGGTGGCGCCATCGGATATCTCCGTATTAATTTATGGTGAAAGCGGAGTAGGGAAAGAAGTTTTCGCCCGTGCTATTCATGAAGCAAGCAAGCGCGCAAACAACCCCTTGATAAGCGTAAACTGCGGCGCAATTCCCGAAGGTATTTTGGAGAGTGAATTATTCGGGCATAACAAAGGGTCGTTTACCGGAGCGACAGATGCGCGAAAAGGTTATTTTGAATTAGCCAATTCCGGAACGCTCTTCCTCGATGAAATTGCTGAAATGCCGCTTACAACGCAAGTGAAACTGCTAAGAGCCATTGAAACAAAAGAGTTTATGCGAATTGGAGCCGAATCGATTACCAAAGTTGATGTTCGGTTTATTGCCGCGACTAATAAAGATTTGCAACATGAGGTTGATGCCAAAAGATTTCGTGAAGACCTCTTTTTCAGGTTGAAAGCGGTTACCGTAAATATACCTCCCCTAAGAAAACGCAAAGTAGATATTTTTGAATTAGTAAACTTTTTTGCCGGCAGATTTGCTGACGAAAACAAAACTGCGAAACCGTCATTCACTTCCGACGCGCTTGATTATCTCCACGATTACCCGTGGCCCGGAAATGTTCGTGAACTTAAAAATACAGTTGAAACCGCTATTGCTCTAACAAAGAATACCAAGATTACTAAAAATGTTTTCGAACAGCTCATCCCTCTTCCGGAATTGGGAACTTCAAAGAACTTTCCGGTTGTTACACGGAAAACACCCGAAGAAGTTGAAAGAGAATTTATTTACAGAGCTCTCTTCGAACTGAAAAAAGATATCCTCGATATCAAAGACCTTCTTCTCCAAAAAGAAAAAGAACAGTTTGAAGTGCACGACGACCGGGATGATATTCAAAGCGTTGAAGATGCCAGTAAAAGAGCAATTGAAAAAGCATTGGAACAGGTAAAAGGTAATAAGCGGAAAGCCGCAAAAATTCTGGGCATCAGTGAACGTACGTTATACAGAAAAATCAAAGAATATCATCTATAAAAGTTCGAAAAAATGGAAAAAAAGCACTTTTCAACTCTCATTTACGGTCATAAGCAGTTCTTGCTACTTTTGTTTGTCACGGGAATATTCGTTAATTTTGCAGGGTGTTTCGGATGTCCTTATTCGTTTTCCGGAGCCTCGGTTCCTCCGCATCTTCAATCGATTGCGATACCCTTCGCAGAAGACAGAAGCGGTTCAGGTGAGCAGGGGATGAGAGAATTGTTAACGGAAAAATTGACACAAAAATTCATTGATGACAACTCCCTCCGTATTGAGGAGAAAAGCAGGGCAGATGCCCTTCTTGAGTGTGTAATTGTTTCTCTTTCTGATGTTCCGGCAATTGTAGTTGCCGGTGAAAATGTTGCTTCCAGAAGGATTACTATCTCAGTTCAAGTTACGTTCAAAGATTTGGTGCAAAGGAGAACCGTTTTTGATAAACAGTTCTCTAATTATGGTGATTATTCCGGCGGAATTACCGAACGGAATGCAGGAATAGATGAAGCCTTAAATAAAATAAGTGATGATATTTTATTGGCTGTTGTTTCAGGTTGGTAAATTTTATAATAAAGGAGTACGTATATGGATGAGATAGTACTTATCTCATATTTTGTTTCATTGTTTATTCTTTTCGTTTTTAGTAGTCATGGTTTTTTCATGATTTACTATTACAACAAGTATAAGAACGTAAAACCGGTTGCCGATAAAAATTTTAAACCGGATGCTCATGTTACTATTCAGCTCCCACTCTATAATGAACTCTATGTGGTCGAGCGCCTCATTGATTCTGTCTGCGATATCGATTACCCTAAAGAAAAAATGGAAATTCAAGTGTTGGATGACTCAACCGATGAAACCATTAATGTGGTTGCGCGTAAGGTTGCAGAAAAGAAAGCTCTCGGCTTTACTATCAATCATGTAAGAAGAGCAAACAGAGAAGGCTTTAAAGCCGGCGCGTTGAAAGAAGGAATGAAATTGGCGCACGGTGAGTTCATCGCTATTTTTGATGCGGATTTTATTCCCGCAAAAGATTTTTTGAAAAAGACACTTTCGCATTTCACTGATGATAAAATCGGAATGGTACAAACTCGTTGGGAACACCTGAACGGCGACTATTCAATTTTAACTAAAGCGCAAGCGCTTGCTCTTGACGGTCATTTTGTGATCGAACAGAACGTTCGTAACAAAGCCGGATTTTTTATCAACTTTAACGGTACCGGCGGTGTTTGGAGAAGAAGCTGTATTGAAGACGCGGGCAATTGGCATGCTGATACGTTAACAGAAGACCTTGACTTAAGTTACCGCGCGCAATTAAAAGGCTGGAGATTTGTTTTCTTGAGAGACGAAATTTCCCCTGCTGAATTACCCTCTGAAATTAACGCATTGAAAGCACAGCAATTTCGCTGGACAAAAGGCGCAATCGAAACCGCGAAGAAAATACTTCCGATGGTTTTAAAATCCAAACTTCCATTAAAAGTAAAAATTCAAGCTACATTCCATTTAACGAATAACTTGGCTTTCCCGTTTATTCTTTTAGCGGCAATTCTCAACGTTCCCTTGATTTTTATAAAGAACAGCGGTTCGCATGAAGCTTATTTCGCTGTCATGTCAATCTTTATTCTCGCGTTCATCGGCTCATTTCTTTTTTATCTATACTCCCAAAAAGATATTCGTGCTGATTGGAGAAAGAAAATTGTTCTCTTTCCGCTTTTTATGGCGGGAAGCATGGGTTTTGCTGTAAACAACTCCCGCGCTGTAATTGAGGGACTTCTAAGCCGAAAGAGCGAGTTTGTGAGAACACCAAAATTCAAAGTTGTTGATCAAAAAGATTCGTGGACAAACAAACAGTATGTAAACAAAAAACTTGAACCGTCTGTTATAGTAGAATTGATTATGGCGATTTACTGCTTGGTTGGTATCGGTTCATCTATTTACTTTTTGGAAATCGCGGCAATTCCGTTCCAGTTATTATTCTTTATCGGTTTCTCATTTGTTTCAGTTACCTCTATCAGACACGCCTATTCTAAAAAATAGGAAGTGATGTGGGAAAAACCGCTAAGAATATTTTTGATGAAAAAGTAAATTTAATTTACGAGTTTAATAAAAAGTCTCCGCTGTTTGTTCGAAAAGCAAACGCGGAGATTTTTGCTAATAACACTGAAGCCGCGGTCGATATTCTTACCGAAGGATTGCAAAACTACCCTAATTACCCATCAGCTCTCATCGTTCTAGGAAAAGCCTACACAATTTTGGGGAAATACGATGAAGCCCTTTCTGCTTATCAAAAGGGATGCAATCTCATCAATTCCGAAGAGTCGTTAAAATACTTTACCGAAGAAGTTGCCGATCATAAAAAGCAAGCATCACCGTTTGAACAACGGACTCGTCATACTTTTACCGTTGAAGAAAATACTCATCACGTGGAATCGAAAACAGATTTTGACTTTGGATTTTCGGAATCCCCCGCTGGTGAAGACGATTTGAAAGAATTGGCAGAAAAAATTTCGTCGGCAAAGTTTCAACCTCCTAAAGAAATTGAACCAAAGCGCGAAGAAGAACCGCAAACCCATGAAGAGGTTGCAATCGCATCAGAGACCCTCGCAAAGATTTACGAAGCTCAGGGGGAATTTAAAGAGGCGATTGATATGTATCATCGGCTGATAAAAAAAACTCCCCCCAAGAAAAACTATTTCCTCGAAAGAATAGCCGAACTGCAAAACAAGTATTCACTTGAATAGATGCTCACGAATGCGGCTTGGCAGAAGAGCGTGAACAGTTTACCGTTTAGAAAAATCCCACAAACATTTTATCAACAAGCAGTGCTTAACGTAGAGCTGAAATTGCTCGGAAAATTTCTTGTGAAACGCGAAGAAGAAACCTGCCTTGTTGGAAAAATTGTTGAAGTAGAAGCGTACGACGCTCGCTTTGATGAAGCCTCACATTCCTTTAAAGGGAAAACTGCACGCAATAAGGTGATGTTTCAAGAAGGGGGATATTTATATGTTTACTTTATCTATGGGAATCATTTTTGCTGCAACGTTGTGTGCGATAAAAAAGAAGTAGGCGCAGCAGTTTTAATTCGGGGGATTGAACCGGTTTCCGGAATCGATGTAATGTCGAAAAGAAGATTCGGCAAAAAGGAGATTTCTGCAAAAGAGTTAGTAAATTTGACAAACGGTCCCGGAAAAATTTGCAAAGCTTTCGGCATCCGAAGAGAAGAAAACGGAACACCGCTTTTTGGTGATACTCTTTTTCTTGCTGAAGGTGAAAAGATTAAAACTACTTCTATTGGTATAACATCAAGGATCGGAATCAAGAAAGCAAAAGAACTACCCTGGAGATTTTTCATTAAAGAGAATACGTTTGTTTCGGCGCTATGATTATTCCCAAAAACATATTACTGGTTAGAACCGACCGTATTGGTGATGTGGTACTCTCTCTTCCGCTTGCGGAAGCTATAAAGAACCATTATCCTGGTTGTAAAGTAACCTTCCTCGTCAAATCTTATACACTTGAGCTCGTTCAACATCATCCGTTGGTGGATGACGTTTTAACGCTTGATGAAATCAGTGGCGTTCCGGTTATCACTTCAAATGTTAAAAAGATTAAAGAGAGAAAATTTGACAGCTGCATCATTGTTTACCCGACATTCAAAATTGCGTTCATTCTCTTTTTAAGTAGAATAAAAAACAGAATTGGTACCGGCTACAGAACCTATTCATTTCTTTTTAATCAAAAAATTTATGAGCACCGGAAGTATGCGGAAAAACATGAACTTCAGTATAATATGAATTTATTGAAGCTGTTCGGCATTGAGGAAAAAGCTGAAGAAGGGGCAACGGCTTTCCGGTTACCGATTGAACAAACTGCGCTTGAAGAAATTGATCTATTTTTTAAAAGTAAAAATATCGACCCAAAGAAACCGGTAATAATTGTGCATCCGGGAAGCGGCGGCAGCGCCGTTGATCTCCCCATCTCTAAAATGAAACTTTTGATAGAAAAATTAGTTGCATTAGATACAACGATATTGATTACCGGAAATGGCAGTGAAAAAGAAATTTGTGAAACCCTTGTTGTAACGAATAGAACCATTAATGTTGCCGGTCGTTTTTCGCTTTCAGGACTGACAGCCTTGATAAGCAAAGCAGATATATTTATCGCAAACTCTACCGGACCGCTTCACATTGCGGCGGCTTTGGATAAATACGTCGTTGGATTCTATCCAAAAATTTCCGCTTGTTCTGTCAGACGCTGGGGGCCCTTTACTCAAAAGAAAGCAATTTTTGAACCGGAACTTGACTGCAAAAATTGTACTCGTAGCCAGTGCGAAACCTTGAATTGCATGGATACTATTTCGATCGATACGGTTTTTGCCAATATTAAAAAATATTATATGTTGCTTCAAAAGAACGGAGACTTTTAATGAAATTCAATCATTGCGTTTTTCTTGTAACTACCTGTGCGGTGTTTTCGGTGAGTAGTGTTTCCTTTGCGCAATCGTCCGGTTCGGATTTTCGAAAGATAGACAACAAAGCTTTTAAACTTGGCGAAAAATTAACCTTTGATGTAAAATACGGATTTGTAACTGCCGGGGTAGCTACAATGCGGATTCCGGAAATTAAAAAGATAACCGGAAGAGATACCTACAAAGTGCTGTTTGAAGTAAACTCCGTTTCTGATTTTGATTGGATCTATAAAGTACGCGACCGGTATGAAACCTACATTGACGTCGACGGTATTTTCCCGTGGAGATTTGAACAACATATCAGAGAAGGAAACTACTCTCGTGATTTTTCGGCATTCTTTGATCAACGGAAAGGAAAAGCAAAAACATCCGGCGGGTCGTATGACATCCCTAAATACGTAAACGATATTATTTCCGCCTTTTACTACGCGCGTACGGCGGATTATTCAAAAATGAAGTATGGTGATAAAATCCATCTTCAAAATTTTTACAAAGATAAAGTCTTTGACCTTGATGTAAAATATCTTGGGAAGGAACGTATAAAGGTTGGCGCCGGAACATTTGATTGCATTATGGTTGAACCGCTCGTTCTTGAAGGCGGATTATTTAAAAGTGAAGGAACAATAGTTATTTGGCTTACCGATGATGAGTTGAAAGTTCCGGTAAAAGTGAAAACAAAAGTAATTGTCGGCGCTATCGATGCCGAACTGACGGCGTACGAAGGGTTAAACGGAAAAATTCAGGCGAAAAAATAATTTATGGATGAGTTGAACAAGGAGGAAAATCCGCAAGAAAAAAAGTCCCTCGAGCAGCCAGAACAGAATGAAGGATTGGTTCCTAAAATTTCTCCTGTGCGGGCGGGATTTATCGGATTAGCAGGTGGATTTTTCTTTTATCAAATTTTTGGCGGACTGTTAACCTATCTTATTTTCGGATTTGATTTAAACAAAGCCGATACGAACGCGCTTCGGCTAATTACCATGGCCGGGCAGGTTCTTTTTATTCTTTTGCCCGCTCTCATCTTTTCAAAAATTATTTATGAAGATGTAACTAAAGTACTTCGTTTTAGAAGCGCGCCGTTTATAGAAATTGGGTTGTTCACCGTCGCGATAGTAGCGTTAACTCCCGTACTTGATAACTATGTTTACATCCAAAATTATTATGTCGATAAATTGGCCGGACAGTACGGATTTATTCATGCCGCAAAGGCCTCGCTTGACAGTTTGAATAAATTGGTCGAAAGTTCTTACGGCAGTTTATTGAGAGTTCGTTCAGCGATTGACGGAGCGGTTGTAATTGCCGTAGTAGCGGTTACACCAGCCGTGTGTGAAGAATTAATGTTCAGGGGGTTCATACAAAAAAGTTTTGAGTTACAATATAAATCGTTTCGCGGTGCACTGCTCACCGCAGTATTTTTTGCGTTGTACCATTTTAGTCCGTACGCATTACTTCCTTTGATGATGCTCGGATTATTTTTGGGATTTGCCGCGTATAAAAGCAATTCTATTCTTGTTCCGGTAGTTCTTCATTTTGTGAATAACCTTTTTGCGGTTGTTCTCTTTCTCATCTTCGGTGAATCCGAATTGGAACAGAGCAAAGTCCCATCTGCCGGCGAAATTCAAACTGTTTACGTTTCTTTTTTTACCGGGTTATTGGTTTTTGTTTTAGTAATGATTGGAATCAATTATTACTACCGGAAAAAGCGGGAAACGCAACATGCACAAACGGATCAGTAATTTTGGTACGAAGAATCGCATATTCTTACGAAAAAAAATTGATGATGCAACAAGCTGCGTTACTATTTAAAGAGGAAAAGAGTGTCAAATACAGTTGTTAGAATTCTTGTTTCGATAATTTCAATTCCCCTCATTTTAGGAGTGTGTGTTCTTGGAGGAATGTACTTTGTTGGCTTTACTCTGTTAATCGGCGGAATTGCTTTTTACGAATTCATTTCTTTTTCGAAGAAAAAGGAAACTTTTGGGTCGTTTGTTATTGGGCTGCCGGCAGTAGTTGTTTTTATTCTTAATGCGTATTTCAAGGTTATTGAATTTCTTCCGCTCCTCTACATCATTGTTATTCTTGCTTTGCTGCTCGAACTTTTTCGGAATAAAGCTTCCGCAATTTTGAATGTTGGTGTAACGCTGCTTGGAATTTTCTATATCGCCGCGTTTACCGGCGCATTGGTTTTACTTAGGGAATATTTTGTAGAATACCAGCGCGGTGCGGCACTGATTATTTCAGTACTTGCCACCATTTGGATTTGTGATTCAGCCGCGTACTTCTTCGGTTTATCGTTTGGGAAACATCGATTGTTTTTGCGTGTCAGTCCAAAAAAAAGCTGGGAGGGCGCTATCGCCGGATTCATATTTTCACTTTTTGCGATGCTGGCCGCAAAATATTTTGTCTTAAATTTTCTTTCCTGGATTGATGTGTTCGCCCTTGGATTCATCGTTGGCACAATGGGACAAATCGGTGATTTGATAGAATCGCTTTTAAAACGGGATGCCGGTGTAAAAGACTCATCTGCACTTATTCCCGGGCACGGCGGAATTTTTGACAGATTTGATTCACTGATGTACGTTGCTCCAATTATCTTCCTTTACACAAAATATTTCATCGCTCCTTAGTAGGTTTCATGGCCAAACAGAATAAAGTTAGTGTTGTTACGCTTGGATGTTCCAAAAATACAGTCGATTCCGAACGGTTAATGAAGCAATTGCAAGCAAACCGTTTTAAGTTGACGAATAATCCCGAAGAAGCAGACACAGTAATCATAAATACTTGCGGATTCATCGAAGCCGCAAAAGAAGAATCGGTAAATACTATTTTAAGCGCTCTCTCGTTAAAAAATTCCGGCAAGGTGAAAAAAGTTATTGTGTCCGGCTGTCTTTCCGAGCGGTACAAAGATGATCTTCAAAAAGAAATGCCCGAAGTGGATGTTTATTTTGGAACAGAGAACTACGAAGGAATAATGACCGAAATGGGCGGTGTATTAAAACGTGAACTGTTAGGGGAGCGTTTGTTAACTACACCGTCTCACACCGCGTATCTGAAAATATCCGAAGGCTGCGATAATCCCTGTTCATTTTGTGCGATTCCGTTAATGCGAGGCACGCATAAAACCAAGTCGATTGAAGAGTTAGTTGCGGAAGCCGAGTTTCTTGCAAAGAATAATACAAAGGAATTAATCCTTATCGGTCAGGATACTACGGACTACGGCAAAGACCTGTACGAGAAAAGAAACTTAGCTGAACTTATTACTCGTCTCAGCGCTATTGAAGGGATTGAATGGATTCGGTTGATGTATGTTTACCCTTCTCATTTCCCGGATGACTTGATAAAAGTTATGGCGTCGAATCCAAAAGTTTGTAAGTATATCGATATCCCGCTGCAGCATATTTCCGATGATGTTCTTCGTTCTATGCGAAGAGGTATAACCAAAAGGCGTACGATTGAAACACTTAATCAGTTGAGAGAAAAAATTCCCGGTGTTACTATCAGAACCACGTTTATTGTCGGATATCCGAACGAGACTAAAGAACATTTTGAAGAGCTGTGCGGTTTCGTGAAAGAATTCCGTTTTGATAGAATCGGGGTCTTCACCTATTCCGTTGAAGAGAACACTCCGAGTTTTATTCTCGGCGATCCGGTACCGGAGAAAGAGAAAAGTAAACGTCGAGATAAGTTGATGGCGATTCAACAAAGCATTTCGTACGAAATTAATCTTCAACTTATCGGAAAAGAACTGACGATAGTTATTGAAGGTAGTGAGGGAGATTATTATATTGGAAGAAGTTATAGGGACGCTCCTGAAGTTGATGGAGAAGTGCTGGTTCCTCTTAAAGATAAAAAATTAAAAATCGGTAAATTTTACCAAGCTCGGATTTATGATGCAAACGAGTATGACCTTTTTGCCACAATCGTACGATAACAAAATGTTGAAGCGGTCCCTCCTACTGTTTCTTCTCATTGCTTCTTTGCTTCCTGCACAGGTGGAAGAATCTACCGGCAAACTGGACGATCTTGGATTGCCGAAATTCCATTATGAATTGCTCAATTATAAAGACGATTCTTCCGGCCTCACCCGTGTTGACCTCCTCGTGCAAGTACCGTTTAACGCGCTTCAGTTTGTGAAAGACGGCGCCAATTTTAGAGCGGACTATTCTGTTACGGCTTCAGTGTATGATGAAGAAAAAGAAAAGCTCTTAAAAGAAAATGTGTGGAACGAAAAAGTTATTGCGCAAGATTTTGATCAGACTCATTCTCGTTCAAATTTTAATTTAGGTTTAAAATCGTTCAAGCTTAAACCGGGGGACTATGTTTTTGTTATTTCTGTTGAAGATAAAGAATCAAGAAAGATTAGCGATACCGAAACGAAATTTACGGTTCGGGAATTTGAAGGTTCAATTGATGTAAGCGATTTAGTGTTTATCGGAAGCCAGAAAATTATCGACGGGAAAGAAAAAGTATATCCCAATCTTTCGAAAATTGTTTCTACTTCACAAGGGAAGTTGATGGTGTACGCCGAGGTATACGCCGATGCTTCCACGTTGGCCTTGATGACTTATACCATTATATCCAAAGACAATAAAACGATGGTGTCAAAAACCAGCGATAAAGATTTGCAAAAAGGCGTTAACAGAATTACTATTGAAACAGACAGCATTGCGTTACCGCTGGATAATTACCGCTTCAAATTAAATTTGGAAGATTTAAATACATCAAAAAAAGTTTCCGCCAATAAAATTTTCTTTGCCCGTGTTGACGGAATTCCCCCAACGATTACCGATATTAACAAAGCAATCGATCAACTCGTCTATCTTGCAACTTCAAAAGAACTTGACTCGATTAAGGCAGGGAAAACCACCGAAGAAAAATTAGCCCGCTTCCTTGAATTTTGGAAAGCAAAAGATCCAAACAAAGCTACACCGGAAAACGAAGCGTTCAACGAATACTACAGAAGAGTTGAGTACGCAAATGCCCACTTCTCTCATTATACCGAAGGATGGAAATCCGATATGGGAATGGTGTACATCATTCTCGGAGCGCCAAATTCTGTGGAGCGGCATCCGTTTGAGTATGATTCCAAGCCTTACGAAATTTGGGAGTACTATCAAATTAACAGGTCGTTTATTTTTGTTGATAACACCGGGTTCGGCGACTACAGGCTTACCATGCCTTTCTACAACGATCTTAACCGCTACCGGTAAAAATGATTCTCACGGTAACCATTAATCCGCTGCTCGAAGTATGCTTGCATTATTCCCATACAACCGCACCAGAAAGTAGAAACGGAAAATTAACCTATGGTGCAGGGGGCAAAGGCATAAATGTAAGCCGCCAGCTGAAGCATCTTGGTATGAAAAGTTTTGGCTTTACCTTTTCGGGTGGGGCAAACGGGAAAATGTTTCGATCCGTATTAGAAAAAGAAGAGCTTCAATATTCCTTTGTCCGAACGGAAAGTGAAATGAGGCTTGCTTCTGTCATTCATGATGAAGCCAGACAAAAAACCGAATCGTATTTTCAAGAAAATAATCCGGTAACCGGAAAAGAAGTTGACGAATTTCTTTCCAAACTTGATAAGATGATCCAAAATTGTGAGATGGTAATATTATCGGGTTCATCACCATCGCAAGCAGCCGATCAGATTTTCCCTAAAGCGATTGAGCTTGCGCATACATATGATAAAATTTCCATTCTCGACACTTACGGCACGCATCTTCAAGCGTGTTTAGACGCTTCACCGACAATCATTCATAATAATATTTCTGAAATTGAAAATTCTTTGAAGCTTTCTCTTTCAACGGAAAAAGAAAAATTTTTCTTCCTTGATGAGGTATATCAAAAAGGGATCAAACAAGCATTCCTTACCGACGGAGAAAAACCGACATACTTTGCAAACTTCGATTTTCACTACAAAGTCATTCCGCCGCAAGTGAAAAGCGTGCATCCAACAGGAAGCGGTGACGCGTTTGTTGCCGGTATTGTGTATGGGTGGCACCATGATTTTGTTTTTGAAGAAACATGTAAAACTGCAACCGCGCTTGGTGTGCTAAACGCAACCAGATTTGATGTATGTGCAGTTCCTCCAAACGATATAACGCGTCTGAAAAATAGAATTGAAATTATTCCGGTGGGTAAAAAAATGAAATTGTTAGATGATTCACCGCAGTAGCATAGCGATCCTTTCTCTCTTTTTTTCCTTTTCTCTTGTCGCCCAGCAAAATTCATTACTTCGTTTTTACGGAAATAGTCACTTCAGCGAAAAAGAATTGTTGGGTACGCTCTCCGGCATTAACTTTTCACTTGCTAAACCGGATATAAAAAGAAGTGTCCAAGAAAAATTGGAACCGCTTTATTTTAACGACGGGTACTTCCATTTTACAATTGATAGTATTGTGTCGATAGTGAATGAGGACAATACAGCGCTCACGACTGCAATCTATCTAAACGAAAACTCACCAACGGTTATTAAAAATATTACCATTGCCGAACTTGATTCGGCGAAGTATTCTTCCTTATTTGAAGCAGCGGCTGATTTGCGGGGAAATGTATTTACCAAGCAATCGGTGGAAGCTCTTATCGAAAATATTTTTAACGTCCTTGATGATGAAGGATATCCCTTCGCCAAAGTGAATATCGTTTCCATAACGTTTAGCGAAGATTCAATTGAAAAAAAGTTCGAGGCGGAAATTTATTTAAAGGTTGATAAACAACGGGAAGGAAGAATAGAACGGATTGAAATTGTCGGCAATACAAAAACAAACGCCAATGTTATTCTTCGGGAATTAAATATTCAACCGCATGAAATTTATTCTCCAAAGAAAACCGAGGATATTCCCGCAAGATTAAATCGGCTCCGTTTTTTTGATCCGGTTGAAGAACCGCAATTTTATTTTTCGCAAAAAGATGGTGGCGTTCTGAGAATCGAAGTTAAAGAAAAGGAAACCAATAATTTTGACGGAGTGATTGGGTATTTTCCGGGTGACCCCAAAACCGGAGGCGGATATTTTTCCGGATTGGTGAATGTGAGTTTGAGGAATCTCTTCGGAACAGGTCGTGCGGCAGCTTTCCGCTGGCAAAAAATTGATCGGCTCTCTCAAGAGCTTGAGGTAAAGTATCTCGAACCTTGGATGTTTGATTATCCTTTTCAACTTGGTTTGCAGCTCTACCAAAAAAAACAGGACAGTTCGTTTGTACAAAGAAAATATGGTATTGCGCTTGACTATCTTGGTTTTGGCGACATCACCTTGTCCGGTACACTCGATTTTGAAAACGTAATTCCATCGCTGAATGATTACGGTTATGTGGCGGTTTTAAAATCATTCTCGGTGTCAACCGGTATTGTTTTAAAATATGATACTCGAGATGATCCCTACTCCCCCACCCGTGGGATTCTGTTTACCAATGCGTTCATCTACACAAAGAAAAAAATTGAATCGTCACCGCTTCAATTATCCTCGTCCGGAGAAAACAAAGTTGTTCATCAGAAATATATCGGCGATTTCAATATTTACTATGAACTGTTTAAGAGGCAAGTGGCGGCGGTTGGCTTGCACGGACGAGCAGTGCAAGGATCGCAAATTGAAATTCCGGATATGTTTTATTTAGGCGGAACGAACTCTTTACGCGGCTACCGGGAAAATCAATTCCTTGCTTCTGTTGTAGCATGGACAAATCTTGAATATCGTTTTTTACTCACCCGCAGAACGTACCTGTTCACTTTTTTTGATGTGGGTTATTTTTCTCAAAAAGAAAATACCGATTTGAAAATTGCCGCAGCCTCAACAACAAAAACCGGATACGGTCTCGGTCTGCATGTGGAAACGGGACTTGGTATTTTAAATGTTAATTTTGCTTTTGCAAAAGGAGATTCTTTTAGCGAAGGGAAAATCCATTTTGGAATCTTAAACGAATTTTAGCACAAAGGATACAAAACGAAGAAATATTTCAAATTAATCCGTCCCGGAAATGTCGCCATAACTTTTTTTACTGTTAACGCTGCGGGCTTTATCTGTTCCGGAAACAAACGGGTAACCGCTCTCGTGCTTTTCGCCGCGATTGCGGCTGCCTGCATTGCCGCTTCCGCTAATGTTATTAACGATTATTTTGACATAGAAATTGATAAAATCAATCGCCCCGAACGTGTGCTTGCGAAGGGAAATGTATCACCGCGGGCAGCACTGGCGCTCTACTTCATTCTTTTACTTGCAGGAGTGGTTGTTGCAACATTGGTAAATCAAATCGCGGTAGGCATTGTTATCGGTGCTGCGCTTCTTACTTTTTTTTACTCGTACAAGTTCAAGCAAATGCCCCTTGCAGGGAATGCGGTGGTAGCTTTTTTAACCGGCTTGGCATTTCTCTTTGGCGGTGTAGCGTTTGGGAAAATCTATCCGGCGCTCTTTCCGTTTCTTTTCGCGTTTGTCATAAATTTTATGCGTGAGATTGTAAAAGACATGGAGGATGTGGAAGGAGATACAAAAGCAAATGTTTTCACCTTCCCCGCTACCTATGGTTTTGACCGGGCAAAAACGTTACTCTACATCTTTGGACTTTTCCTGCTCATCGCGATGATAGTTCCCGCATTGATGAAATATTACAATCACCGCTACCTGTTTGTTATTACCTTTTTGGTAGTCCCGATGCTTTTTTATAGCATGTATCTTCTCCATCATCATAATCAAAAAGAAGTTTTTGGAAAAGTCAGCTCATTGTTGAAAACGCAAATGCTTTTTGGGTTGTTAGCAATTTTGTTAGGCTCATGAAAAAGTTTGACGATTCATTCCGGAGTGATTCAATCAAGCTTATCTGCGGTATTGATGAGGCCGGCAGAGGTCCGTTGGCAGGACCGGTAGTTGCGGCAGCGGTCATTTTCAATTCTGAAACATTTATTGAAGGCGTTAACGACAGCAAAAAACTTTCTCAAAAAAAGAGGGAAGAACTTTTTCCCATAATTAAAAATGAAGCGTTCAGTTACTCATTTGAAATTATTTCGCAGGAAAAGATTGATGAAATAAACATTTTGCAAGCTTCGCTTCTTGCGATGAAAAAATCTGTTTTAAATCTTTCGGTTTCGCCGGACTTGCTGCTTATAGACGGTAATAAAATATTTCAATCCGAAATCAAAGCCAAAGCGGTTGTAAAAGGGGACGCGAAATCTTTTTCTATTGCCGCTGCTTCCATTGTTGCAAAAGTTGTAAGAGATGAATTGATGATGCGGCTTGCGGAAGAGTATCCGCAATACGGGTGGGAACGCAACAAAGGGTACGCAACAAAAGAACATATCGCGGCTGTTAAAAAGTTTGGACCGTCGCCGTATCATAGAAAAACATTTTTAAAAAATATTCTTTCGGGAGAGCAACTTGCAATCTTCAACTAAGTCCAAGGGAAACGAAGGGGAAGAAAAAGCCGTTCACTTTCTAAAAGAAAAGGGATTTGAAATAGTGGAACGGAATTTCCGTTTTGGCAAAGGTGAGATAGACATTATTGCAAAAGATGCGAACACACTGGTTTTTGTAGAAGTAAAGGCGAGAGAAAGTCTTGAGTACGGACTTCCGGAGGAAGCGATTACCAAAAGAAAAATCCTTCAACTCAGAAAAATTGCTGAGGCGTATCTCGCCGAAAAAGAAGTAAACGAAGAAACAATTCGCTTTGATGTTATCGCTATTTTGATCCTCGGCGGCGGAACGCAAATCACTCATTACGAAAATGCGTTTTAGCTTTCTGCAAGCGGGTTTCGTTCGTGAACATTTTTTCTTATTTTTCTTTCAAGAATAGTTGAGAATCTAAGGAAGCGTATTCTATTTGAAAATCGAAAAACATCATATCGCAGCTTTTCCTCGTACCGCGTCTTTTCTCTTTTCCGTGGGGCAATTTTTTGCATTTTGTTTCAGGTTTGTCTTCAACGTATTTGTTCCCCCCTACGAATTTGCCGAAGTAAAAAAACATATGGACGAGCTGGGCGTAAAAACCCTCCCCATTGTAAGTGTAACAGGATTTATTATCGGAATTGTTCTTGCCATGCAAAGTCAACCGATAATGGCAAGGTTTGGGGCGGAATCTTTTCTCCCCGCGATGGTTTCTTTGTCGGTGGTAAGAGAACTTGGACCCGTAATCACCGCTTTAATTTTTGCGGGACGAGTAAGTTCCGGTATCGGTGCCGAACTCGGTTCAATGCGTGTGACAGAACAGATTGACGCGATGGAGGTTTCCGCAATTGATCCTTTTCGCTATTTGGTAGTTACGCGCGTAACTGCTTGCGCACTTATTCTCCCTATGCTAACAGTGTATGTAGTTTTTCTTGCTATCATCGGCGGCTGGCTTGCGATGATATTAACTCAAAGCATGTCACTGCAATTATATATTGTGTCCGTTGTTGAGGCGGTACGATTTGCAGACTTAGTCCCCGGTATAGCCAAAACTTTCTTCTTTGGATTTCTTGTAGGCATTGTCGGTGCATATAAAGGATATAATGCGGATAAAGGAACAGAAGGTGTTGGAAAAGCATCAACAACGTCTGTGGTTCTTTCATCCTTACTTATTTTAATTACCGATACCGTTCTCGTAAAAATTACGCTGTGGATATGGCCATAGAAATGGTCAACATATCGCACCTTTCAAAAGCCTTTGGTGATTTTGTTGTACTTGATGACGTCTCGCTTTCGGTTAATCAAGGAGAAAATCTTGTTGTTTTCGGAAAAAGCGGAACCGGGAAAAGCGTTCTTCTTAAATGTATGGTGAAGCTTCTGGTGCCCGACGAGGGGATCGTCCTTATCGATGGAAAAAATGTTCACGAGCTTTCGCCGAACGAGTTGAAAGAAATGAGAAAAAATCTCGGATTCCTTTTCCAAAGCGCCGCACTGTATGACTCAATGTCGGTGCGTGAAAATCTTGCTTTTCCGTTGATCCGGAATTTTTCTTTTTCGAAAGAAGAAATTGAGAAAAAAGTAAAACGTTCACTTGAAATGGTGTCGCTTGAGCATGCAATTGATAAAATGCCTTCTGAACTTTCGGGCGGTATGCGGAAGCGGATTGGTCTTGCCCGTTCAATTATTACCGAACCGAAATTAATGCTCTACGATGAGCCAACGACCGGACTTGACCCGATTACGACGAAAGAAATTAGCAGATTGATTCGTGATCTGCAGAACGAACTGAAAATGACCTCTATTAGCATTACGCACGATTTAGCTTGCGCGCAGATTATTTCCGACCGGGCGGTTGTGCTAGATCAGGGCAAACTAAAGTTTGAAGGAAGTTTGAAACAACTCACTGTTTCATCCGATCCTTTTTTACATGAATTTTTTACAAATGAAATAAAAGAAGATTAGCGGAGTTTTTATGGAATCAAAAGGGAGTACTATCCGTCTCGGAGTATTTATTCTCATCGGTTCGATCATGTTTCTCATTGCGGTATTTCTTCTCGGAAATAAACAATCTCTTTTTGCCTCTACCTTTGAAGTAAAAGCATACTTCTCTACCATTGAAGGCTTAAGAAAAGGCGCACCGGTTCGTCTGAGCGGTATTGATGTAGGAAGTGTTAACGATGTGAGAATAATGAAGGATACGCTTGCCCGCGTTGAAGTAACTCTAAAACTTGTTGAAGAGGTCAGGTCTTTTATTAAAGAGGATATGCGCGCTACCATCGAAACGGAAGGACTTGTCGGGAATAAGGTTATCGTTCTTCACGTTGGTTCTGCTGCTTCTAAAGTTGTGAAAAATGGAGGGACGATTATTGGCGATGATCCGCTAAACTTTGGTGCACTGGTGAATGAAGCAAAGGGAACGCTCGAGTACACAAAGGAGATGGCGCGAAATCTTGCGGAGATTGTAGCAAAAGTTAACAACGGAGCGGGAAGTATTGGAAAGCTGGTAAACGATGATGATCTTTATACAAATACCAACAAACTGGTTATCACCGCCGATAGAAGTTTGAACGCAATTTCTTTTAGACTTGATACACTGGCTAACGTCGTAAACACGCTCGGTTCGGATGTACAATCGGTTGTGAGAAATGTTGACCATGCGGTTGGCGGTATTGATACGTTGATTAAAAACGTTCAAGAAGGGAAAGGGGTACTTGGAAAAATGCTTTCGGATAAATCTCCACTTGACAGTTCTCTTGCCTCGGTATTCAGTAACTTGATTAAGATAACTGAAGAAACGAAACTTGGTACCGAGCGGTTTGCAGAAAATATGGAAGCTCTAAAATATAATTGGCTCTTCAAAAGTTATTTTGAACAGCGCGGCATGTATGATAAACCCGGCTACGAACAGAAGCTCGATAAATATTTGGAAGATATTAACGGCAGAATTAAAATTCTTGACGAACGTATTAAAAAGTTAAACAGTATGATGCACCAAACACAAAGTGAAGGGGCAAAGTAGCGGGGATGACGAACGTGTGCCCGAAATGCGGCGGCAAGATGATCAAAGGGTTTGTGATGGAACTTCCGACGGGAAGAGAAGCCGTCTCTACCTGGGTAGAGGGTGACGTTGAGAAATCTTTTTGGACGGGAATTAAATTCCGCAAGAAAAGAAGAATGCCCATTGTTGCTTACTGTTGTGACAAATGCGGATATATTGAACATTACGCCGATTTAAGTAAACCGAGCATCCCGTAATTTTACGTGATGATCAAAGCGGTAATCATCCGGATCGATTATCAACCTATCATCCTTCAACATCATAAAGGATACGAAGATGAAGTGGAAAACATGGTTCGATGAAGCGAATAATATTTTTAAAGTAACTCCCTCCGGCATTCTCACGGCCGAAACTCATGCACACCTCGTTCAGGAGATTGCTGTAATTATTAATCAGTTTGAATACGATCGGCTTCTTGTAACAATGTTCGATATTGAAATGAATCTCCGCACACTTGATATCTATGGCATTCCCGAATTTTATCAATCGCAAAAAGTATCGCGTAAAATTCGTATAGCGTTGCTCGTGCACGAAAAAGATGTATAGAAATATCAGTTTTTTGAAACAATAAGTTTTAACCGTGGTTACACCGCTAAAGTTTTTACGAATGAACAATCAGCCGTAGCGTGGTTGAAGAAATAGGGAGATTTATTTCTTAGGGAGAGTAGGCACAACTCTTAATTCCTTTACTCAATTGCGCGGTGAACAAATTCGCTGCGTTCATCAATTTTTTATTTGCAGAAAAAGGATTCTTGCTCTAAGTTGCATCAGAAAATAACTTGTTTCGGAGAATCGGTTTATGATGGTAGTAACATTGCCCCAGTTGATGAGTGAGGAACAAAGATATTCCTCTTTCCTTTTTACTTTTAAATCGCTTCTTCCTTTGCTTATAATTTTTTCAAAAATTATCTTTCCGCAAAATGATTCTGTAAAAGAAGCTTCAAAGTACTACCCCTTGCACACCGGGAATTATTGGGAATATGAGATTAATGTATCGCAAATTCCCTATCCTGATGAAACTTATTATGAATCGGTTTCGGTTGAGGGAGATACGCTCCTTGCAAACAACAAGCAGTATAAAATTCTCGTTACACGTGATCTGGTTACGTCCGGAATAAAAGAAATTAAATATGAGAGAATCGACACGCTAACGGCGTGTATCTACAGATTTCGGAACGACTCAACGTTAACCAATCGCGAGTTTTTAGTTGATAGCCTTCTTGCTAAACCGGGAGATGAATTTTTTGGTTCATGGCACGGATTTTCAAGCAACTCGGATAATCCCTATCATTCTATATGCACAGATGTTACCGAGGATACTGTATTCACAATCATCACGTCTTTGAGAACGTCGGATGACCAATCAACTATTCCTACTGTTTCGTTCACCCTTGCTAAGGGCTTTGGTTTCTACTCTTCGTTAGGATGTGAATTTTCCTGTGGATATCAGTCACTGAGATATGCAATAATCAATGGTGTAGAATATGGGACGAAAATAGTGGGTGTGAAGAATGACAAAATAAATTCTCAAAGTACGTTTCATTTATATCAAAACTATCCCAATCCCTTTAATCCCTCCACTTTGATTAAGTATTCCGTATTGAAAAGCGGAAGAGTAAGTTTAAAAGTTTATGATGTGCTGGGGAATGAAGTGGCGACTCTTGTAAATGAAGAAAAACAACCCGGGAATTATGAAACGGTATTCGATACCAAAGGAAACAACCAAAATTTAGCAAGCGGAATATATTTTTATCAACTCCGGACAGGTGATTTTGTAAAAACAAAAAAAATGGTTTTGCTGAGATGATAATGCTACAACTTCTTTCTTGGCAGAGAACCGGGATTAACTTACACTGATTGGAATATAGGGGAAAGAGGAATAAAGACAGTCTTAAATCCGCGGGAAACAGTACCGGGTATCAGCTGTTAGAATGCTGGAGTGAGTTTTTTTACCACAAAGTTCACTAAGGGAAACACGAAGGACGCAAAAGGAATTTGTGTCCCTCGTGAAAATCTTTGTGTCCTTTGTGGTTAAACTCAACCGTTGCTTAGTAGATAGGGTCCATTCCGTACTTGCCGCACGCATACATCATCAGCAAGGCAGAGAGGTCAACAATTGCTTTTTTCTGGTCGTCAATGTAAATAACAAGGTCATACACCTCAGCTACGAACTTCAAGTTGTTCAATATTTTGCTGAGTTCTTGATAGGTAGGAGTTCCGTGCCAGTTAGCTATTTCCTTCACCAAAATATTTTCATAACGTCTTAAAAATTCGTTGAAGGAAATTGTTTTGTAACTGTTTGGAAATTGGGGTCGGCAGATAACGATAAGATCATTAAAATACGTATCCCACTTTTCGGCAAGATTTTTATTCCGTTCGCGCATTACATACCGGGCTTTTTCAAGAGAGAAATGGGCTTTTGTTGAAACTTTTACTTTTGGAATTACCGCATAACCGTCGTAGCTGGTTTCGATTGATTCTTCATCATAATATTTCCACCGTTTGAGCAGTTGGGTTGGACTGTAAATAACAATTACTTTGTCGAGAGCGCTATCAACTACTATATATTTATTCTGCTGGTAATTGATAACGGTAAACCAATGTTCCCAGTTATCAACGCTTAAGATGCACGGGTAGCCGTCTTTTAAATGATTGTTTAAAACTTTTAAAGCTTCTCCCGGCACTTCGCGGCGGAAGTATTTCATTTTACAATTGTAAGCCTTGGCAGCTTTTGCTAAACCGATTTCATCTGTTCCGTACCACCAGTTACTGCCGGCTTTTTTCCCAATTTCATTTTCATTTTGAAATTGACCGAGCATCACAAGTGCATACTTTAACGCAAATGGTCCGCACTGATATTTATAAGGTTGAGGATAAAAACTCATCAGGAAAAGTTCAACGTTTTTAATTATAAATTGATTGTTGTAAATTTAATTCAAGGAAATGAATTTGTCGAGATTTTTTTTAAAAAGATGAGTAAAAAGACTAGTAAGACGGTCAAAACCCGTAGTTCCAAGAAAACCGTAGCCGTTATCTATAACGAAGCCGCTCCGGAACTCTATCAAAAACAGGAAGTCCCGGAACCCGAAAAACTCAATTTTATCCCCTATTTTGAGGTTGAAGACAAGACTCCCATGGAGGAATATGAGATTTTTGCGGATAGGATCAGAAAACGGGGATTCAACTGTTACACAGTTAACATTATGGACGATTTTCACTTTCTCATCCACAACCTAACCGAAAAACGACCGGATGTGGTTTTCAACTTTGTTGAACTCTTCCTCAATAATCCGAAACTTGAAATGAATGTAACCGGTTTGTATGAGTTGCTGCAAATCCCTTACACCGGCGCGCCGCCGCTTGCGTTGGCAAACTGCCAAAGTAAAGTTTTCACTAAGCGGCTCCTTTCATCTTACGGTGTTACAACTCCAAATTTTCAAGTGGTAAAAACGTTTGAAGAAAGGTACAAGCATTCACTCAGATATCCCATAATTGTGAAACCCGCCTTCGAAGACGCAAGTGTTGGAATTGATTTTAACGCTGTAGTTCACAATAACTCCGAATTAAGTTCAAAAGTGAATTACATTTTCAATGAGTTTAAACAGCCCGCATTACTGGAGGAATTTATTGACGGCAGGGAACTTAACGTAGCGGTGATGGGGGACGAAGACCTCATTGTTCTTCCGATTAGCGAAATAGATTTTTCCGAAATGCCCGACCATCTTCCGAATATTGTCAGTTATCAGGCAAAGTGGGATCCGCTTCACGAGGCGTATCATAAAACTATTCCTATTTGTCCGGCAATTCTTCCCACACGCATCCGGAAAAAAGCGGAGAGGGTTGCGCTGACTGCCTTCAGAGCCATGGGTGTAAGAGATTACGCACGGATTGATATGCGTTTGTCTAAAGAGAATGAAATCTACGTGCTTGAGGTAAATCCAAATCCCGATTTAACCGAAGGTGCGGGATTCATGCGATCCGCGGAAGCCGCAGGTTTAAGTTATGATGAAGTGCTCGAAAAAATTATAAAACTTGCATTGGCGAGGGGGAAAAAAATGAAGCAGCAAAAAAAATCAATAAAAAAACCTTCGAAGCAGTAACTACTCCGAAGGTTTTCTCAATTCTCTTTAAGACAAGTTATTTTACATTCACTTCAACCAGCTTCGGTACTTTTACTTTCACTACTTCATAAATTCCAAACAGAACGCCGGTGTAGACTAAGTCGCCGAGCAATGTATTTTGGAAGAAGGGAATTGCCGCAATATAGCATGCAATCAATCCAACCAAATTTTTTGGATACATTGTTCCTAATGCCCACACGCCAAAATTTGTGAGGACAAAAAACACAACCGAAGAGACAACCGAAGCGGCTGCAACGGTAAGAAGTGATTTGCGATTCTGAAGGAGAAATCCGATTCCTACAATCAGCAGAAAACTGAGGTAAACGGTGATCATATTTCTGTGAAGACCGAGGAAGAGGTCCGAAAGGAACATCGCAAAAACCGGAACCGCAAAAGCCAGTTTCTTTTCATCAAAGTAGACCGCTGCAAAAAGCGCCATACCGGTAAGCGGTGTAAAATTTAACGGATGGGGGAGAAATCTGCTGACTGCCGCAAGAAGAATTAATCCCGTAAGGAAGAAAAATTTATTAGAAATTATTGTCTGTTTCATTTTATTACCTTTATTCTTATCTGTTCAAATTTACAATGTTTCGTTACTTTATTCCAAATGAATTTGAAAATAAAATTTTACAACGTTAAAGAAATTCCGCCATAGACGGACAATCGTTCCGTTCCGTAACCTAAAATTTCCTCGTACTTGGTATCAAACGCGTTATGGATTTTAAAAAAAGCATGTACGCCCTGATGGAGTAAATACGTCGCAGTCAAATTAACCAGGGTGTAACTTTGCAGTTGAATTCTTTGCGCCGGCCAAGCGGAAAAATCTTTGTCGTCCCGAAGTCCGGTATATAAAATTTCTGTTCCCAAAGTAATTCTGTCGGTTAGATAAAAAAGTGCTGAAAGAGACGCTTTGTCCTGCGGTCTTCTCAACAGCGATTGATCGTAATCGCTGCTTCCTTCGCTTTTATCTTTTGAATTAGTCATCGTATAAGTAAACATAGTCTCAGCAATACCGGCCGCTTTATATTTAAGTGAAAGTTCAATGCCGTTTGTTTTAGCTTTAGCAAGATTAATGGTTTTGAACGTCGCGTTATCAAAGCTAAATAAATCGGAGAATTGATTTGAGAAGTATGTTAATTCAAGCGAAAGCCGGTCTCCCAATAAAAATTGTTCAACACCGGCATCCCAGCCTTTGCTGCGTTCCGGTTTTAAGGTGGCGTTGCCGAATCCTGGGTCATAAAGATTAAATAAGGATGGAGCTTTAAAACCCGTACCGAATGTTGCTCTAAATTTTGTTCCGGTTTCGCTTATGAAATACGCCGGCGCTATTCTATAGGTGGTAACATTTCCGAATCGTTTGTGTTTGTCGTATCGTGTACCTATTGTTAAAAATCCTTGATCAATAACCGTGATTTGATCCTGCGCATAAATGCCAAACGTTGTTGATTCGGCACGGGGAAAAAAACTGTCGAAGGGCCCATACATACCGTTCGAGTAATAATCTGAAACGGCGAGTTCTTCCTCGGCATCTATTCCTACCGACGTTACATTGGAGGGAAGAAATCTTAACGTATTTAGCCACTCAACTTTCTTTTTTGACCCGTCGTAGCGGGCGTCGGAAGAAGTTGTGGGACGTTTTGCGTCAATTCCATCAGTGTATTTTCTAAAATTCCGCATGAACTCAAATGAAAGTGATTGACTCCACATTTTATCAAACAGCGAAGAAGTAATGGAAGCTTTAGCAGCGGATTCTTGCAGCGAATATGAGTAATTAGGATCATCGCCGTTTACACCTCCGGTGTAGTCGTAATCGGTTGCCGCTTTATTGTAATGAAGAAGAAGCGAGAAAGATAATTCATCCGAGAAAGCATAGCCGAATTTTGCCGCTAGTGTTGAAGTGGAATATCCATCCGGTTCGGTATTTCCGTAAAGTTCGGAGGCGGAGGAGAACCCTTTTGTCTTAAATTTGTTTGCGATAAGTGAATAGGTGAGTCCTTCAAACGAACCGGATACACTTGCGCTGGATCTGAAGCTCTGATAAGAACCTCCCTCAAGTCGCGCAGTTGCTGAAAAATTTTGAGAAGGTTTTTTTGTAAAGATTGCAATGACTCCCGCGAGAGCATCGGAACCGTAAAGAGTGCTTTGCGGGCCGCGGAGAATCTCAATTCTTTCAATTTCATCCGATTGAAGATTCGCGAAGTCGAACACATTATTAATATCTCCGGGGTTATTCATTTCAACACCGTCAAGTAAAACCATAGTGTGATCACTTCCGGCGCCCCGCATAAATACAGTAGCAAGTTTACCCGGTCCTCCTTGCTGAGTTATTGAAACACCCGGTACATCTTGTAAAAGTTCGAGTACTGTTCCTTTTTGTGAGCGCTCAATTTCTTCTCTGTTGATTACGGTAACTGTTGAACCAATTTGAATTGCCGGTGTGGTAGTTTTTGTTGCGGAGACAACCACATCCTTGAGCAAATAGGTTTTTAATGTATCGCTTCCCGGCATTGATTGCGACGCATACAAATGAACGGTGAGAAGAATTGGTAAAAACAGATACCGAAAATTTTTTTTGTGAACCATAGAAGTTACTCCTAATAAAATGTTGTATGAATATTTGGTTGTAACTTCGAGGGATGAAAGAAATGAATTAACTAACGGTGCGCGTAGGCGAACATGCGTTATTAATTCAACCTTACCCGCGAAGGTTGATTAAAATTTGTACGGCAGGTCTCCTGACTTTTGGCTTTATGGTTCAGCCGTTCACAGTTGCGCGACAGTTCCGGACTTTCACCGGATTCCCTATCATTCCCGTTCTCACCGGGACACCGTAACAATCTTTAAAAGAACGTCGAAAATCTACTCCATTTGTTTGTAAATTCAAAGCGGAACGATTTATTTTCTTCGTTGACATATCCATTCTTTAGTTGTAAGTTATACGCGCCGATGTAACCAATAGTTTGTTTAACGCCAAAAGCATGGAGTGTGTAAAATGAAAACTTGTACAAATCATCATGGGAAAGATGCATTGTCTAGCTGCCATAGTTGCTGGAAAGATTATTGCAGTGAATGTCTTACCGAAGGGAAAGAATTTTATTATTGCAAAAATTCGGAGTGTCAGGAATTATTAAAAAAAGA
>Ga0172370_10001962_pt1 | contig 30355 bp, 27 predicted proteins | sample LakKiv5m_FD_114538 | JGI IMG/M metagenome (GOLD analysis project Ga0172370, IMG submission 114538) | Freshwater microbial communities from Kabuno Bay, South-Kivu, Congo - kab_022012_11.5m | ecosystem: Environmental > Aquatic > Freshwater > Lake | place: Democratic Republic of the Congo...
ACCAACTGCGCGGCCCTCTTGTCTAACCGGAAGTACCAGCACAAGGTCGGTCTGCAAAGGGGCCGTCTGGCTAGTCAGACTAGGCAGTTTGGGCCTGCCCCGCAGAGCAACCGGCCGGCCGCCAACCAGCACGGCGCCCTGCTCGAACCGCAAGTTATCGCACAGCATGGAGAGGGCCCGCTCGATGAACTCCTCGGGCACCAGTCCGAGAGCGGTAATGCTAAGCAACCCCTGTAGCAACGCGGCGACGCGGTCGGTACGCATCTCAAGTCCGTAGAGCAGCCGATTCGCCTCGTCGGCCTCTGCCACAACGGCGAGTCGGCGGAACGTCCGGGCCGCATCCTGCAGTAGCGGACGGGCCTCTTCCCACCGTCGGGCTTCCAGCATCTGGCGGCCGCGCTGGAGCCGGGTGAGAGCAAGCTCAAAGGTGTCCCCGAGCGGTTCCAGTGTGGCCTCGGAACGGCCGAAGAGGTCAAGGGCCTCGTCGGTCCTGCCACGAGCGGCGGAAAGGAGCGCCTGAACGCGCACGGCCTCACCTCGTTCTTTTGTCAGATTCAGGTCGGTCGCGAGATGCAGAGCTTGAGCGGCCAGGTCTTCGGCCTTGTCGAGCCGACCCTGAGCACACGCGAGTTCGGCCTGGCGGCGTGACGCGGTCGCGAGCCCACGGCGGTCTTGGGCTGCCTCGCTGAGCCTTGCAGCTTCATCCAGAATCCCCGCCGCTTGAGCCAAGTTTCCGCCGCGGAAATGAGCCCAGCCCAAGTCGGAAAGAGCTCCTCTGTAGATGCGTCCGGAATGCCGCCTTGCCCGTTCTTCCTCCACTACGGCGCGGAACATGAGCGCGGCATCTTCGTAGTCGGACCGCTTGAGCGACAGCTCGCCGAGCGCCATCCGAGCCGCAGCAAGCGGGTCGGGGAATCCATGCTCCTCGCAAAGCGCGATTGACCGGTGGAAACTCTCGGTCGCCTCGGTCCAGCGGCCCATGGCCGCGAGGGTCCAGCCGATGTTGTACAAGCTGGTGGCCCTGCCACGCACATCTCCGGCTGCCGTGTTAGCGTTCAGGCACTGACGGTAGGCTGCGAGTGCTTCGTCTAGCTCGCCCTGCAGACCATAGACACCGCCGAGCTCGTTCAGCGCGATTCGCTCTCCCGGCTCGAAACCGATTTGTCGGGCGATTTCCCGGAGTTCCTCAAAGCAATCGAGTGCGGATTGAAGCTCGCCGCGCTCCCGGTGGATAATGCCGAGGAGATTGAGCCCGCTGGCACGAGTTCGACGGTCGCCGGTCGCGTCCGCAATCTTGAACACTGTCTCGGCATAGCGCGCCGCTTCATCGAGGTCGCCGGCGCGGCGTGCAAGCTCGCCGAGCATGTACGCGGCCCGGCCGCCAGCGATGGGTCTGCCGGCGGCGTCGGCTTCGGCCACGACCCTTTCCAGCAGAGGCCTGACTTCCACGGGGTCGCTGAGCCAGAGCTCCTCGGCGAGCTTCAGCGTAGCCTCCACTCGCTCAGCCGGAGTCGCGGCTGAGGCTATCCGGTCGCGCAGGGCCTGCAGTTTGTCAGATGGTGTTGTCTCGCTAGTCATGGGAAGATGAGTGAGCATAATACCCGCCTCAGCCGAGTCAAGCGTACTCGCACCCGTGAACCGAGATTCTCCGGCGGTTCGATGGGCATTCCTGTTCCTTGACCCTGCCGACTCGGTCAGCTACTCTTTGTTTCCCATGCCAGACAGCAAAGTGCGAGCGACGAATGACGAACTCCGAGCGCCGATAGCGGACAAGACAGGCCGCCAAAGGCTTGCCCTGAGCGAGCCGCAGCGCAGTCGCGCCCTGAGCACAGCCGGGAGTCGAGATTCCTCGACAAGCTCGGAATGACAGACGGGACGGACTCGGAATGACTAAGCGCGGCGAGCCGAATGGGTCGCCAAGAGCGCAAAGCGGAGCCGAAGAGCAGTCCTCCCGGTCGCCAATCGCCAGTCGCCAGTCGCTAACCAACGATGTCATCAGCATCCGCGGGGCGCGGGAGCACAATCTCAAGAACATCAGCCTCGACATCCCGCGCAACAAGCTGGTAGTCATCACCGGACTGTCCGGCTCGGGCAAGTCTTCGCTCGCGTTCGACACCATCTACGCCGAGGGCCAGCGCCGCTACATCGAGTCGCTTTCGGCCTACGCCCGGCAGTTCCTCGGGATGCTGGAGAAGCCGGCCTGCGACCAGATTACCGGCCTCTCCCCTGCCATCGCCATCGAGCAGCGGACCTCGGCCCGCAACCCTCGCTCCACAGTCGGCACGGTCACGGAAATCTACGACTATCTGCGCCTGCTCTTCGCCCGCATCGGCAAACCCTATTGCCCTAAATGCGGGAAGCCGATCTCGTCCCAGACCACCGACCAGATTGTCGATAACCTGCTCGCCCTGCCCGAGGGCACGAACATGGTCGTCCTCGCCCCGCTTGTCCGCAGCCGCAAGGGCGAGTACAAGGAGTTGCTGGTCAAGGCCAAGCGCCGCGGCTACATCCGCGTCCGGGTTGACGGAAAGCTCTACGAGATTGACGAAGTGCCGGAACTCGAACGCTACAAGAAGCACGACATCGAAGTCGTCGTGGACAGATTGCAGGCGAAGCCCGACGCGAGGAAGCGCCTGGCCGACTCGGTCGAGCTGGCGCTGAAAGAAGGCAATGGGCTGTGTATCGTTGCCACACAGGGGACGAAGTCAGAAGCTAGAAACCAGAAGCTAGAAGCTAGAGGTACGGAGGGAGCGGCAAAGTCAGAAGGCAAAAGCCAAGAGCCAAAAGCCAAAAGTGAGAACCGGCCGGCAGAAGGCGGTGCGCCGACAACAGAAGGCGACCTCATTTTCAGCGCCGCGCTGGCCTGTCCGGAGTGCGGGTTCAGTTTCGGCGAGATTTCGCCCCGCCTCTTCTCGTTCAACGCTCCGCAGGGCGCCTGCCCGACCTGCCACGGTCTCGGCACCAAGATGGAAATCGACCCGGACCGGGTCGTCGCCGACCCCGACCTTTCGGTGCTGGACGGTGCGCTTGCGCCCTGGGGCGAGGCCCGCATCCGCAGCCAGTGGTTCACCGCGCCGCTGAAGACTCTGGCACGCCGCCACGGGTTCAAGCTGGACCTGCCCTGGAAGAAACTGCCCGCCGCCGCCAAACGGCTCATCCTCTACGGCTCCGAAGAGGAGCTGAACGTCAAGTATACCCGCTGGGACGAAAGCGAGTTCTACTGGCAACACAAGTTCGAGGGTCTGGTCCCGAATCTGCTACGTCTCTACCACGAAACTGAGTCCGAGGCCCGCCGCGAGTGGATTGAGGGCTACATGACCCTGCTCCCCTGCCCGGCCTGCAACGGCCAGCGTCTGAAGCCGGAGGCGCTCGCAGTGCGCATCAACGGGGTGAATATCGCCGACCTGAGTGCCTTCTCGATCCGCCGCTGCCACGATTACTTCACACGGGAACTGAAGCTCACCGGCCGCGACGAGGAAGTTTCGCGCGAAGTCGTGAAGGAACTGAGGAAAAGGCTCGGCTTCCTCACCGCGGTCGGCATCGACTACCTCACCCTCGACCGGACCGCCGAGACCCTCGGTGGCGGCGAGGCCCAGCGCGTCAGGCTCGCCACTCAGATCGGCTCCGGTCTCGTCGGCGTAGTCTACATCCTCGATGAGCCGTCAATCGGGCTGCACCAGCGCGACAACCGGAAGCTGCTCTCGACCCTGACCCGGCTCCGCGACCTCGGTAATACCGTCATTGTAGTCGAGCACGACGAGGAGACGATCCTCGAAGCCGACCACGTGATTGACTTAGGCCCCGGAGCGGGCGACACCGGCGGGAAGGTCGTAGCCGAGGGTACGCCCGATGATATCAAACGCAACCCCGACTCGCTGACCGGCGCCTACCTCTCCGGCCGGAAATCCATCCCGCGGCCGACTGAACGGCGCGAGCCGCGAATCGGCACTCTCACCGTCCACGGCTGCAAAGAGAATAACCTGAAGAACGTGGACATCTCTGTCCCGCTCGGCCTGTTTGTGGCCGTGACCGGCGTCTCCGGTTCGGGCAAGAGCACGTTTGTCTCGGATATCCTCTACCGCGCCCTCGCCCGCCGCTTCTACGACTCGCGCGAAAAGCCGGGAGAGCACGACCGCATCTCGGGCGCGGAGAAAATCGACAAGGTAATCAACATCGACCAGTCTCCCATCGGCCGCACTCCGCGGTCGAACCCGGCTACCTATACCGGCGCGTTCGGCCCGATTCGCGACCTGTTCGCCCGCACCAAAGACGCACGGATGCGCGGCTATAAACCGGGACGCTTCTCATTCAACGTGAAGGGCGGCCGGTGCGAGGCCTGCGGCGGGGACGGGATTATCAAGGTGGAGATGCACTTCCTGCCCGACGTCTACGTCACCTGCGATGTCTGCAGGGGCAAACGCTACAACCGCGAGACGCTCGAGGTGAAGTACAAGACGAAGAGCATCAGCGACGTGCTGGGCATGTCGGTGGCGGAGGCGGCCCAGTTCTTCGCCAACGTCCCGGCGGTCGCACGGAAAGTGCGGCTGCTGGAGGAGGTCGGCCTCGGCTATGTCAGGCTCGGCCAGTCGGCGACGACGCTATCCGGCGGCGAGGCCCAGCGCATCAAACTGGCCCGCGAGCTATCGAAGGTCGCCACCGGCCGCACCCTGTACCTGCTTGACGAACCCACGACCGGACTTCACTTTGAGGACGTCCGGCTTCTCCTGGGCGTGCTCAACCGGCTGGTTGAACGCGGCAATACGGTGCTCGTCATTGAGCACAACCTCGAAGTCATCAAGTGTGCGGATTGGATAATCGACCTTGGGCCCGAAGGCGGGGACGAAGGCGGAACGGTGGTCGTTGCCGGCACGCCGGAGCAGGTCGCCGCGTACGACCCGTCGCACACGGGCAGGTATCTGAAGCCGCTACTCAGGCACCGATAGTTCGGAATTCAGAGTCCAGCGACCAGAATTCAGAATTGAGGACGGGGAAATCAACCGCAGATCGCGCAGATAACGCAGACACTAATCGGACGGGTCAGTAACTCAGCAACCGGCATTCGGAATGTCACGGCACTCTGAATTCTGGACTCCGGGTTCCGGACTCTGAACTATCCGGCTCCGCTGTATACCTACGCTCCGCGCGCCACGTTCCGGGCCGGACGCGGCACGCAGGCAACCCCGGCCGCGCTGGTGCTGCCGCAGGTCCTGGGGAACAGCACGCGACAAAGGTCGCCGACCGACTTGGCAAAGTAGAACTTCATCGCTTTTCTGACGTTGGGCGGGACGTCTCTCAGGTCGCGCTGGTTCTCGGCCGGCAGGATAACGGCCTTGATGCCGGCCCGGCTCGCCGCCAGCACCTTCTCCTTGACCCCGCCGATGGGCAGCACCCGGCCGCTGAGCGTAATTTCACCGGTCATGGCGACGCGCGGGTCCAGCGGCTCATGTCGCAGGAGCGAGAGCAGCGACGCGGCGATGGCGATACCCGCCGAAGGCCCGTCCTTCGGGGTCGCGCCGGCCGGGATGTGAATGTGGATGTCCGACTCCTCGAAGAACTTCTCGTCCACCCCGAGCTCCACGGCGTGCGCCCGCACGTAGGTGAGCGCGGCCTCGGCCGATTCCTTCATCACGTCGCCGAGCAGCCCGGTCAAGAGCAACTGCTTCTTGCCCTTCATCAGCGAGGACTCGATGAAGAGGATTTCGCCGCCGAACGCCGTGACCGCGAGCCCGGTTGAAACGCCGGGCTGCATCTTGCGCGCCGCGACCTCGGAGGAAAAACGCCGCGGCCCGAGCAGCTTGCGCACTTCGGGCGGGGCGATCACCGCTGCCCTGGTCCGACCTTCCGCAAACCGACGGGCGAGCTTGCGCATCACCGAGCCGATTTCCCGTTCCAGGTTGCGGACACCGGCTTCACGTGTGTACTCGCTCACGATCAACTCCAGTGCTTCATCCTTGAACTCGACCTGCTCTTTGCTCAGACCGTTCTGCGTCAACTGTCTCGGCACCAGGAAGCCCCTGGCGATCGAGATCTTCTCTTCGTCGGTGTAGCCCGGCAGCTCGAGGATTTCCATCCGGTCGCGGAGCGCGGGGATGATCGTGTCGGCCACGTTCGCGGTCGTGATGAACATAACCTGCGACAGGTCGACCGGCACTTCGAGATAGTGGTCGGAGAAGCTGGAATTCTGCTCCGGGTCGAGCACTTCGAGCAGGGCCGAGGACGGGTCTCCCCGGAAATCGGTCCCGACCTTGTCGATTTCGTCCAGCATGAAAACCGGGTTCATCGAACCGGCCGTGCGCAGGCCCTGCACTATCCGTCCGGGCAGCGCCCCGACATAGGTCCGGCGGTGGCCGCGGATCTCGGCCTCGTCCCGGATGCCGCCCAGCGAGAACCGGATGAATTTCCTGCCCAGGGCACGGGCAATCGAACGGCCGAGCGACGTCTTACCCACTCCCGGCGGACCGATGAAGCACAATATCGGGCCCTTGGAATCCTTCTTCAGCTTGCGCACCGAGAGATACTCGAGTATCCGCTGCTTCACCTTCTCGAGGTCATAGTGATCTTCGTTGAGTATCTTGCCGGCCTGCCTGACGTCGAGGTTGTCCTCGGTTCGCACCTTCCACGGGACGGCCAGCAGCCAGTCGAAATAGTTGCGCGTAACGGCGTACTCCGATGCTGCCGGCGACATCCGCGCCAGCCGGTCGAGCTCGCGCCGGGCCGCTTCCAGCGCGGCCTGCGGCATGCCGGCTTCCTCCACTTTCTTCCGCAACTCGTCGATTTCGGCCTGGGTCTGGTCCGACTCGCCCAGCTCCTTCTGGATCGCCTTCATCTGCTCGCGCAGAAAGTACTCGCGCTGGGACTTGTCGAGCTCGCCTTTCACCTGGTCACGGATCTTGGCGCCCAGTTCGAGTACGCCGATTTCCTTGGAGAGCAGCGGCAACAGCGCCTGCAACCGCTCTTTCACGTCGAGCATTTCAAGCAGCCGCTGCTTCTCGGCGAGGTCGAAGTTCACGTAGGTCGCCGAGAAGTCGGCCAGTCGCCCCGGCGAATCGATATTGGTGACCACGGTGTTGACGTCATCCGGCAGATACGGCGCCAGTTCGGCCAGCTTCGCGAACGTGTCGGCCACGCTCCGCATCAGTGCCCGCGTCGCGACGTCCTTCTGGCCCACGTCTTCCAGCGGCTTCACCTTTGCCCTGAGATAGGGAGACTGCGAGACGTATTCCTCGACTCGCGCCCGCCTCATCCCCTGGAGCAGGAGGCGCATGGTCCCATCCGGGAACCGGAGCATCTTGAGGATGACCGAGATTGTACCGACCTCGTACAGGTCGGCCGGTTCGGCCTCGCGCTCGAGCGACGAATCGCGCTGCGTCACCGCGCAGACCAGCTTGTCGCCGGCGAGCGCCTCATCCACGAGCTTGGCCGAACGCTCGGTCGACACGACGAGCGGCGACACCAGACCGGGGAAAACCACCCCGCCCTTGACAACCAGCACCGGCAACTCGGGCGGGAACTGCCCCAGCTTCACCGGGTCATCGATCTTGATTGTTGGACCAGGATTATCACTCAACTCTTATCACCTTTACCGTGCTGCCGCCGGCGCGGTCCAGTTCCAGACTGAGCACGCCGTCTTTGACGCTGACCTTCACGCTGTCCGGGTTGACCGTGAATGGAAGGCTCACGCGTTTCTCAAACGACCCGTACGGAATCTGCGACTCGTAAAACGTGACGCCCCGCCGCATCTTCTCCGGCGGGCGCTTGGTCCCGAGAATCTGAACCCCCCGGGAGCCGACCCGGACGTTGACTTCCGACACCGCCACTCCCGGTACCTCGGCCATCAGATACACCTTTCGCTCGGTCACGAAGAGGTCGACCGGAGGCTCCCAGACGGCGTTGCTCTCCTGGACTCCGAAGAAACGTTCAAAAAGGTCGTCGATGTCATGGCTGACAGACACTATTGCGTTGAAGCGCCTGAATCTGTCCACGGTAGTTGTTAGACGCTAGCCTGCGCTGGTCTGATTCCCGGCAGATACTACCGGATGACGCAGGCGATTGATCGCCAGGGCCCGGCCGGTCTGCTGCTCGACGTCTACCCAGACGCCGTTGATGCGCACGTCGCCGGTCGCCGGGTTAAGCCGAACCGGCACCAGCTCGATCATCCGCCGCAGGGAGAGGTCCTTGTTCATGCCGAGAACGGAGTCGAAGGAGCCGCACATGCCCGCATCGGTGATGTAGGCGGTGCCGCCGGCCAGTATCGCCTCGTCCGCGGTCTGGACGTGGGTGTGGCTGCCGAGCACGGCCGACACGCGCCCGTCCAGAAACCAGCCCATCGCCTGCTTCTCGGCCGTGGCCTCGGCATGGATGTCCACAATCACCACCGGCGTCTCCCGCCGGATATCATCCAGCACCGGCAGGACCCGCCGAAACGGGCAGTCCAGCGCTTTCATGAAAACCCGCCCCTGCAGATTCACCACCGCAACCTTGACCTCGGGATAATCGCCACTCGTCAATCGGCAGTCGTAAATCCCGTGGCCTCGCCCCGGCGCCTGCGGCGGGAAGTTGAGCGGACGAAGAATCCTCGGCTCGGTGCCAAGGTACTCCCAGACCTCTTTCCGGTCGTACGCATGGTCACCGGTCGTGATGCAGTCAATGCCCGACTTCAGCATGGCGTCGGCGATGGCTGGAGTGACGCCATACCCGCCGGCCGCATTCTCGGCGTTGGCGATGACGAAATCTATCCGCAGCCGCTGCCGCAAGCCGGCGAGTTCCTGCTCGATTGCCTTCCGCCCCGGCTCCGCACAGACGTCGCCCAGGAAGAGAACTCGCAACACCCCCGGGCGAGGTTGAGGTTCAGATTCGGATTGCCCCATGTCCTGTCTCAACCTTAGCCTTAACCTTAATCTTGGCCTCTGGCCATCCTACCGCGCGTATTCGACGGCTCGCGTCTCGCGGATGACCGTGACCTTTATCTGGCCCGGGTACTTGAGCTCGGCCTGAATCTGCGCCGCGACCTTGGCGGCCAGCTCCGCAGAATCCCCGTCGGTCACCTTGTCCGGCTCGACCAGCACCCGAATCTCGCGGCCGGCCTGTATCGCATACGCCCGCTCGACCCCTTCCATCGAGGAGGCAATCGTCTCCAGCGCCTCCACCCGCTTGACGTAGGTCTCAAAACTCTCGCGCCTGGCCCCGGGCCGCGAGCCGGAAACGCTGTCCGCGGCAGCGACCAGAAAAGCGTATGGCGAATCGAGTGTCACCTCTTCGTGGTGCGCGGCGATGGCATTCGCCACCAGTTCGTCCTCGCCGTACCGCCGAGCCAGCTCCGCGCCGATGCTCGCGTGCGGACCCTCAATCGACTGGTCGGCGGCCTTGCCGATGTCGTGCAGCAGGCCGGCCCGCTTTGCGAGCGCCGGGTCGAGGTCGAGCTCCTGGGCCATCAGCGCGGCCAGGTACGCGACTTCCTTGGAATGGACGAGCACGTTCTGGCCGTAGCTGGTCCGGTACTTGAGTCGCCCCAGGAGCTTGGACAGCTCCGGGTGGAGGCCGACAATCCCCAGTTCGAGCACGACCGCCTCGCCGGTGGACTTGATGATTGCGTTCATCTCGTCGCGGGTCCGGCCGACAATCTCCTCGATTCGCGCCGGGTGGATTCGGCCGTCGGCAACGAGCTTCTCCATTGCCAGTTTGGCGACCTCGCGCCGGACCGGGTCGAAACCAGAGATGATTATCGCGCCGGGCGTGTCGTCGATCATCACCTCGACTCCGGTCAGGGTCTCAAAGGTGCGGATGTTGCGGCCCTCGCGGCCGATGATCCGGCCCTTGAGCTCATCCGAAGGGAGACTGACGACCGAGACCGTTGACTCTGCCGCATGCGAGACAGCACAGCGCTGGATGGCCCGGGTAATGATCTCGCGCGCCTCCTCCTCGGCCTGTCCCCGGGCTTCCTCTTTGATGTCGCGGACAATCTGCGCCGCCTCGAGCCGGGCCTGGTTCTCGAGATTGCGGCAAAGTTCGCGACGCGCCTCCTCGGAAGAAAGGCCGGCGATACGTTCGAGCTTTGAGTTTTCCTGGCCGATAAGCTGGTCGAGCCGCTCCATCTTGGCGCGGACAATCTTGTCCCGCGCGCCGATGTCGCGGTCCTTGCGAATGAGATCCGCCTCCTTCTGGGTCAGGACGCTGTCGCGGCGGGCGAGAAAACTCTCGCGCTCGGACAGCTTCGCCTCCAGCCGCTCGAGCTCCCGCCGCGTCGTCGCGGTCTGGGTCTCGAACTTCAGCTTCTCCCGCTCCCACTCGATCCGGGCAGCGGCCTCGGACTTCTCCCGCGCCCGCTCCGCTTCCTCCTGCGCCTGCTTGATGGTCCGCTCACGCTCCTGCTCGGCGCCGTTCACGAGCTGACGGGCGGCCCGCCGGCTGAGTACGAACCCGATCCAGAATCCTGCAACTCCCAGAACTAAAAAACCGGCAACTGCCAGCACCAATTCCAGCGGCGTTAACCTCACGAATCCTCCTCCAAGCAAAACAAAACCCCGCGGTGCCGTGTAGTGGTAAGTCTATGAACCCGTCGTAAGCTGGGCGCCTCGGGGCCGCTTCGTGCCGCTCAGTTAAGAGTGGCGGTCCACGGTCCTATCTAGCGCCCTCATCACGGGTGTTGGCTCAAGACTCAGCCAACTATCACGGGCACAGCAGGGAGCCTTATTGCGCCTGGGCCGGTACTAATGCTACCGGCCCGCGAGAACTAACTCCAGTTTTTCAATCAGTCCACCGACGCGACGCGACACCCAGCGGGCGTCTTCCCGCCGCTCCAGAAGATGCTCATCAACCAGGTTCATGCAGGTCAGCACCGCGGTCCTGGTGCTCGAACCCTGATTGAACTGGCGGTCGATCTCCCGCATCTTCCGGTCGACGATGCCCGCAACTTCGCGGACGTGTTCGCCGTCGCTGTCGGCCCGAACATTGTAGTCACTGCCAAAAACGTTAACGACAACTGATTTCATCGGCTCCCATCTGCTTTCACTCTATAACAGACGGTCAATCTTGTCAATCAGTTCATCAATCCGCCGCCGGGCCTCGGCCCGGGTTCGGGTCACCTCTTCCAGCTTGGCCTCAAGGTCCCGCTTCTCTCGCCGCAGTTGCTCAATCAGCCGGACGGCCTCGCCGACCCTGGCTTCAAGCTGCCGGAACTGCTCAACGAGCTCCGGCGCCGGACCGCTCCGATTCGAAGCGGGTTTGCCGGCGCTCAGCACGTCCGGTTTCAATTCGGGATTCGCCATTCGGCCTTCGGCCTTCGGACTTTGCCTCAGTGCCTCGTCAGACGCAGCCCGGGCAGCAACTGGTACCACGTTTCCAGCAGCAGTCGGTGATTTTCAACGTCAACCGCCACGACCTTGACCAGCGCGTAGTGGTTATCCGCGGTGATGCAGCCGATGCTGCACGGCACGTTCAGAATATCGGTGTAGTTGAAATAGGCCGTCGGGGACAAGGCCGGCAACAGCACGTTCTCGCCCGGCTGGGAATCGGTGAAAGCGCTCACGCGCCAGGTATCGGTCGGCACGACGTTGCCCGGGTCGCTCGGCCCCATCCCCGGGCTGGCAATCGAGTACGGCGGCTGATTCATCTGCGCGGGCTTGAAGTCGGTAACGTAGAAGTCGGCCGTGCCGGCGTTGCGGATGTCGGTCATCGAGCAGGTCATGCCCCGGCCCGTAAGCCGGTCCCAGCCAAAGCCGGAGTTGCCCGGGCCATTCAGTTCGGCCAGCGCCACGGTGTCGGTCCAGACCGGCACCGTGCCCGGAGTCGTGCTCGCGGCGTAGGTTTCAGTCCCGTACTCGGCCTCCACCCGGTACCAGCCGGTGGCACCATCAGGATTGTGGACGCAGAGATTCGCCGTTGTCTCCGCAACCAGGCTGTAGGTCGTTTCACCTGCCGGCCGGAAAAAGACCAGGTACTTGTCCGGTGTCGCGTCGACCGGGACACTCCAGATGACCTTCACGGTGCTGTCGGTGTCGGCCTCCAGCCTCACGTTCGAGGGCGCCTTACCGTTCCCGCCGCAGCCGACCAGCAGTAGCAGGCCAAAGAGACAGCACGCAGCACGAAAGACGACAGCCCGCAGCACAGCGTCATTCGTCATTCGCAACTCGTCATTCGTCATTCAGCTTAGTGCCGCACCAGTCTCAGCCCGGGCACAAGCTGGTACCACGACTGAAGCCAGACCTGGCCGGTCGCCACGTTCAAGCTGTCAACCTGTATCAGCGCGTAGTGCTTTTCCTGCGGGCCTGCAGCCGCATAGGCCAGGTAGAACGGCTGCTTCGTGACCGGGCAGTAGATGTAGTAGTTCACGGGGCCGACGGAGTCAAGTCGGGGCACTGGGACCTGAGGGTCAATCAACTCATTCGAGAAACCGCTAACGTGCCATTCGGCCGTAGGCACGATGCCGACCGCGCCGGCGTCAATCGAGTCTGCCTTGTTCGGACTGACGATATCCAGTGGATTACCCACGCCGACCTCCCGATCGGAAACGTAGAAGTCAACGTAGGCGCAGTTCGCGCTGTCGGTCATGCCGTAGACGCTCCCGATTCCTGAGTCACGCGACCAGCCAAACGCGCACCGGCTCGAGTCCGCGTTGATCTCGAACAACGTAACCGCGCCGCCCGCAACCGGTACCGTCGACGGCTTTTCCGCGCCGGGGTACTTGTCCGACGCGAACACCGCGTCTACCTTGTACTGGCCGGTCGCACCGTGAGGGTCGTGAGCAAACGACGTCGCCGTCGTCTCGCCGACGACCGTGTAGACCGTATCCGTTCCCGGACGGAAGTAGACCACGTACTTATCCGGCGCTCCCTCGGCCGGCGTAGTCCAGGAAACCACAACCGTGCTGTCCGAATCACCGGGCCCGGCGCTCACTGCCACCCCGGTCGGAGGGCCACCGAGCACTCCGCAGCCCTGAACCAATGCCAACACCGCGACGCCAAAAAGCACGCCGAGTGCGAGTCTCTTCATCTCATACTCCTTATCGCTTAGCCAGTCTCCGGAACCGCTCCGCGTCATCAGGAGCAGCTCCGAATGCCTCAGTTAGGCTACTACCAAAACCGGCACTGTCAAGAAACAGGCGGCACGGCGGCACGGCGCCTGACCAAGGTTGAACGGAGCCCGGCAGACGAGTATCATCTTGTCCGTGCCTGAGACACCGCACGCGCCTCAGCATCAACGCGGACCCCTGCCGCCCTTTGTCGGCCGGCCGGTTCCTCCCAAACCCAAAGAACCGCCGCGCTACGGCCGCTGGGTCGCGGTCGGCGTAACGCTGGCCTTCATCGTCGCCCTCGCACTTCTAGCCCTGCTGGTCCCCCGCGCGCACCGCGCGAACATCGCGCGAACTCGTCCCTCGTCCCGCGCCCCTCGCCCCTCGGCCCTGTATGACACTTCGGCCTACGCAGTGAGGCCGAACGAGGTTATGACCGCCCTGCTCGCGCGTGCCGGTTTCTCGACTCAGGACATCGGCCGCATTGTGCCGGCGCTGCGCGAAGCAGGCTTCAGCTTCCAGAAGATGCGGCCGGGTGACAGTCTGTTCGTACTCAAAGAAAGGTATCAAGTGACCGGCGGGGGGCAAGCGGCGAGGCTCTTGTACGAACAGAGCATCGAGGCCGTCTACCGCATCGACCTCGACTCGGCCGGCGTCCGCGTCTCGATGCTCTACAAAAACGTCAGCGTGGCGACAGCATTTGTCAAAGGGACCATCAAGGGCTCGCTCTACGAGACGATGATGGCACTGGGCGAAACGCCCCAGCTCATCATGGACTACACCGACGTATTCGGCTGGGAGGTCGACTTTTTCTCCGAGGTCCAGCCCAACGACAGCTTTGCGATACTCTTTGAGCGGAAGTACTGCGACTCGGCCTGCATCGGCTACGGTGTGATTCTCGCGGCCACCTACTCAGGCCAGGTCGGCTCATTCTCCGGCTACCGGTTCACGGACCCCGAAGGCCTGACCGACTACTACAACGCCGAAGGCCAGAACCTGCGCAAGACCTTCCAGAAGTCGCCGCTCCGATTCTCGCGCGTCTCCTCTTTCTTCGGCCGCCGCTTCCATCCGATCCTCCGCCGCGTCCGCCAGCACGCGGGCATCGATTATGTGGCCCCCCGCGGTACGCCGGTCGAGGCCGTTGCCGATGGCCGCGTTGTATCAGCGGGCTGGTCGGGTGGTTACGGCCGGCTGGTCGTGGTCGGGCATGCTGAGGGCTACCAGACTCGCTACGGTCACCTGTCCGGATTCGCCAAGGGAATCAGGTCAGGCGCTTCGGTCCGCCAGGGGCAGGTGGTCGGCTATGTCGGTTCGACCGGGCTTGCCACCGGCGCGCACCTGCACTATGAGGTGCGGAAGTTCGGCTCGGCTGTGAACCCGCTCAAGCTTAATCCGCCGCGCCGCAGCCCGGTCCGGAAGGAATTCCTGCCTCAGTTCGGCAGGGCGCGAGATTCGCTGGCCCGAGTAATGGCCCGGTTAGGCACAAGTCACGATCCGAAGTGAAGATCGGGTACAGGCACGGTTTTCGCAGGACGCGAGCGTGCCAGTCCCTTCATGGCCCTGAGCCGGCGTGGGCGGCCGCCACAACGGCTCCCATCACGCTAGCCGCCCCGCTCTTCAGAATCGCCTGAGCCGCCTGGTCAAGCGTATGTCCGGTCGTCATCACGTCGTCAACCAGCAGCACAGTTATTCCTCTGACGTGGGCCTCCGGCCGGACCCTGAATGCGTCCTTGACGTTCTTCAGCCGTTTTTCAGGGGTTGTCTTCAGAGTCTGCGTTGCGGTATACCTGGTACGCACAAGCGCGTCGGCTATCGGAATTCCGGTGCTCATCGAGATGGCCGCGGCCAGGAGCAGTGACTGGTTGAATCCGCGCTCGCGCAGACGGGCAGGGTGGAGCGGGACCGGGCACACCACATCGGCGGTTGAGAGTACTTCGTCCTGCCGGACCAGCGCCGCCAGTGCCTGGCCAAGCAGCTCGCCCACCTTCGTTTTGCCCGAGTACTTGAATGCCTGCACGAGGTTGTCGAAGGGCGGGACGTAGAGCCCGAGAGCCCGCACGCGGCTGAGATGAAAAGGCGTGCGGCACTGCCCGCAGGTCTCAGCGGTCCGGGTGCAGGGCCGGCCGCACTTCGGACAGACGGCGAGTTCATGCGTAAAGAGCGCCAGCCGGCAGCCCTCGCAGACGAGCCCCTCCTCAACCTCGGTGTCACAGCCGCAGCAGACCGGCGGGTAGACGAAATCGGCGAGGGATTTGAGGAGGAAGCGGACGCTACTTGCGAGCGCCGGCATTGGCCCGCGCCGGCTTGAATGGCCAGCGGATGAACAGGATGAGCAAAGCAATACCGACTGCGGTCATACCGAGGGCAACAATCTGGTTGCCCCAGAGGTTCGCGTTGTTCTCGTAGTAGCGGACGAGGTCAATCCCGAACCGGAAGAGCGAGTAGATGATGAGCATGATTGCGGAGAGCACGCCGGGCTTCAGATGTCGCTTCTCAAGCCAGAGCGCGAACAGAAAGAGCAGGAACCCGGCCGCCGATGAGTAGAGCTGGGTCGGGTGAATCGCCTGGCCGAGAAACGTCGCGCCGGCCGGAGAGTTGGGCGGGAAGACCAACCCGAATGGACTGCACGTCGGTTGCCCGAAGCAGCAGCCGTTCAAAAAGCAGCCGATACGGGTGAAACCCTCGCCGAGCACTATCGCCGGGGCAACCGCGTCCATGAACCGCCTCACCGGCAGCTTGTTGAGCCAGACGAACAGCACGCCGGCGATGATGCCGCCGAGGAACCCGCCATAGAACATCAAACCCGCAAGCCCGCCACGCCAGAAAGCGATGATGCCGATGAGGTCGTGGTTGAACTCCTGCCAGTGAAATGCGACGTAGAAAAGCCTCGAACCGAGCACGACGGCGAGCAGCACCCAGAGCGCGAGGTCGGTCACCTTCTTCGGGTCCACTCCGAACTTCTTCGCCCGGTGTTCGACCACGGCGATGCCGCACACAAACGAGATAAAGAGCATCACCCCGTAAGAGTAGATGTGCAGGTTGCCGATTTTGAGCACGGTTGGGAACATGCGAACTATCCTATAAAGAAGCCGATGCTAGTCAAGAAAAGTGACCCAGTCCGAGTCTTGCCACCAAGGCACAAAGACGTGAAGAGAACCCGAACCGAGGCATTGCTAAGAACGCCAATCCAAATCTCTTTGGTGACTCGGTGTCTTCTTGGTAAAGCCCGACCTCGGATTGACTAGAATCGGACTGAGCCGAATGGAGCGGGCGTGAAAGTGAGGACCATCACGAGCACCGCGGCCGCGATCAGGCGCCAGTCCAGCCGGTTGAGCGGAGTCAGGTCGTCGAGCGGCGGCGGGTGCCTCAGGCCGAGCACAATCACGAGCATCGCCCAGAAAGGCCAGCCCAGCCACAAGAAACCCAGGAGCGCGAGCGCGGCGATGACAATCCAGCTCAGCTTCTGCCACCGCCGGCCGAACACCGCATAGGCGACGTGTCCGCCATCGAGCTGGCCAATCGGCAGCAGGTTGAGCGCGGTCACGAACAATCCGAGCCAGCCGGCGAACGCGGACGGGTGCAGCATCAGGTCCATGCCCGGACCGAGCCTGGGGTGCACCAGTTCGGACATCAGCCAGAAGATGAGCGGCGACCCGAGCCGGATGCCCTGCGACGCGCCCACCGCAACCGGCTTGGAAAGCAGCAGGCCGATGAAGCTCACCGGAATGGCGACAAGGAACCCGACCAGCGGGCCCGACACGCCAACCCGCACCAACGCGCTCTTGGTCGGCACCGGCGACTCAATCCGGATGAATGCGCCCATCGTGCCCGTCATCGGGTGCGGGACCGGGAGAAAATAGGGCGGCGTCGCCTCAACACCCAGACGCCGGGCAGTAAGGAAGTGCGCCAGTTCGTGGCTGCCCAGAACGAGGATGATGCTCAGAGAAAATGGCCAACCGAGCAGGAGCAGGTCGAGCGGGTGCTTGAGCGGGTTGCCGCCGCGGTTTACCGAGCCGACGAGCAGGGTCGTACCGATGGTCAAAATGAGCAGGAGCACGTTCACCCACAGCCTTCGTTTGCGCTTCGGCGGCGCATAGCCATACGTCACTACGTGCCCGTCCGGAGTCTTCTCGAAGTAGGCGATGTTGCCCGCCTGCTTGAACACCTCCTTGAGCGCGGCGAGGTTCTCGGGGACGGGGTCGTGGATGCGTCCGATAATGCGGTTGCCGGTGATACCCTCGATTTGCATGAACCGGCTCAATTGGTCGAGGGAGAATCCTGGTAGGCTCTCAGCCGACATGACTATTAGACAACGGACTCAGGCGCAAGGACTCAGCCAGCCTCGGGGGAGCAATCACTTGGTCCCTCGATTCATGGGTCCCTTGATCCCTTGTCTCCCTCAGCAGATTCTCGGCAACTGCTCGCCTTCGAGCATTATCAGCGGCCGGAGTGAGCCCAGCCGGGTCTTGAGCCACACGCCCTCCCGTCCCTTCACGACTTCACCAATGCTCGCGGCCTGCTTTCCCAGCCGGTGCCCGCGCATCTTCGCAAGCAGCCCTTCCTCTACCTTCTTGTCAGCAACCACAACCACCTTGCCTTCGTTCGCCATGTAAAGCGGGCTCAGGCCCAGCAGCTCGGCGACGCCGTGAACGTGCCTCGAAATCGGCAGGGCCGCCTCCTCAATCACAAACCCAAGCCCGGTTGCCTCGGCAAACTCATTCAAGGTCGTCGCCAATCCGCCCCGGGTCGGGTCACGCATCAACCTGATACCCGACCCCGCGAGCAACGGCAGAATGAGACCGTCGAGCGCCGCGCAATCGCTCACGGCCTTCCCTTTGAAGCGATATGCTCCCCGCGCGACCGCAATCGCTGCCTCGTGCTCGCCGATCGGACCGTTGATGATGATTCTGTCACCGGGCTTCACCTGCTCAGGGCCGAGCTGCACACCCGGCAGCAGCTCACCAATCCCGGTTGTGTTGACGTAGAGCTCATCCGACTCTCCCCGCTCAATCACCTTGGTGTCGCCGGTTACGACCTGCACCGCGGCTTTACTGCACTCGGCCGCGATCGAACGGCAGATGGTCTCGAGATTTACGACCTCCAGTCCCTCACGGATGACGAATGCGAGCGACACGTAGCGCGGCTTCGCGCCCATCACCGCCAGGTCGTTGACCGTGCCGCAGACCGCCAGCTTACCGATGTTGCCTCCCGGGAAGAACAGCGGCTGCACGACATACGAGTCGGTGGTCATGGCAATCTTCTGTGGGACTGCCACGGCTTTCCGCCGAGGAAAACCTTGGCTGTAGCCATTCGGCCCCATCTTCGCGCCACATGCCGGCAGAATGGCCGCATCGGCCAACTTCCTAAGCGCCGGACTGCCGAAGTGCTTCACGAACAGGTTCTTTATCAACCGGTGCATCTTCCTACCCCCGGCTCCGTGTCCCATCACGATTCTCGGGTCGACGATATCACCGATAGTCCCGGGCGGATTCCACTCTGGGTCCGGTCGCTTTACCCTTAGTCCTTTGTCCTTCGTCATTGGCGTCCTACACCCGTTCATACCTGTAATATGCAGCGCACGCGCCCTCGGTCGACACCATGCACGGCCCGACCGGCGATTCCGGCGTGCACTTCTTCGCGAACAGCCTGCACTCCGGCGGTACGATGACACCCAGCATTACGTCCCCGCACCGACACGCGGAACGATGAACGATGGACGATGAACGATGAACGATCGGGAAGCGCTTGCGCGCCTCGAACTCGCGAAACCCTTTCCGAAACCCAAGCCCGCTGCCGCGTATCGTGCCGAGCCCACGCCACTCCGCATCGCATGGCTCGAACACGGTCTCCATCACCTGCTGCGCCGTCACATTGCCCTCCGGTTTCACGCTCCGCGTGTATTGAATCTCCACCTTCGGGAAGCTCATCATCTGCTCGAGCAGCATGTAGATGCCCTGCAGGATGTCGAGCGCCTCGAAGCCGACCACGCAGCTTGGCAGCCGGTACTTGTCGCGCAGGAATTCATACGGTCTGGTGCCGATGATGGTTGAGACATGCCCGGGCAGAATGAACCCATCCACGCACACTCGCTTCGACGAGGCGATTGCGTCAAGCGCGCGGGGGATGGTCTTGAACATCGGCAACACGCAAAAGTTCGATATCTTCTTCTCCTGCGCCGCGAGCACGGTCGCGGCCACGGTCGGCGCGGTCGTCTCAAACCCGACGCCGAGGAACACGAAGCTCCGTTCCGGCTCTGCCTGCGCCAGCTTCAGCGTGTCGAGCGCCGAGTAGACCACGCGGACGGCCGCGCCCTTCGCCTTCTCCTGTTCGAGCGATGTCCGTGTCCCCGGCACCCGCATCATGTCGCCGAAAGTAACGACGGTCACGCCTGGCTCGCCCGCGACGCTGATGGCGGCGTCAATCTCTCCCTGCGCGGTCACGCAGACCGGGCAGCCCGGCCCGGAAAGCAGCCGCAGCCGCGGGTCCACGGCGCGCCGGATGCCGCAACTGGATATTGCCATCGTGTGGGTTCCACAGACTTCCATCAGGTTGATTGTCTTTCGGGTCCGGCAAAGCTCGGCCACAAGGTTGTTCACCTTGCCGAGGAGAGCGCGCCCCATCACATCCTCATCCGGCTTACTCGTCGACCTACGCTGCTCAACTCTCACTGCTTGATTCTATCCCCACGCCGTTGTAGGTCAACGAACCCGGCGCTTCATTGCGTCCTCGTCTTCGAGATTAGCGGTCGACGCGCTCGCCAACCCCATAAAGAAACATGCGACTGTCTCTTTCAGCCCATCAGCCGCGTACACCGACTTGAGGGCAAGCAGCCGATACCGAGCGAGGTTTGGGGAAGTCGCAGAGGGCTACGAGCCGGTTTCGCTCTGTATGCGAAGCCAGAGGTCGGTCAGGGATTTGGTCGCGCACCAGCGCTCGATGTAAGCCGTGTCGAGACGGCCTTTCTGTACCGCGGCGACTCCCCCGGCGTCGAAGTAGTGCTTGTCAATACCGGACAGGCGATGCCAATCGAGCTTGGTAATAATCACGTCTTCGGCCGCGGGCAGGAACATCTCTGTCCCGAGCAGGCTCACCCGGACCCGCCGCGCGAAGGCGCTGCGGTCGTATTCGTCGCCCTTGAGCATCCGGAAGTCAACCTTCAGCCCGGTTTCTTCGTGGATGGCGTTGAACATGCTTCCTTCTCGCAGGTCGGCTTTGATGGATTCAACGTCAACCGAGAGCTTGGTTCCAACGCCGCCTTGATGCGAACAATGTCGGTGGGCGCGAGGAGTATAACGACATCGATGTCGTGGGTAGTGCGCGGCTCGCCGTAATAGGGACTGCGACTGCACCTGTCAGCATATACGGCAGGTTGAGCCGGTTCAGGGTCCCGGCAATCTGCGTCAGCGCTGTCTCGAGTTCGCCCACGTACGCCGTTCTCTCAGCCTGGCTCTGACATCCTGTTCTGAAATGCCCGGTGTTCCGTTACGGACGGCGTCGGCCGCAATTCGCCATGCCGTGCTGGTCATGTCAAGCGCCAGCCGCAGCCGCTGCTCGCCGGTCATGCGCCGATATATCTGAACCCGGCGCTGGTCGAGCGGCTCCGCGTAGCGCCCAACGCCGTCCGATGATGGATCAGACATCGGGACAATTATCAGGCTGAACTAGGGAGAATCAAGCAAAGGGAAAAGGTCTTGCGGCGTGATGGACAATGTGAGGATCGTGAACCCGCGAAACCGTGGTCCGTGGCTATCTCAAAGTGGCAATCTCGGCAACTGTAGACCGAACGCGTCTGCGGGCAACCTCCGGCGGCTTGAGGAACGATGTACGGCGCAGCTACGCGCCGTCAGGAATCTTGAACTGAGGAATCCGGCTTGCGAACTGCCCGGCTTCCGGGACTGCCTTCAAGTGCGTAAGGTCCGGCTTCCTGCCGCTGTCTTCGGCCGGCGGAGGAACGACAGGCTCCGCGGCTGGGACCGGGGTCTGTTTTTCGGGCGGCGCGTCTTGCTGCACGGGCGCGGGCGCGTCCAGCGCCAGCGGACCGAGTTTCCTTATCCGCTCGGTGAAGGACGTGACCTCGTTCGCGAATATCTGTCCCTCGGTGGCCGACACCCAGTGGAGTTCCAGCCGCTCGGGCTCGTTGCTGAGTCCGGCCAGAAGCCCCTTAAGCAGGTCGATGCGCTTCTCGGCCTTGTAGTTACCCGAGACGTAGTGGCAGTCGCCGGGATGGCAGCCGCCGATGAAGATACCATCCGCGCCTTCCTTGAAGGCCTTGAGGATGAACTGCGGGTCAATCCGCCCCGAGCACATCACGCGAATCAGGCGCAGGTTCGGCGGGTATTTCATGCGCGAGGTGCCGGCGAGGTCCGCGCCGGCGTAGCAGCACCAGTTGCAGGCAAAGCCGATGATCGTCGGATTAAACTCGGCCATCTACGCCTCCACCTTCTCCTTCACGGGTTCCTGCATTGCTCCCTCCTCACTGCTCCCTGCCCGCTCCAGCAAGGCTTCAAGCTGCGCGTCAATCTGGGCGCTGGTGAAGTGCTTCAGGGTGATGGCCGCGGACGGGCAGGCCGAGGGACAGACCCCGCAGCCCTTGCAGAGAATCTGGTTCACGGTCATCGTGTGCTTGTGCTCGTCGTAAATCAGCGCCTGGTACGGACAGAGCGCCTCGCAGATGTGGCAGGAGGAGCAAACATCCTCGTTGATGTCCGCGACAATCGGGTCCACCTTCACCTTGCCCCTGTTCAGGAGGGCAATGGCCGATGACGCCGCGCCCTTGGCCTGCGCCACCGTGTCCGGAATGTCTTTCGGCCCCTGGGCGCAGCCCGCGAGGTACACGCCGTCGATGTTCGTGTCCACCGGCCTGAGCTTGGGGTGGGCTTCGAGGAAGAAGCGGTCGCTCGAAAGCGAGAGCTTGAGGGTCTGGGCGAGTTCCCGGTATCCTTCGCTCGGCACCAGCCCGACCCCGAGCACGACCATGTCGGTTTCGTGCTCGATGACTTTGCCGAGCAGGGTGTCGTCGACGCGCACCACGAGCTTGCCCTTGCGCCGGAATATCTCGGAAGGCTTCCCGCGCTTGAACCGCACGCCCTCTTCGCGCACCCGGTCGTAGAACTCCTCGAATCCCTTGCCGTACGCACGGATGTCCATGTAGTAACTCGTGACGTTCGTGTCCGGCATCTTGTCCTTCAGCAGGTGGGCCTGCTTGATGATGAACATGCAGCAGACGCGCGAGCAGTACTCGTTCCCCACCGCCTTGTCGCGCGAGCCCACGCAGTGGATGAACACCACGTCCTTCGGCTCCTCGCCGTCGGATATCCTCACGATGTGGCCCTGGGTCGGCCCGCCGGCCGAACATAGCCGCTCGAACTCAAGCGAAGTCAGCACGTCCGGGTACTTACCGTAGCCGAACTCAGGCAACGTCGTCGCGTCGAACACATCGGTACCGGTCGCAATCACGATGGCGCCGACCTCGTAGTCGCGCACGATGTCCTTCTGGTCGAAGTCGATGCACTTCTTCTCGCACGCCTGAAGGCACTTGCCGCACGCCAGCGGCAGCGAACCCAGGCACTGCTGGTCGTTCCGGCAGTACGCGGCAGGAACCGCCTGCGGGAACGGCTGGTAAATCGCGCTACGGGTCGCGAGCCCCAGGTCGAACTCATTCGGGAACCGCTGGGGGCAGACCTTGGCGCAGTCGCCGCAGGCCGTACACTGCTTCACGTCCACGTACCGCGCCTTCTGATGGACGGTCACGGTGAAATTGCCGACAAAGCCCGATACCTTTTTCACGGTCGAGAGGGTGAGAAGCTCCACGTTCGGGTGCCGGGAGACGTCGACCATCTTCGGGGTCAGAATGCAGGCCGAGCAGTCGAGGGTCGGGAAGGTTTTGTCGAGCTGGGCCATATGCCCGCCGATGGACGGTTCCCGCTCAACCAGGTACACCTTGTGCCCGGCCTCGGCGATGTCGAGCGCGGCCTGGATGCCGGCGATGCCGGCTCCGACCACCATCACCGCCTTGGTCACGTCCGCGTAGCGGTCTTCAAGCGGCTCCAAGAGCGACGCGCGCGCCACCGCGCTCCGAATCAGGTCCTTCGCCTTCGCGGTCGCCTCGGCCTTGTCCACGTGCACCCACGAGCACTGCTCGCGGATGTTGCACATCTCGTACAGGTAAGGGTTCATACCCGCGCCGAACACCGCGCCGCGGAACGTCGGCTCGTGCATTCGTGGCGAGCAGGCGGCAACGACCACGCGCGTCAGCCCGATCTCCTTGATGTCCTTCTTAATCAGGTCCTGTCCCGGGTCCGAACACATGTACATGTAATCGCGCGCCACCACGACGTTCGGCAGGGTCGCGGCATACTCGGCCACCGCCTTCACGTCAACGGTCTGAGCGATATTGATGCCGCAGTGACAAATGTAGACGCCAATTTTCGGAGCATTCTTCGCCATTCCTACTCCCTGCCCGTCGTTTTGGCTCTTGGCTTTTGGCTTTTGGCTTCTGACTTGGCTTCGGTCGTCATGCCTTGAGCTCCTTTATCTTGGCACGCAGCGCCGGCACGACCTTGTGCAGGTCATCCACGATGCCGTAGTGGGCGACTGAGAATATCGGCGCCTTCGGGTCCTTGTTCACGGCGATAATCGTATCCGCGCCCTTCATACCGGCAATGTGCTGGAACGCGCCCGAGATGCCGAGCGCAATGTAGAGCTTCGGTTTGATGGTCTTGCCCGACGACCCGACCTGCACTTCCTTGGGCAGCCAGCCCGCGTCCACCACCGGCCGCGATGCGGCCAGCACCGCGCCGATATCCTTGGCAAACTCCTGCACCAACGGCATATTCTTCGCTTCCTTGATGCCGCGGCCGATGCCGACGACGATGGTCGCCTTGGTGATGTCGATGCCGGTGGTCGGCACTTCCTCCAGGCCGATGAACTTCGTTTTGGAGCCGGACACCACGTCCCCGGCGTCCCACTTCTCGATTGTGCCGCCGAGGCTTGCTGGCTCCGGCTTAAAGTTCGACTGCCGCACCATGATGATGGCCGGCTCGGTCCCGACCCGCCAGTCCGCCACCAGCTTGCCTGCATACATGCCCCGGCTCACCGAGAAGCCGCTGTCCGCCTTGGTAAACGCAACGGCGTCGGAAACCAGGCCGGCATTCAGAGCGACTGCCAGGCTTGGTCCCAGGTCAGTGCCGAATGCCGAGTTGGCGATAAGCACCGCCGACGGCTTCTTCTCGCCGATGAGCCTGACCAGCGCATTCTGGTACTGCTCGTAATTGAATTCCTTAAAGGCCGGCCCGGAAACGCAGACCACCTTGTTCGCGTGCGCCGTGACCGCGGACGCGAGCGCGTCGTTCTCGGCCAGAAGCACCGCCTCCACGCTCCCGCCCATCTTCCTCGCCGCGGTCAACATCTCGAACGTTACGTCCCGGACAGCACTCTGCCGGTGCTCCACCAATACGAGAACGCTGTTGCTCATGCGGGCCTCCGGGATGTGAGGCGAGAGGCGAGGGACGCGGGTCCGCACTCCTGCGCGCTCCCTTCGTTAGAAACTAGTAATTGGCAATTGGCAATTCTCATCACACTGCTCCTTTTTCCTTGAGCAGTGCCGCCATCTTCCCCGCCTTCTCGTCCAGCGTTCCCTCAATCATCTGCGCCGCTCCGACTATCTCCGGCACGTAGACCTTGATGAGCGACGTTTTCGACTCCGCCCCGGCCGCGGCCGCCTGTTCAATCGGCTTGGCCCCGGCCCGTTTGATGCCCATGATTGAAGCATAGCGCGGCGTATTGCCGCCGGTCTGAATGGTAACCACGGCCGGCGTCGAAAGCTCCTTCACCTCGAGGAACCCGCCCTCAAGCTCGCGCTTCACGGCGAGCTTCCCGGCCTGGACCTCGAGCTTGGTGACGTAGGCGGCATGCGGAAGTCCGAGCAGTTCGGCCAGGGCCGGGCCGACCTGTGAATTCCCGTCGTCCGATGCGATGGCGCCGGTGAAGATGAGGTCGAACTTCTTATCCTTGAACCACGCCGCGAGGACCCGGGCCGTACCTATCCCGTCGATGTCGCCCAGCCCGGCGCTGTCGATTCTTGCCGCTGCGGTCGCGCCCTTGGCAAGGCCCATCCTGAGCACTTCCTCCGACTCCTTGGCGCCGACCGAAACGAGCGTCACATTGGCGCTGTCCTTCTCCTTGGCGAGGAGCGCTTCCTCGAGCGCGTAATTGTCCGCCTCATTGATAGTGAACGCGAGCTTGTCGCGGACGATGTCCTTGCCGCTGGCGTCTACTTTCACGTCGGCCTCAGCGGTATCCGGCACCCGCTTCAGGCAAACCGCAATCTCCACGCTAGCCTCCAATCTCCGGGAAAAAAGACGCGATGCGAGTCCCCGGCTGCGCTCCGCAGCCAAAAGCCTCGCGCCGCGACTGGATAATCATCTGTTTTATGCGGACTGTTAGGATAGCCTGAAAAGACGGCCGGTCAACAACCGCCGGGCGACCCTGAATCCGATGCAGGATCCCACCACAAAGGCACGAAGACACAAAGCCGGTAAGGACAGAGAGGGACCCCGTCCGCTTCGCGCACCTTGTGTTATTGGTTCAATATCGGGTCTGGCGGACATCCGCGACGCTACGTGGGACTGCCCTCGTTTTCACGCGGACGAAAGCCCCGAACGCGAGGGGCCCGCTAATGCGGCGCGGACGCGGCGCTTCGCCTGACCAGGCTCGCCAGCTTGCCGCGGAACGACAAGGCAGTCTCCCGGTCGATTCGGGTCAGCCACTCAATCCGGGGATGCGTGCTCGCGCCGAGGCCGACTGACCCCAGATTGACGAGTATCCACGTCCGGCCGTTCGTCAGCAGGCCATACTCGACCTTAACCCGCTGCGCGTCGGCTGCCAGCCGCGTGACGGCGGCCAGCGACTCCACGTTGGTCCCGGATGTCACCGCCTCGACCACGACCGCCGGACTTCCGTTCTTCTTCAGGATGTAGCGCGACACGTCTCCGTCGGCCGACTCCTCCGGCTTCACCTCGCTCCGGTCGTCAATATGCCAGCCGATGGCGCCAAGAATCGGAGCAACGAGCTGCTCCCGGACCGCTACCTGATTGTTAAGATAAGTAAGACCGGCTGTCCGCAGCCGCTTTCTGACGGCGCGAACCGCGCCCCCAAAGCTATCGTCAGCCATACCCAGACTCCCCTCTCGATGTCCGGGCGACAGCGGGCACAAGGCCCTGCCGCACTTCCCGAAATCTGCCTCCATCTGCTATATTCTAGAGGCCGACTCCCCATTGTCAATGCCGCCGTCCAAAACCCCGGAACCGACATCGATGGCCGCGAAGCGGCCGCGCCAGTCTACAATCTACAATCTGCAATGCCCCCGCGCCGGCTAGTACCCGTTCTCCGCTGCCGCAATCAAGACGAAGAGAAGAGGCACAGCCACTGCCAGAGCGCCGGCACCGATACCGCAGGCGCTGGATAGCGTGAGCCCTCGGGAATACCCGCGCAGTAAGCCTTGGCCGCGAGCGTGTCGCCGGCCGGCGGCTGCGGCCGCATCGCTCCCACGCAGGCCCCTCCCAGGCAACCGGCCGTACCCGCACCTAGAGCGATCGGTACCACTCCCGGACCCCAGAAAAGGCAGCCACCAAGCGATGTGAGGCCGACGCCGCCGCCGGCCGCCAGCGGCACCTGAAAAACTGCCGAAGACATGCCCCGTTTGTACCCCGCGTGTTCGAGAGATCTCTTCTGCACTTCAGTTAGCATGGCGACCGGCGCTCGCGGCCGGAGCGCCTCCAGTCTGACCTCGTTGGCCGGAACCGGCTGGCCCGAGTCCGGCGCCACACTGAGCATGGGCAGCCGGCCCGAAAACTCCGCGACGCGCGCGGGGTCGGACAAACGCAGCTCGTACACCTCGCTCGTCGCGAACATCCGGACAGCGTGTCCCGGCAGCTTCAGCCGCACGAGACTGCTGTCAGCCGTCTCGATGGAACCGGCAACCACCTCGCGGGCCGTGACCACGGTATCGGCCAGGGCCGTGGCGGCCGCGAGAACAACCGCCAGACCGAACGCGAACGTGCGACCTCTCAAGCGCATTGGACATCCTCCCCTTCCTGCTCTGGATCTTGGCCGGATTCTAGGACTCGCGGGAGCGGATGTCAAACCGACCGCAGCCGCGTCAATCTACAATCGTCAGTCTGGAATCAATGAACCGCCGGGCGGGATTTGGGGAGTACGGTGGTTGGTTGTGTGCAAGCCTCTGCCCAGGCACGCATGGTGCTTACTCCTCCCAGACAAACGCATCGGCCCGGGCTTCGTATTTGGTGTAGGTACTGTCCTTCCGGGAGTAGGGCGACGCACACCCGCAGCTGAACAACAAGGTCGTCGTCTTTCCTTCCTCGGTCGGGAAAACGACATTCATCACGCCGTCTGCGCCCACCTTTGCCGCCTGTCTGCGGAGCTCCTCCAGCCGCGCCTCGCGCGTCGTATCGATGCGGCACATGTTGGGTACGAAGATGGCGCCAATGACGCGGTGCGGCCGTTCCGGCGCATCAGGCGAAACGTAGACCGCAATCTCGCCGGGCAGATGTTTCCGCATCGCGTATTCCTCCCCGGTCGGCGTGAACCTGGGAGACGGGCTGCTGCACGCCGCGCCCAGGGTTGCCGCCGCCGCCAGAACTACAATAACATGTCGGGCTGCTTCAAACACGGTACTCCCTTCTCATCGCTCTGCTGTCGCTCGGCCACCGCTCCGGGGTCCCGCCAGCCGCGGCTGTCATCGCCCGGTCTCACTCGCCGAAAATGCCACGACATAGGTTACCAGGCCGACCGTTAGTGCACCCATGAGCAGACCGTACGCAGATGAGACCGCAATACCGCGGTTGTATCCTCGCATGTACGCCCTGCTCGCGGCTGTGTCAGCCGCCGGTGGACTGGGCCGCATACGCCCCACGCACAGCCCGCCTAGACACCCGGCTGACCCGCAGCCGGCGGCCGCCGGGATTGCCGAGGCGGGGAGCAACCAGCCACCCAACGCTGCCAGGCCGCAGCCCCCACCGGACGCGGCCACCGCCTGCAATGGTGCCGAAAGAATCCCGCGGGAGAACCCCTCGCGCTCGAGCTCTCTGCGCCGGGCCGCGCCCACGCTGTCAACCGGCTGTGGCTCCAACCCCGAGGTCCCTTGCGCCCGGAACGCAATCGGCTGGCCCGAATCCAGCACTACCTTCACTTTTGGCAGCAGGATCGAGAAATCCTCGATGCGGCCGGGGTCGGAGAAACGCAACTCATACACATCGCTCGTGACCAGCATCCTGATGCCGCCTCCCGGCATCTTCAAACGAACGAAGCTGCTGTCAGCAGTCTGGATGGAACCGGCAATCACCTCGCGGGCCGTGACCACGGTATCGGCCATGGCCGTGGCTGTCGCGAGAACAACCGCCAGGCCGAACGCGGACGTGCGACCTCTCAAGCGCATTGGACATCCTCCCTTTCCTGCTCTGGATCTTGGCCGGATTATAGGACTCGCGTGAACGGATGTCAAACCGACCGCAACCACGTCAACCTGCAATCAACAGCCTGCAATCTGTAATGCCCGCGGGCCGTCGGCCGTCAGCCCGCTCGTGCTGGCCGCGGGGCTGTGGCATGATGCCTCGACCGCGTTGACTCGGGCTGACATGCGGCTAGACTAGCAGAGATGTCACGCGTGAGAACCGCAAACCGGCTGGCAGAACTCGAGACCGAGGTCGAGCGACTGTCCGAACAGGACTACGGCGAGTTCCGTCGCTGGTTTCTGGAGCGGGACTGGCAAGCCTGGGACCGGCAGATCGAAGCCGACTCGGCCGCCGGCAGACTGGACTTCCTCGTCCGAGAATCGCGCGACGCCAAGCACAGCGGTCGACTGCCTCATGTCCAGTAGTCTCCTGCTACTCCATGACCTGATGGAGATGTCCTCCAGCAGATGCCGACAATACTCCTGATACTCGGCTGGCGGTTCTTCTTCTACTCGAACGAGCGGAACGAACCAATCCACATCCACTGCAGCAAGGCCGACGCCGAGGCGAAGTACTGGCTCGATGTCGAAGCGTTCGAGCTAACCGAGGCCTACGCCTACGGCATGAGCCCGGCCGACCGCAGAACGGTACGGAGCATCATCTTCCAGCACTTCGACTATGTCGTGGCCGAATGGAACCGCTTCCAGGAACTGAAGGATGAATAGGGCACACGAGATTAGCGACGCCAGGATGACCGGAACGACACTGACGATGGTCGTCGACGGCCGGCAGTGCCGGTTCGACGTCGCGAAGATGTCCAAACGGCTCGCCCGGGCAACCCAGGCGCAGCGGGACAACTTCGAGCTCTCGCCCTCAGGCTGCGGCATCCACTGGCCGGAGATCGACGAAGACCTGTCGGTCGACGGCCTGCTCGGCGTCATCCACATCCCCGCGACCGAGGCCGCAACGACCGCAGCCGACCGTCCCCGCTCCTAGCCCGCCCGACGCCGCCCCTGATCTACACGCATCAGCCCGGAATCGGAAATGGCTAGCCGCCGCGCCAACCTACAATCTCAAATCTGGAATCTTGAATGAGTCGGCGGGCGGGTCAAATGGGCGTGGCGGAATTCGACGGCAGGCCCCAAAGGGCCCGGCAAGAAGAGAGTCACGTGCAACCCAGTATCACGACGATGTCTTATGACCGAGCCGTTTATCGATACCGAGCTACCGTGCTCTCAACCAGTAAGACGCTGCCAACGGGCAAATGGTTCGCGGGCGGGCGTGTCAAATGGGCGGGCGGTCAGCCACTGGCGAGAGCCACAGGCCGGCTTGGCTTGAGCTTGGTGCCTGGACCGTGACGAAGTCACCACTCCCTTGACGCGCACAGAATCTCTTATTGTGTCCCCCGAACTCCCCAAGCCACCTCTGCAACACGCTTCGGATCTGGACCCGATGCCCTTGACGCGCTTCAGATTGAGAAAAGTAACGTGTCCCCGTTTCTCCCGTTACTTCGAGGGCCCGAGAATCGGTAGCTTCGCCACTGGCCTCGCAGTCGCTTCACAAACTCAGCTGTCCTCTGCGCCTGGGTATGGCGGATCGTGTATGTGACCGATACGAGCAGAGCCGATTCTTCCGCCTCGGCTTCTACCTTGTTGGGCACTATTAGATCCCCAAGCCACCTCTGCAACACGCTTCGGATCTGGACCCGATGCCCTTGACGCGCTTCAGATTGAGAAAAGTAACGTGTCCCCGTTTCTCCCTATCCTGACGAAGCCCTCGGGCGCTCAGGCTGCCGACCTGGGCTTCACAGACATCTTTGGAAAGACATACGACACGCTGAGGGTTGCGCGGAAGAGATCGCTACCTCACGTCCGTGCAT
>Ga0172370_10001964_pt1 | contig 30341 bp, 27 predicted proteins | sample LakKiv5m_FD_114538 | JGI IMG/M metagenome (GOLD analysis project Ga0172370, IMG submission 114538) | Freshwater microbial communities from Kabuno Bay, South-Kivu, Congo - kab_022012_11.5m | ecosystem: Environmental > Aquatic > Freshwater > Lake | place: Democratic Republic of the Congo...
AATTTTTCAGCCACCAATTCCTGCATATTTCGACCGATGAGGTCGTCTCTGTGAAGGCCAGTGATCCTCTCGTATGCTGAATTGACCCTGATGGTATTGGCATGGCCGTCGGTGATATAGAATCCGTCATAAGACGATTCAAATATGGCTTCAAGTTGACGATGCAGCTCCTGATAACCCTGTAATTCGGAGATGATTCGCTCATACTCAGAAATATCCTGAAAGATGCTCACAACCCCCACGACTTGACCATCGACAATTATTGGATTCCTGTTTGCCACAATGGTAGCCTTTGGGATTACGATCCGTTTTCCAATCTGAGGACGGCCAGTTTCGAGAATCATCTTCATATCAGGCCAAGTTTCAGGCATCACTGTCGAGAAGTGTTTTCCTACGGGCGAACCCTCTTCGTATCCAAGCATACGGAGCCCAGCCTGGTTATAAAAAACCACCATACCCTGCCCATTGATAATGACGATACCATTGTAGGAGGAATCCAAAATGTCAGCGCACATGGGCTCGATGGTGTTTAACTCGGGTACTGCTTTATTTGTCATGATCTGTGCCTCTTTCGGCTCGATGGAAACAATGCCCTAAAATTATTGTTCGAAGTTTTACTGGGCCAGGACGCATAACGGTCTCCCCATATCGGGAGTGTTCTACACAGTGGTCTCGCTTTCATTCACTGTAGTTTCGGATCAATCTCTCGCCGGTAATGAAAAACAGCATGGCATACCCCACCAATATCACCAGAGATGCAACTGACTCCCAGTTTAGCGATTGGCTGCGCATAACAATATTGGAATGGGTAAGCGGGAGGATCCACACAAAAGGTCGAAAAATGTCAGGAATCTTTTCTATGGGAAAGAACGTCCCGCTAAAGAAAGCCATGGGCAATATGAAGAAATTATTATATGTTGCGGTATCTTCATGTGTTTTTGTTATCATACCAGTGACAACACCGAGAGACGCAAAGAGAAAGCAGTTCAAGAGAAGAGCAATCCCCAACAATGGGGTAAGGGAAAAATGGGGCGCGGAGAAAAAACCCACTGTGATAATAAGCCCCGCCGCAAAAAGCCCTTTGACCATACCTGCCAGCACCTCGCCCACCATCACCGCAGATGCAGGGACCGGCGCCTGAATAAGTATCTGGAAGCTCTTGAAATAGAGGCGATTAAGGTTCAAGGCGCTGGCCACCCACGTGTACGAGTTGGTCATGGAACTCATGGCCACGAGCCCCGGGATGAGATAACTGAGGTAATCCGTATCGTTCATTTGCACGCTGCGCCCAAGGCCCAAACCGAAAGTGATAAGGTAAATTACTGGCACCACCATGGCCGAAAACAGGTACCCAATTCTTATGAGCTTCCTTTTGAACAACAGCATCTCCCTCAGGAAAATCGGGTAGAAGGCCGGCGCACTCATTCGATTCGTTCCCCAGTTAGCTTGATAAAGACATCTTCGAGGTTGGATTTCCTAATTACCACTTGGCAGTTGGCATTTCGCGCCGCCAGGTTTGCCTCTTCACGGGTGCGACAGATTGATTGCAGAAGTTTTCCTTCAGCGCTTACGCTTTCTACGATGTATTGACCAACAGTGGCCTTCAACTTCTCCGGCGTTCCCGTAGCGATAAGGGTGCCTTTTGCCATTATCCCGACTCTATCGCATAGCGATTCCGCTTCTTCGATGTAATGCGTAGTGATGACAACTGTTCGGCCGTCAATACGAGTTCGTCTTATTATGTCGGCCACCTGGCGTCTGATCTGAGGGTCTAGCCCAATCGAAGGTTCATCTAGGAAAAGGATTTTCGGATCTGTCAATAATGCGCGAGCAATTAAGAGCCGTCTTTGCATACCCCCTGAAAATTTTGATACGAGCTCTTCTCTCCGTTCCCACAAATCGACAAGATGGAGGCACGATGAAATTTTTTCCTGATGGTTTGATACCCTGTGCAGCATGGCATAGATGAGGAAATTTTCGTAAGCCGTGAGTTCTCGATCGAGGTTGTTTTCCTGAGGCGCCACCCCAATTATTTTCTTCACCGCCAGAGGGGATTTAATCACATCGTGTTCATCGACAAAGAGTTCACCGCTGTCCGGTTTAGACAAAGTGGTCATCAGTTTTATAAGTGTGGTTTTGCCTGCCCCGTTGGGACCTAGAAGGCCAAAGACAGTGCCCCCCTCAACCGTCAAGGATAGGTTGTTAACCGCTTTTATTTGGCCGTACTGTTTTGTAAGTCCCCTTATCCTAATCATGCGTTGTCGATCCTAATCCTGCCAATCCCCTTAATCACAGATATGATCGTTTGTTCCAACAAGGGAGTCGCCCTTCATCCACGCACCCCTGAGAGACCCCCGAGGTAATACGGTCGCCGCATCGCGGACAAACGGTTGAACATGGAGGCAGCAGGGTTCGACATCTACCGCAAAAGCGAGGAGTATCATACGCCAGAGGCGGCAAAATCCTTCCGCATCTGCTGCAATGCTCCTCTGATTCAAGAGTGTACGCGCCGCAGTTAGGACACACAACTGCGGCTCCCTCTCCAAGTCGAACAAAAGGAAAATTTCTTGAAAAATTTTTGATGCGACGATTCATCAGCCAACCCATAAAGAGCATGAGAGGAACTAGAGAGAACATGGCCGTCTTGGGATGCAAGGCGACCACGAAGTCATACAATCCATGAAGACCCGTCGCAATGAGGTAACCCTGTCCTATGACAGAGAGTTCGTGGTCGCGCTTGAATCGCGCCAGCCCCATCGAGGCCCCCCACATCGATGCAAACATGACATGGGCAGGAGTAGCATAGACAGTGCGGGAAAACAAAATCCCCGGTCCCATTTGTGATATATACACTATATTTTCGACTGATGCGAAGGCAAGGGCTGCAGTTGCAGCATAAATGATGCCATCCAAAGGGTCCCGAAAATCCGGGCGCCTATAGACGCCCACCCATACTGCCAGAAGCTTGAAGAATTCCTCGTTGGGGGCAATGATCAAGAAGCTCGCCACAGCCGACCCCGCAAGGTCCTCGTGTTGAAGTTGGGCACCGGTAAACACTTCGACGAAGAGCGCGGGAAGGGCCGATGCGCAGCCCCACAAAAAGACTCGTATCATGAGGCCGTAAGACCTGATATCCCTATTTTTCTTGAGGGAAAAATAAAATAGCCAGGCTACCCCTGGCGCTAGACCAAGCATTGTGTAAAGAAATGTCAGATTCCACCTCTGTTTGACTTTGAACTGTAAAATGTATATTAGGGTCAAGTCCGAAGAAATAAAAGAGCAGATATCCTTTGGAACATATGGCCGTGCAATCTGACTCGTCTGATTGGCCTCCAAATACTGACCTTTCTGAATCTGATTCTATGGAACTCATTCGATTAGAGAACGTCTCTAAGCTCTTTCCGATACAGCGCTCCGTATTTTCTCAGCGCAGAGTCTATTTGCATGCCTTGGATGCTGTAAATATCGCCATCAGAAAAGGAGAGACCCTGGGTCTTGTAGGGGAATCAGGCTGCGGCAAAACGACTTTGGGAAGAATAGTGGTAGTTCTAGAAAAACCCTCTACTGGTCGAGTCCTCCTTGAAGGAATAGACCTCAGTTACCTAGAACCCTACAAAATGAGGCAGACCAGGCGGAAAATGCAAATGATTTTTCAGGACCCTTATTCTGCTCTGAACCCTCGTCACACTGTTCGAAGCATAATCATGGAACCCCTAATCATTCATAAAGTAGGCACGAGGGCTGAAAGGATAGAGAGGGTACAGCAGTTGATGGACGAGGTGGGGCTCAGACCCGAGTACGAAGATCGTTATCCACACGAATTCTCAGGGGGACAGCGTCAAAGAATAGGCATCGCACGCGCACTGGCCTTGCAACCTGACCTGATTGTCGCTGACGAACCAGTGTCTGCACTCGATGTGTCGATTCGTTCTCAAGTCCTCAACCTCCTAGAGGAGCTTCAAGCTAAGTACAACCTCACCTACCTCTTTATTTCTCACGACTTGTCCGTTGTGGAACACATATCAGACAGGGTTGCTGTCATGTATCTGGGCAAGATTTGTGAACTTGGGGCGAATCACGACATTTATACCAATCCTTTGCATCCTTACACCGAGGCCCTTCTTAGCGCAGTGCCTGTACCAGACCCTTCAGTGACAAAGCATCGGATCATACTGGAGGGAGACGTGCCGAGTCCAGTATCTCCACCTGCTGGATGTAGGTTCCATCCACGATGCCCCATCCGAATATCTATATGCGAGATGGAAGAGCCCTCTCTCGTACGGGTCAGCAACGAACATTGGGCTGCATGCCACGTAACAGCCCCACAATCAAGCTAATTTAGCGGAGACCCAGGACCTGGAGCAGCCACGATAAGGATTGTCTTCGCGAATCCATATCGTGATTGAACAGAGGGGTACATAGATCCAGCCAAGCTTTTCCGGTAAAAAGAGCTACTGCAAATTCCATACACGCATTGAAGCCACATTTTCCGCAGTTTGTTGCCGGCAATCTCCGAAAAATTTCGACAGCTCCAATGCCTTGCCTCGGGTCGCTGATCGGTTTTATGAAACTCTTTTTCTCGAAGGCATCGCAGATTAAATCTACTGAACAACGGAGCTGAAACCAGAAGTCATAGATGTCGTCGCTGCGGGATATGACAACAATATCGTTTAAAAATACGACCAATCGGTGGCCTTCCTCAAGGACCAGGGATGGCCTGGCCGGGTTATAAGCACCCCCTCGAATCAATGCCGCCATAAGTGGAATAAGATCGCCAAAACTTTCCCCTGTGCGTACCTCAATGCGCAGACGAGTAGGGTCTGATACGCTGTCACTTACAGATACAAGCTTTATTTGCCCGACAATTTCTTTCCAAACCGGCCTGGGAGATTCCCCATCGATCTGCTTTCTCGTGCGATTCTGATGCTGAACAAGACCGCAAAAGGCCAGGGCATTTTGTTTCAACTCTGCCAGCAACTCGTTTCTTTTACCAGACAGGAGAATCGCCGGGGGGAGGAATCCTGAGCAAAATCTTGGCGTCTCTAAGACTTCCAGGTAACGTCGCGACGGAGAGAAGAAGGCTAGAGCAACTTTGAAATCTTCCGGCTTAGAAAAGAAAATAAGATAGGCCATATCAATAAAAGCTCATCGCTTCGCCTTGGTTCATAAATTGGCTTTTCCAAAATCCATATTCCCCAACTATATAACCTTAAAGTGCTTTCTATAGACGACTTGTCCGCACAGGGCTTTTATTGACGCTCCTCTCTAAAGGTACAACTATTCTAAGTCCCTGATGGAGTCTTCGATTCAAGTTTAAGTCGGGGTTGGCCTTAGCCAACTGAGCTTTGCTAATACTATATTTCCTCAGAATCTTATAGAGACTGTCGCCTCTGGTTACCACATGAGTCACATGGGTTTTGCCATACTCCTGAGAGGTCCCGTCCAAATTGCTCAAGAGAATGCTACGCTTGCCGGGAGGCAAGCGTAGAGAGTATGGAGGTCCTTTATCCGGCGTAACGCCCCGTACCACCGCCGGATTAAGCTGTACAAGTTCCTCATGGCGTACTCCTGCGGCCCGAGCTAGATTTTCCAATGTGTATGCACCCCGAATGGATATCTGCTCACACTTTTGGTCGGCGCCGTATTCCGCAAATGGAGCAAAACCGTATTTGGGTGGATTTTTTGCTATTGTAGCAAGAGCTAGAAACTTCGGAAAGAACTCTTTGGTCTCTCTCTTTAATCGAGGGCTTGAGCTAATCTCGTGATACTCCTCAGCGTCCTCCTGTCGAAGCACTTTGCTCAACTTGTTCTCGCCCGAATTATAGGCGCTGATAGCCAACCGCCAGCAACCAAAGACACCATAAAGGTCTTTCAAGTACAACATGGCGGCTCTCGTTGATTTTTGCGGGTCGAGCCGTTCATCAACCCATTTGTCAACGCGCAGGCCGTAACTTCTAGCCGTGGCTGGCATGAATTGCCACATTCCCAGCGCATTGGCTGGGGATCGCGCCTCTGGATCTGCCCCAGATTCTAACATCACCAAATAGGATATTTCCTCAGGAAGGCCGCTGTCGCGAGCCTCCTTCTTTAGCATGTGCAGATACGGCGCTATGGTCGCAAGGTAGGCCCGGGTGGTTTCTCTCTGGTCGTACGCATATTTCCGGATGAACGTCCGTACTCTCGGCGTATTTTCTTCCCTCGGGATAGCAGGAAATTGTTCCTTTTTCGTATAAGATGATTTCTTGTAAAAAGGCCCGAAAGCAATGGCACGGGAAAAGGCGTTCGCAATGGAAGGGCGATAATCAAGGCTTTCCTTGAGACTCTTTGCAGTAGTAGCGCAACCGCCGGCTGCCAGGACAACGATCACCAGCGCTACCGACCAGGTTACACCCCGGTGGACAACGTCAGACTCTGGCCTTTTCTTGCGGGAGACGTTCCGAGTGCTCACCCAACTAAGACCTCGAGAAAAAAAGAAACTTCCTACAACCCTTTCCATCCCCATGGCTGGATGATACCAGAATGTCGCCAGGTGTCAACGAACAGCGGTGCGCTAATCGCGCCAACACGGCACCCAGATTATTTCAAGAGATCGGGCAAGCCCTGTTTAGCTTGACCGCCCCTTCCTTTACCCTCTTGAGCAGCGGGGAATTGCAAAGCGATGTGTGATGGGGTTACGTTGATCTTGCCGCCAACGTTGGCCATGACGAGGCATGCTTCGTGGAGCTTGTCATGGCCAACGTCGGTGTACGACTCGTTATGTTGCATTGGCCAGTGAATATGTATTACGGGCGACTCTTGAGAGACGCTGATTTCTAATTCAAGAACTCTATCGCTGCTTGAATCAGTGTCCTCATTTTCCTTCTTCAGGGCCTCTACTCGGTCTCGGGCATAAGCCATGGCTGCAATTATGATACACTCTGATGTGGATCGATCTAGAATCGTGGAAAGAGGCTGTTCGGATATTTTTTGCACAAGCCGAATGCCCCTTGCCGATAGCTGCTGGCTCATTAGAGAGATAGCCAAGTCGATTACATCTCGTAAGTTCGTGTTATTAGCCGTCGAAGCTGTCCCTCTTACGAACGACCTAAGGACATCGATGATGCTTCCGGCCTTTCGAACCTGCGTCGTGACTATTTCCAGTCGCTGCAGAATAAAATTCTGTTCAGTCTGGTTCAAGGTGCTCTTTTGCACGACCATTTTTAGCACCTGCGATGCGATCATGAGGGCATTCAAAGGTTGAGAGATCTCGTGAGCGAAACCCCCGACAGCCTCCTTCAAGGCCCTGAGTCGAAGTATCTCACTGGGCGTCAAGTCTGGCAGAGAGGCCGAAGCGGAAGCGGCTTGATTATCGGGCATATTCTACGGCCCTGCTTTCTTTAATCACCACTATTTTGATTTGCCCGGGATAGGATAATTCTTTTTCAATCTTCTTCTTTATGTCCCGGGCTAGCAGCGTAAGCCCGTCATCCGAGATGTTGGCATTCTCTACAATGATGCGAATTTCCCTTCCCGCTTGAATGGCGAAAGATTTGCTGACCCCTTTAAACGAATCGGCGATCCTCTCCAGATCCTCCAGCCTCTTTACGTAGTTTTCCAGCATCTCCCTACGGGCACCCGGTCGCGCCGCTGAAAGGGTGTCAGCCGCCTGAACCAACGCCGCTATGGTGGTTGTAGGCTCTTCGTCCCCATGGTGAGCCGCGATAGCGTTCACAATAAGCGAAGATTCGCCAAACCTACGAGCAATGTCTGCTCCAATAATTGCGTGGGCACCCTCAACTTCGTGATCAATGGCCTTCCCAATGTCGTGGAGCAACCCTGCCCGCTTTGCCTTCTTTTGATTCAAACCCAGTTCTGCAGCCATTATACCGCACAAGAAGGCAACTTCAATAGAGTGGAGATAAACGTTTTGTGCATACGACGTTCGATACTTTAGCTTTCCCAAGAGTTTTATGAGTTCCGGATGTATGCCATGCACACCGACGTCGAAACTCGCTTGTTCCCCAGCCTCAATTATGGCTTCCTCTACCTCTCTCGCCACTTTCTTGACTACTTCCTCGATGCGAGCTGGATGAATTCGACCGTCATTAATGAGCCTCTCAAGAGAAATGCGCGCCACTTCCCTACGTATCGGATTATAGCCGGAAAGAATAACAGCTTCAGGGGTATCATCGATGATCAAGTCTATGCCTGTTGCAGCTTCGATTGCCCTAATATTTCGGCCTTCTCTACCTATAATTCGGCCTTTCATCTCCTCGTTTGGGAGGTTTACCACCGAGACTGTTCTCTCGGCCACGTAGTCTGCAGCATAACGACCTACAGCCGTAGCAATAATTTCCTTGGCTTTCTTGTCTGCCTGAACAGCGGTTTCCTCTTCTATTTGGCGGATCATTCGGGCGCTATCAATTCTTGTTTCATCTTCCACTCTCTTGAGAACGATCTCTCGAGCCTCCGCAGCGGACAAACAGGCAAGCTGCTCCAATTTTTCGTTTTGCTTGCGCAGGAGATTTTCGGCCTCCTTCTCTTTGTCTTTGGCTCTTTTATAGGTATTTTCTATTTCCTTCTCGTGTTTTGCTAATGTTTGTTCCTTGAATTCTATTTGTCCCGATTTACGCTCAAGATGCTCCTCCTTCTTGAGGAGCCGAGCCTCTCGGGCAGAAAATTCAGCCCTGCGCTCGCGAAGTTCGTTCTCGATGTCAGCTTTGGCCTGAAACAGTTTATCTTTTGCCTGTAACAGAGCCTCTTTTTTTATTGTTTCAGCTTCTTTTTGCGCTTCCTTTAGGACCTCAGCAGCCTTAGTCTGAGCCGCATGGAGGCGGCTACGGTCGATGAACCGCGCCGCAGCATATCCGGCTGCAATCCCCAGGATCAGTCCAACAAGGGAAGGAATCAAATACACAAAAGATTCCACAATTCCCTCCGTTATAGAATTGTAACGGGATGTTTTGACAAGAGAAAATCAGATATTAGACGGAAAGTGAGAGACTTGGATGACTAAAAACTGTTCCTGATTTCTCTGGTATATATCTATGGCCACAGGGAGCTTCCGTGGTAGAGATCACATCCCATTTGTCGTATCGCGTTAAGCTTAGGAGGAGAATTTGTCGAGTCCCCCGCGCTGAGCCGTGTGTACAGATCTTTTGAACCTGGTTTCCCAGGTGGGCTCCTTGCTGCTGCTTTAGGCTTCCCACTTCAAGGTGGGCATGCACACCACAACCGCTTTCGGTTCCCTTATTTTGAGTGTTGGCTCAAAAAATTACTGCCTATCACGTACTCCGCAGGGGACTATAAACGATTTCTCTTCCGATTCGTCTCAGGAGTATCTTTTGGATACCCCTTCGTCGTGACTCCTGTTCCGCTCCTGGAGTCGTTTTTCTTGAAACTTCTCGTCCGCTATGTTGAGCAGCGTTAGAATAGCGAGATCCATAGTCGATACGACCCCGCTGTGTCGTTTTATGGTTTCCGCCTTCTCGTTAATGTAGTCAGCCAGCCTTTGCACATACTGGACATTCCCGTGTCCTTTTATCCCATACTCTCTGCCGAACAAACGTACTCGAACCACATCCGTATTATTGCCGGACGGGCCTACTTCCTGGGAAGAAGTACGAGTGCGTGTTGTCAGGTGAAAGCCTCCAATTTCTCTATAATTATGTCTAGCTTACCTTTGGCAGCTTTATGGTCTTTTTGCAATTTCTTGATGGTCCTATCGAGTTCTCCAATCCTCTTGTCCCTTTTTTCGAGTTCCCTTCCAAACCGCTGTTCTTGTTCTCTCTTGGATTGGTCATTCTGTTCTATGAGATGCGTGATCTTCTCTTCAAGAAGAGCAAGCTTGTCGAAATCCATACGGGTCTCCCTGTCGCGTTATTGAGATCCTTTTTGATTATATTTCTTTACAAATGGGTGTCAAGAATTATGTTGAACAGGTGAAATGCGCCAAGAGTCGGTTTATCCAGGGTACTAACCACGTTGCGCTTGTAGATCGTATATGCGCCGAGGCGATGTCCTACATTGATTTTTGACCTTTATGCCTTTACCTCCTTCTGTTCGGCCCCTAATGATTGTTCAATTTTTTGTACCTTTCTGTGGAACGTGTTCCGACTTATGCCGAGCCTCTCGGCGGCACGGAGTTTGTTCCCGCGACTTCTCTCGAGGGCTTTTATGATAAGATGCCTTTCCACTTCTCCCATGATGAGGGGATGAATATTTTCTACTCCATTATCAAGCAAATATTCTACAAGGCGGTCTAGGGAGCTGCCAATGCTCTCCGGACCCGCGCCGTCAACGATCTGCTCTAATGATGGGCTTACTCCTGAACTTTCTACGCTTACGGGACCTTCTTTGTCTTTCATTACCCTACCGATACCTCCCCAAAAAAGCTTTCGACCATTTCGCTTATCCTTCCAGGGTCTCGTTCGCGAAATACCTTCTCTCGGAAATCGGCACCATTGGGAAAGTTGCGAGAGTACCATCCAAGGTGTTTTCTCATCCGACGCACCGTTTTTTCTACCCCCCATCGTTGGTATGCAAAGGAGTAGTGCATTTTTATCACCCTGAGGATGGTTGTTTCGGATTTTTTCTTAAACGGCAATGGCGACAGATTCTCCATAACCTGTCTTGGAAACCAAGGCCGCCCTAAAGCCCCTCTCCCGATCATTATCCCATCGCAACCCGTTTCTCTGAGCATGGTGTTGGCCGTCGCGACATCCACAATACCCCCGTTGCCGATGACCGGGACACCAACCGACTCCTTCACTCTTCGTGTAACAGACAGAGACGCAGGACCGGAATGTCTGTTTGACCGAACTCGCGAGTGAACAATTATAGCATCAGCGCCTTCGAATTCAAGCATTTTGGCAAACTCGGAGGCATTTTGACTCTTCTCGTCCCAACCAGACCTGATTTTTACTGTCAAAGGAACGGACATGGCCGACCTCATAGCCGCAACTATACTTCTCGCTAGGGACGTATTTTGCATGAGCGCTGCTCCAGCCCCTTTGCGTACTATGCGTCGCGCCGGACATCCCATGTTGACGTCAACCGCTTTCGCACCTTTCTCTTCGAGGATTGACGCGGCTTGAGCCATTACATACGGATCATTCCCGCTCAACTGACAAAAAATGGGGACTGAATGGTCCATGAGTTCCGTCGCCGATAGCTTGTCAAATGCTGCTATCACGGCAAAAGAACTTATCATCTCGGTCCAAAGCGCTGATACGCCGAAGTGCTCAACTGTTTTCCTGAAAGGAATATCCGTTATTCCTGCCATAGGGGCAAGGAATACGTTCCCTTCCACTTCAAGGTTTCCGATCTTCATCAGCCAAACTTGACGGCTTTTCTTCTCTCAAACGATAAATTTTCTGCCGGCTCCGAGATACTGCCAAGGACCGAGGTGGCACGTCTTTGGTAATCGTGCTCCCCGCCCCAATCAGACTGCCTTCGCCTATTTCAACCGGTGCCACAAACTGGACATCGGACCCAACAAAGCAGCTGTCATGTATTATCGTTGGATGTTTCTTCTTCCCGTCGTAGTTGCACGTTATCGTACCACAACCTATGTTCACGTCCCTACCAATAGTACTATCTCCAAGGTACGTTAGGTGAGATGCCTTAGTCCCGGCGCCCACAAGCGTCTTTTTAACCTCGACGAAGTTTCCTATTCTAGCGTTCATCCCTATATCAGATTCGGGCCTTAAATGAGCCATAGGGCCAATGGACGCGCCGTCTCGGACGACGACTTTATTCAGCCTTGACCCTTGCAAAACGCTTACCCGATCGCCTAAAACGGAATCAAATATGTGGACGCCCGATTCAACTATACAGTCCTTCCCGATAACGGTCTTGCCTCTTACAATGGTGCAGGGATAAATAATCGTGTCCGAGCCCACCTCGACCGTATCATCTACGTACGTTGTACAAGGATCCACTAGAGTGACACCCGAGTCCATCAATCTTTCTCGCACTTCATCCCAAACGATGCGGGAAGCCCTTGCAAGTTCTGACCTACGATTGATTCCCAATGCCTCTTCAGGTCGTTCCAGCACGAAAGGATGCACCGATACCCCTCGTTTCACCGCCTCTTCCACAATATCAGTAAGATAGTATTCGCCCTGTGAATTATTCGGGCGTACAGCATCGATCAACGCATACAACAGATGAGCAGACACAACATACATTCCAGTATTAATTTCTTTAACCGTTTTCTCCTCGGGCTCGGCGTCTCTCTCTTCGACAATCTTAGTAACCAGTTCTCCGTTATTATGCCTAATAATGCGGCCATAGCCACCAGGATCGTCAACACGCGTGGTCACGACCGTCAAGCGGCTCATTGTTTCGTGGTGAAATTTTAGTAATGCGGTTATCGTTTGTGGCCGAATTAACGGTACGTCCCCGCAAAGTATAAGGACGCTGCCGCTGCAATGTTCCATAACTGACCTGGCAGCTGCCACGGCATGTGCTGTCCCTAATTGGGGCTCTTGTTCGACAAACTCCACTGTATATGAAACGAGGGAGTCTCGAACAGCTTCCCCATCATGTCCTACAACCACACAAATGTCATTAACGTTAGCATCTAGTAGAGATTCCACTACATAATGTATCATAGGGCGACCGGCTACGGGATGAACAACCTTGCACATGCGAGACCTCATCCTCGTGCCCTTACCGGCGGCCAATACAAGGGCGGCGCACTTTTCCATTGCAAATCACCGAGAAAATATCCGTTTCGACCAAGCAAACGTATCCCTTGATATGTGCACTGTCAAGATTGTACAAAGACCGTCACCGGTCGATGAATCAAACACTGAGAACTAAATGGAGTGCTTTCTGGAGCTACGGCAAGGCCAAAGGGATTCGCAAAGCTAGAATGGAGCTATTACCGCCACTATAGCACTCTCTTTTTCGTGGGGCTTACAGAATGATGGTGTGAGAATATGGAACAGCGAATACTGAAGAAGAAAGTTGCCGTTCTGGGTTCGGCATCCGGCAAGCTCACCGAAGAACAACATGAGAAAGCCTACGCTGTCGGCGCAGCTATTGCCCAGTTAGGCGGTGTTGTCTTGACAGGAGCGTGCCACGGCCTGCCCCACGATGCCGTACGAGGGGCTAAGGATAGAAACGGCCTTACCATAGGCATTTCACCAGCAGCTCACCTTGAAGAGCATATTGCCTATTATGGCTATCCCACTGACGGCAGCGTGCTCATCTTTACAGGCATGGGGAGGAAAGGAAGAAACGTGATCCTTGTCCGCAGCGCCGATGCCTGTGTCTTTGTTGGAGGAGGCATGGGAACATTGAATGAATTTACCATAGCACTGGATGAACTTAGTGAAAAAGATGCCATCGCGATCCTTGTAGGCAGCGGTGGAATTGCCGACGAACTACCGAAACTCCTCGCTCAATACGGGACGCCGCCTACGCCGTTCATAATCCACGAATCCAATCCTGATACCCTAGTAGAACGCATCTTCTCACCCCTCCCAAAAAGGTGACACCCATGAGAGACCCCCTCCTCCCTGAAGCATTGTTCAAACGCGACGAGGTCATACATCGAGCTGTCTTGTCCGGAACAATGATTCTTTCTGATGGAGCTAGGCAGGATTCATGGGACAGAATCAAGTTTGACGTGACCGGCAACATCCGCGCCACCTTGGAATGCCCTTTGTCTGACCTCTCAGCATACAACACGATTGCCTTGGCGGTTCACAACGAGGGCGACAGCCCTGTCCGTGTAGGGCTACGACTTATACACGGGTCTAGAACATTCCGGGCCGAGATGAATGATTTCTCTACGACAGGCGATAGAGAAATAGTGGAACGTCGCTGCCGGCGCGAGATCAAGTTCCATCGCGAATGCTTCGGCACGTACGGCCTCAAGACTGATTGGGATGATATTCGTGAAATTCAGGTTCATTTTGCCCTCGAGTGGGGGAAATCAACTGAAACCCCTTCCTGCGTGTATCTTGAGGGTTTTTTTGTCGAAGGCAGGCGCATTCCCAACGGGCCGAGATTGACAGCTCAAGGCCTTGCGAGCCACGCCCTGGGAGAGAAAAACCTTAAGCTTCTTTGCTTACCCAAAGACATTGGCCCGTTCAATGAACAAAATCTAGGCTTACTCATCCCTCCCCCACATCCTTATCAACTGGAAAGCCCGCAGGAGATCCTTGATGGATGCATTATGGGGCAACGAATGAGTCTGCCATACTCGTGGGATGGAAAGCCGGTGGCGGAGATGGAATGGGAGCATTTTCTCCATCGCCACCATGTTATTAGAACCCTGGTCCGACACTTTGCCGATACCGGATCCGTTGAGGCGGCTCAATGGATCAACGGAGCGATCCGTTCCTGGATCTCAAGCTTTCCTGCACCTCTTGAGGCCAACGGGGGAGCAAGTCCAGCTTGGGAGACCCTGTCGGTCGCCTGGCGAATAAGGGAATGGTTGTGGACACTCGGGCTGATGTGGAAAAGCCCTGTCCTTGAAGTTGACACCCGCATCGCCATGTTGGCGTCCCTCTGGGAATCGGCCCAAAGTCTGATGCACCACAAAGGCCATCCCAACAATTGGCTGGTGGTCGAGTCCGGGGCATTGGCTCTCCTCGGGCTCTGCCTCCCTCAATTTAAGGAAGCTGAACAATGGTTCTCTACTGGATTGGAACGGTTATCCGTAGAGTTAAAGAGACAGTTTTTTGCCGATGGAGTCCACTTTGAACTCTCCCCCAAGTATCATGCCATCTGCATGGGTGTGTTGTTGGATTTGATGTATGCAGCCGCATGTTACAAGACACCCATTCCGGACAGCATTCCAGCGGTGGTGAAAAAAGGTATCGATTATCTCTCTTGGATAATGAGACCTGATTATACGTGGCCGGCCCTAAACGATTCGGGCGGGATCCTGGGGAATTACCGGCCGTTGATGAGGTATGCAGATCGAGTGCTTGGGCGAAGCCATTCTAGCGACACGGCCGAAGAAGTAAGGCAATCTCCTGTGACGACAGGATGCAAGACTTTTCCCGACGCCGGTATAACGATCATTCGATCAGGCCAGTACGAAAGCCCAACATATGTCCTTTTTCGTTCCGGCCCTGCTGGCGCTTCCCACGTTCACCGAGACGTGCTATCCTTCGAACTCCACGCTATGGCGCGAAACTGGCTCGTAGATCCGGGGATCACATCTTATGCTCCCTACGAATCGACCGCATATTACCGTTCCGCAAAAGCACACAACACAATTCTTATAGACGGTAATGAACCGAGGCCTGATCTCGGACATTTCAATAAACGAATAAGAAGCGGCAGGGAAAACACTTTTCCTCTCTTCGGCGAAGATGTGCACATCGCGTCGGGTATTTACCGTGGACCATGGGACGGACTGACAAGGGACCATACCTGGATTCGATCCGTCATCTGCGTCAAAAATGGCCAGTATTTCCTCTTAGTTGATGAGTTATTTGGCGTCGGCTCACACGTTGTTACAACGTGCTGGCAATTAGCTCCTGCCGCAGTGCATTTTCTCAACGAAACCAATTCCATTCTCGCGGTTGATACTTCATCTGGGACTGCCGTTCAGATCAAGCCGGTGACGACCCATGAAGGGATACATGTTCACATTCTGAAAGGTTCCGAACTCCCTTGGGGAGGGTGGGTCTCCAAGTACGGCTCGGACGTGCCTGCGCCTAATTGTTGCTGGGACATGAAAGTCGATTTCCCTGCCCGAATCGTATGGTTCTTTACGCCCGTGGGAAAGGGCGCCTCGTCGGACATCGTTTGTAATTGCGTAACCAATAACCAGTCACGGAATACGGAATTGGAGATTTATGCACCGAACAGGTACAAAGACATTGTGACCGTTGAGGGCCATGACCCGTCATCAGTTCAGGGACGCCAGTGGCACGAGAGGATGTCTGCTCGCCTCATCAGAGTTTACGCAGGCCGTTAAGGTCGGAGCTATAAAGCAATATCCTCATCGGAGGCGATCTAAAGACTTCTTGTACTAAATGCTACGGTGGCCATGACGAGGAATATCACGGCGAACAAGATCCCCCAGATTAGCAAAACTGGAAACAATACTGCCAACGCAGCTCGACCGGTGGACACATTGTGCACTTGACGCACACCAACGATAACCAGAATTAGCTTCCAGAAAGCAGCAACAATCCACCCTAGGGATGGAATCACATTAAAGATGTCGGGACCAGTGGCATAAGACACAATGCGCAGAGTGGCTTCAAAAGGTTTGTTTCTCGCCCCAAACAGAAAAATCGACCCGTGAAGGATCAAGGACCAGAGCGTGGTCCAGAGGCATACGAGGACAGGCATGAGTATTCCCACAAACAAGGTTATGCCGGATGATAGTTTGCTTTGGGACACAAAAGGGACTTCAAACAAAGACCCTAAAACGTAACCAGCAAGATTCCCGGTTGTACCGATAACTATTGCATAGAGCAGGGGATGAAGCCATCCACCTGTGCGCGGCATGGAGGTAAAGAAACGAACAGGCTCGAGAAGACTCTCTCTCAAGGTGGCGCCAAGGGCGTGGAAGAATCCCAATTCTTCTATATTTTCCCACGGACACGAATACTGTCTCTCCTGCCATGGCATGATACTATTGTCAGGGCTAGGGGCCATTTTTTCTGATTCGTCCGCGCCACTCATCTCATCGACGAATGGCCCTGAACTGAGACGGTTTCCACAGGATGGACAAAATCGAGAGCCTTCATCCGGACTATATTCTCTACCGCACTTGGAACAGTACACGCGATGTTTCCTTTTTTAGAATTCTTGATTCACAGAAAACAAAATGTAGGGGCTGCTAACCCAGATAATACTAGCAAGGCGCTCAAAAAACATCGGCCGAGAAGACATAGATGCGGGTCCCTTCTTCTTTCCAAATATCCTTAGGCAACCCCGCCTTGCGGCATGTTTCCTCGAGGAAAGTGATTGTATCCCAGTCTCTTTCGCTCGCAACCTGTGGAAGAAGAAGGCCCGATCTACTCCCCTTTCTGATCAACAAACCATGGACCCCTACGGTGATTTCTTCAGGACCAAATATTTCTTTGAATGGTGTCAACACCGATATCTCGAGGTCGATATAGGGTAGCTCGTCGGCCGTCAACGGCATGAAGCGAGGATCACTAAAGGCTGCCGCTTTGGCCATGTCGCTGACCGTTTGAGACAGCGGCTTGTCTGATTCCAATGATCCGATACAGCCCCTCAGCATGCCCTTCTTATAAAGGGTTACGAACGCCCCATGTCGCTCGTTAAGCTTCGTTGAGTCACTGGGAATAGGAGCGACTGTCTTGCCCCAGGCTGCATTTTCGATGGCGGATCTGGCTACTTGGCGCAGCAACTGCTTTTCCTCCGGGGACAACCCGAGATCTACTCCCACCTTCTCTTTCCTCGGGGACATTGTAATCCCTCCTTACAGATGTTATCGCATTTGTAGCAAAGGCGTACCGTGGTTGCAACATGGTGAAAACGGTTATTAATCAAGGAAACAGAGGCAGCCCAAGTAGGCCGCAAGTCTCTTCCATTCCCATCATAAGATTCATATTCTGAACCGCCACACCTGAAGCGCCTTTGACGAGATTGTCTATCCCTACCATGACGACGGCTATCTCAGTGCGCTCATCGATTTCCACTGCTATGTGGCATTGGTTGGAACCTCTTAATCGAGCCGTGTCCGGATATACCCCCGGCGGCAGTATAGTTATGAACGGCTCATGCTCGTAATGCGAGCAGTAGATGTCTCTCAAAGCAGCGCCGGTCGTCTCGTCTTTAAGAGGAAGATAGATGGTACTCACCATACCGCGGGAAACAGGAATAAGGTGTGGAGTAAAGCGCACCTTTACGTTTTTACGGCTCAGTTCGGACAGCTCTTGTTCCATTTCAGGTATATGACGATGTCTAGTCACACCATAGGGCTTGAAGCCTTCGCCTGACTCGCAAAAGCTTGTGGTCAGTTTTGCCCCTCGTCCTGCCCCGGAGATGCCTGACTTCGAATCGACGATTGGACAATCTGTGTCAACTTTGTCGCAGTTCATAAGTGGTGCCAGTCCGATGATAACAGTGGAAGGGTAGCAGCCTGGATTGGCGACAAGATCAGCCCTTGTTATTAGAGATCGTTTGATCTCTGGCAACCCATATACAGCCTTGGTCAATATGGAAGGCGCGTGATGAGTCCCATACCATTTTTGGTACACCGCTAGGTCTTTCAATCGGCTGTCCGCTGAAAGGTCTATGACCTTAATACCAGCTTCTAAAAGCGAGGCGGCTGTTGTGGCAGCTTCTCCATGTGGCAGAGCAAGAAAAGCTATATCTGCGGTTGGATTCTCCAGTAGGTACGCCAACTCAAAGAGATTGAAATCGTTGGCTCTTGTTATAAAGGGGAAGGCGTCGCTCACTTTGCGGCCCGCCCAATTCCTGGAAGAGCCAGCCATGACCCGCGCTTCCGGATGATTCCCCAACAAGCGGATCAGCTCCATCCCCGTGTAGCCAGTGGCGCCAAATATAAGTACTTTTACCATTGGCTAACACCAAGGATTGTGGATGAATCTATCCTATAGTTCGGGGCCTCTTTGGTAATCACTACGTCATGGACGTGGGATTCTTTCAATCCTGCGCTGGTGATTCGTATAAACTTTGCCCTTTGTCGCAACTCGTCCAGATTGTGTGCGCCGAGATAGCCCATTCCAGCTCTGAGTCCCCCTATGAGTTGGTTGACTGAGTGAGCCACCGGCCCTTTGGCCGGAACCATTCCAACGATACCTTCCGGGACGAGCTTGTTTTCAGGCACCCCTTCATGTTGGCCGTAACGGTCTCTTGAGCCTTCCCGCATAGCCTCCAATGAGCCCATCCCACGATAGGATTTGTAGGAACGACCCTGATATAGCACGATTTCCCCGGGGCTTTCGTCCGTGCCTGCAAACAAGCCTCCGATCATCACTGTGTAAGCCCCGGCCGCCAAGGCTTTGGTAATGTCGCCGGAAAATTTTACACCCCCGTCCGCCATGAGAGGAACGCCCAGTCGCTGAGCTTTCTTGGCGCAGTCCATTATGGCCGAAATTTGGGGAACTCCTACTCCGGCCACAATCCTGGTGGTGCATATGGAGCCCGGTCCGACTCCCACCTTGACTCCGTCGGCACCGGCCTTCTCAAGGTCTTCAACCGCCTCGGTTGTCGCAACGTTTCCGCCCACCACAGCCAAGCCCGGGAAATTCAGCTTAAAATACCGAACAGTTTCAAGGACATTTTTTGAGTGTCCATGGGACGTATCAACCACAATCACATCGACGCCTCTCTTGGCTAAGGCATGCACTCTCTCCTCTTTATCAGACCCCACACCAACGGCTGCCCCCACCCGCAACCGACCCATGTTGTCCTTAGAGGAATTCGGGTAGGTTATAGCCTTCTGAATGTCCTTGATTGTAATAAGCCCTTTGAGACGATTCTCAGAGTCAACAACGAGAAGCTTTTCAATGCGATGTTTGTGAAGGAGAGACTTCGACTCTTCTATCCCAATCTTCTCATCGACCGTGATGAGATTATCCTTCGTCATCACTGCCTCGACTTGGAGGTCGAGGTCTTGAACGAATCGCAAGTCTCTGTTGGTCAATATACCCTTGAGATACCCGTTGACGGTGACGGGTACTCCAGAAATGTGGTATTTCTTCATCATTTCCAGGGCATCGGATATCTTCTGATCCGGCGTCACGGTAATTGGATCCACGATCATTCCCGACTCTGACCGTTTAACCCTATCAACCTCCCGAGCTTGTTGCTTGATGCTCAAGTTGCGATGGATGATCCCTATTCCGCCCTGGCGGGCTAAGCTTATGGCCATCTGCGACTCGGTTACTGTATCCATAGCAGCACTAACCAAGGGGAGGTTGAGACGGATTTCGCGAGTCAAATAAGTGCTAACATCAACTTCAGAGGGGAGAACCTCCGAATAGCATGGGGTCAGAATTACATCGTCGAATGTTAATGCGTCTTCGATGGTCATGAATGAACCTCCGATGCTCTGTTACAAGGGTCACTACTTTCGTGACCTGTAATTGTCGGTCGAGATCCCTGTAAGACCAGGTCCCCAAACCTACCGTCCCTGTGTGTCGAGATGCTGGATTTTCGGCTTATCCATATCATAGGATTCTTTTTTGGGTGGTCATCGAAGTTCCACTTGTGGACGTGCGACCTTTCCTGCGCTGAATACCTTGCCAAGCGCATTAGCTGTGGATTCCATAAAAAAATCAAGATAATTCTCCCACTTCTTCTTCGGGTAGATAAGTTCCGGTTCTCCTTTGATGCCAGCGAGTTCGCGTGCTATTCTTACAGCGTCGTAAAAGTTTCCTAGCCCATCTACCAGCCCCATCTTCTTGGCCTTTTCGCCCGTGAAGAATCTCCCATCCGCAATCGATCGCAATTGTTTCTCGTCAGTCTTTCCCTTTCGGGCTTGAGCGACGTCGTGAATAAACTGCTCGTGAATTTCCACAGCAAAGTCTTGCAATATCTTCTGCTCTTCATCGGTCAAAGGCCGAAACATCGAGCCTATATCTTTGTATTTACCCGCCTTAATAATCCTGATGTTCACCCCCACGCGCTCCATGATCTTCTCAAGATCTCCAAGCATCATAATCACGCCAATACTCCCCGTTATTGTTCCGGCCGAGCACACGATCTTGTCCGCACTGCTGGCAATATAATAGGCAGCAGAAGTGCCCATAGTCTGCATGGATGCTACCACTGGCTTCTTTTCCCTTGTCTTCTTGATCTCTCTATAAATCTCCTGCGCTGGCGCGACTGCGCCTCCCGGGCTGTTGATGCGGATAACCACAGCCTTAACCGATGATCTTTTCTGAAATTTTCTCAGGTCCTTAAGTATTTCGTCTGCGGAAGTCAGTTCTCCTTCCAGGGTAACAACGCCTATTTTGTTAGACTCCAAGAAGTCGGTGAACCGCCTCACTGGCGCATCTTCATTAGTGTTGAGAGTGAACAATAGAGATATCCCGAAAAAGACCAATATTATAATGACGATAGCCAGGATCGACTTTCTTGTTCTAGACGGCTTCATTTGTGCTAAAAGGTGCACCTCACAATAAGCTGATGGCATACAGCCGTAGTTCGTGAATGACGCAACTTATCAAAAATACTTTGACCCCGCAAGACATGCCCCCGCAACGTCTCAGCATAAAGGAATTCTGGGGCTGTACAAGTACCCCAAAGAGGCTGACCCCACACAAAAATGCTAAGCTTTCAATATCGATCTATGAAAGCCTGTGTTTCTGCATGAGCGCGTTCAAGAAATCCTCATTGTTCTCGAGAACCCTGTCTGCGCGATAATCATCGAGACCTGCTCCAATGAGGATCTCTCTCGCACGCTTTCTATCGATAAGATTTTCTGGGGAATGGGTGTCCGTATCGATGACGAGGATTGCATCGGACTCACGAGCCAACCGGGCTACGTGACCATTGGTGAGACTGTGTCCGCCTCGGGCAGTAATTTCAAGTCTGACGCCGTTTCTTGCGGCCAACTCCACTTCAGCAGGGGTAATAAAACCAGGGTGCGCCAGAATATCCACGCCTGCCTGAATGGCCGCCAAATTTGTGCCGGGCGCAACAGGCTCCACCGGAGATTCTCCGTGAACCACAACAACCACAGCCCCGAGCCTCCTCGCTTCCTCAGCGAGATCTGGAATCTGAGCAGGGGGCGCATGGGTTATTTCAACCCCTGGAAGGACGAGAGTGGGCTGATACCGATTAAGCTCCTTGCTTACTTTAATGATCCTCGGCAGAACAAAGTCCACCGTAGAACCGTCAATGTGATCCGTCAACGCTATTGCGCGATATCCCTTTACCAAGGCACGCCTGACCAATTCGCTTGGGTTAAGGTCGCCGTCGCTGAACAGTGTATGAGTGTGAAAATCAATCATGCACGGACCTCCCACTTTTTTCTTCTTGATATAACGAGAGTTCCCAAAATGAAAGTTCCTTAATCGTATTCCATTGGAAGACGAGCCTCAGCAAAAAAATCTTTGCCTGCGCACATTTTTGGTCTAAGATGCCAACAAGATGATCAGAAGCCATAAAGCCTATTTTATTGCAATGTTTACCGCTCAGGAACATCGACCACCAGAATGCGGGAATCGCGGACTTCTCTTTGTGCTCGCATGGACAATTACTCTTGTCTTTTCCGTGACGCTAAACCCCAGTCTGTTTGCCTACGAGCTTATGGACGTAGTTCCTGGCGTCATAGATTCGCCTCAATTCAAGGGCAAAGACCCCTTGAGCAGTCTCCGGCTCGCTGTCGAACTATTACACGAAAAGAAGCTCAAAGGCTCTGATCTCTCCTTCGTTCTCTTGGATTGGGCCGACCAGTATCTAAGGGAACCCTCTGATCCGCTTGAACGTCTTAAGCGGTGGACTCAGTTAAACAGCGACGACAAACTCAGCCAACTAAAGATACCGAGGGACTTCCTTAACCGTATTCTACTGGCAGAATATCTTGTGGCAAAGACGCCATATCTCAAGTCCTCGCCCTTAAAGAGACTGGAGATCATTTCCGCGCTCGAGCGCAACAAGTTGGTGGAAGATTCTGTGGCATTATCTTACGCACGGCTGTACGGCGGCGCAGTGCTATTTGGATCCAGAAATGACCCAATCCCAAGCCCATTGGAAGCTTTAAATACGCTGAAAAAGCTTGAAGATGGACGGCTTATCGGCTGGCACTACCGCATGCCGGTGGAAACAGTTCTCGCTGCCGAAGCGGTCGCTTTAGATAAAGACTACCAAGCCGGATCTCCTCTCGAGAGATTGTCTCGACTCCGAGATTGGGAAAAGAAAGGCCTTATAAGTCTCCAGAGCAAACGCGATCTTGAAAGACTCCCCGCGTGGCGACTGCTTACTTCAGATCCCTCTTTTTTGAGAGCGGATCCTCGCACGAAAAGAGATAAATTGGTCAAATTAGAAGCGGAGAGGCTCATTTCCTCTTCAACGTTCGCGGAATTAAAAAGCATGTTTCGGCCTGCTCCACTGGCCCCCTCCATTAAGACAAAGCCTTCGCCGTTGCCGAAACAAGCCCCTGCCTCCGGCAAGTAAAACAAGACTGAAAGGAAATTGATGTGTGTGGAATTGCTGGCTTTGTGAGCAACACATTGTGGAATCGGGAAGTTGACTTAGGTTGGATCGACGCCGTTGTGCAGTCGCTGGAATCAGCCTTGGGAGAGACAGCCGACCACCTAGATAGCATCGATCGCTCCTTGTCGCTTCTGACGACCAAATTTGACCATCTGATGTCCTTCGGTCTCCACTATCGACTGATGACCCGTGGAACCACCCTGTCCAAAATCGATCACGCCAGACGCCTGTTGGAGGAAACGCAGCAAAACTTGGAATCCCTAGTGGCCTCCCAGGGGCCGTCCGAGACCCTCGAGAGGCTCATCGAATTGGTTAGAGACTTTTCATGGCAATTGGAGAGGGAGGTGTTGGGTGGAGCAACCAGAGCCCTCGAATTACTTCCCGAAAAACTGCGCCACGTTCAGCAGTCTCAAGGATTGGCCTTTCTGGCCTGGAGCGTCGAACAAGTGTTGGAGAACCTTGACCGCCTAGAGGTGCGTGGACGCGATTCAGCCGGTATCTCTATTCAGTGCCTTATTTCAGAGCCGTTATTCGACCGGCAACAAAGCACTCCAGGAAGCCTAGCTATTGGGCAGGAAATTGAAGACATAGAAAATGGTGTTAAACGAAGCGTCCATGCTGTGAGGATCGATGAGGAGACCGCAGCGTTAACTTTCACTTACAAAGTGGCCAACCTTGTTGGCCGTCTAGGAGACAACACCAGCGCGTTGCGAGCCCGCATTCGGCGCGATTCGCTGTTGTGGGACGCAGGTGCTAAGCTCCGTCAGGTGAATATCATTTCGCATACCAGGTGGGCGTCCAATGGGATCATCAGCCTACCCAACTGTCATCCCACTGATGGGAGTCTCGCCGGCGCAGAACATAACCCAACGCTGGCCGATAGGGCCGCTCAGTTCGTTCTCAACGGTGATGTGGATAACTACTACGACCTCCGCTCGAACCTGGTAGAAGCTCGGGGGTATTCTATCGACTCCACTGTCACCACAGACGCCAAAATATTGCCCCTTGTCTTTCGGTTAGGCACGGACCGCACGCAGCAGCTTCAAGATAGATTTGCAGATGTGATGAAGTTGTGTGAAGGGTCTCTGGCTGTGGTGATGCAGCACCCATTAGCTCCTTCCTCTCTGAGCCTAGGGGAGAAGGGCAGCGGACAGAGTTTATTTTTGGGGAAAGTAAGAGACGGGATTATCCTGGCCTCAGAGGTTTACGGTTTGGCATCCCTGACAAGAACCTCTTATAGCCTAGTCGGGACGGAGCGCGGCGGGACTCAAGTCCTTGTCGCCCCAGACGGTCATGATGGATTTGTGTTCCAAGGAAGGTATCTCGACGACAAAGGGCTGTTCGAACCCAAAGCAGTGCCCATTTACATACACTCGCGTGACATATTTCGCGGGCGGTATGACTACTACTTTGAAAAGGAAATTCACGAAGCATCCCTAAGCGTCTTCAAGACCATAAAAGGCAAGTACAGGAAGGGCATCGGCAGGATCGAATTCAATGCCGAGGGCTACGAATCCTTTGGAGCCCTGATCAGCCGTATCAGGGACGCCGGCCTCCCAACTATCAGACGAGTCATGGTAATTGGACAGGGTACCGCTTCCGTGGCGGCAATGGGCGTAGCGCATCTTGTGGCAAAATCTCTGGCAAAATCTCGCATAATTGTTCAATGGAGTAAGGCATCGGAAATGTCCGGATTCCTCTCCACTGAACCACTCGTGGATACACTGCTTATCGCAATTTCTCAAAGCGGCACCACCACAGACACAAATCGAACCGTGGATGTGGCTGCATCCCAGGGGGCATGGATTCATGCCATTGTCAACAGACGCAACTCTCCGCTCGTAGAAAAAGCCCATTCATACTTCTACACCAGCGACGGCAGAGACGTTGAAATGGCGGTGGCGTCCACCAAGGCATTTTATTCACAAGTTGCAGCAGGCAAACTCACGGCTCTGCTGCTAGCCCAAGAATTCGGAAGTCTTTCTGAAGATGAGATCTTCCATGATATAGAGGAATTGGAGAGACTGCCATCGGACATTCAATGGGTGCTCGATCACGCCCCGGCCATACAGAAACTCGCAGAACGCTACGGCCCCACCAGCAGAAATTGGGCCGTCGTTGGGAATGGCCCAAACAAAATCGCCGCGGACGAAATTCGCATCAAACTGAGCGAACTATGTTACAAATCCATACCTTGTGACTTTACCGAAGACAAGAAACACATCGATCTGTCCACGGAACCCCTTACCATAGTTGTGGCAAACGAACTCCCCGAAGAGATAGTGCAGGACACGGCTAAAGAAGTGTCTATCTTTAAAGCTCACAACGGCAGGCCCTTGGTTATATGTGCTCGCGGGGAAAAACGATTCCACGGCTACGCCGAAAGCGTCATTGAAGTGCCAACAACAGGAGCTGACTTGGGATTCGTTACAGCCACGGTGGCCGGGCACCTGTGGGGTTTTTACGCAGCCAAGGCCATTGACGCCCATGCAGATATTATAAGAAATCTTCGCACGATGCTTACCGTCGCCCTCGAGGATCCTAGCGCTTGGAATCCAGCCGCGGTCCGCGCGGCCTGGCAGGAGTTATCCACCATGATACAAGAGGGCGAAATGAACGCCTCATTGCCCGCATCCAGCGTGGCTGCACTTTTCATTTCCCGCGATAGAGTTCTTGCTGAAGCCCTCCAAGAAGCGCCCGCTGACGTCCTTGTGCACGGCATAGGTACCCTCAAGCAAGCCTTGGACGAAGTGACTCGCCCGATTGACACAATTCGACACCAGGCCAAGACCGTCACGGTAGGGATATCGCGACCTCAGGTTGTCTTGCCCACAGTCTTCTTGAAGACAATGGAGAAATTGTCGGCAGACATCCAAGAAATAAAGGAAGCAGACCTACGCATGCTGAAAAATCTCGGACCAGTCATCTCTGACGTAACAGGAGGCCTTCACTATAAAGTGCTGTACGAAACCGATACGAAGGCACCTTCATGCGCCCCGGATTCTCCCACTATTAAGACCATCGCAAGATCAGGAATATGCGAAGGCAAAGAATCCCGTTACGACGCTCCTAACTGCGCGGGCGGAAGCAAGAAAACAGCCCTTAGGCTTCGTAGAGCCATCTGGAGTTCCGGCCGGCTTGGACAAGAAAATTTACTCGTCATCCCCCTCTACCCAGACAAGAGTGACGATTGCACTGGAATCCTACTGTTCCACGTTGTATTCGCCCAACGCGCATCCGTTCAGCAGAAGCTAGGAATTTTGCGCTGCCTCGGGAACCGATATTATGAACTCATGGAACGCCTCGACGACACGGGGTTGTCCTACTCAGTTGAAGGCTTCCTCGAGAAGGTAACTCCTAGGGATCTCGTCCTCATGTCCGTGGACAACTTAGTATTGCAAAATATGTCCAAGTAACATCTAATTCTCATACATGTAAATGAGAATGAGCCTATCCCATCAGCTATTTCTATTGGCGTCATTACAGCGGTTCTCGAAAGTACTGTCCAGTTTCTCACGTGCCCTTGTCGAATTCGCGGTCAATTTCAAGCCGCTATATGCGAGGATTTTGGCGACAGGGGAAAGGCGGAAAACACTTGACATCAAATTAGATAGAAAATAATATAGTTTATCATAGTTAGGAATAATAACTAATGTAATACTTGACTAAAGAGCCTCCCCCGACATGAAATCCACCAAACAAACAACAACCCCCCTTGTCATACTTGCCTTCGCCCTCTTAATCGCGCAAAACGATCTGTCCTACGCTTTCGAGATCTTCCCACGTCCCATAAATGAATGCGTCGCAGCAGTGGGAGATACCCTCGCCAAGATTGCACGCAAGTATTATGGCGACGCCAGCCTCGGCAGAGCGCTTGGGAGTCAGAACCCGTCAGTGCTGGGACCGGGCGGGTTTAGAGGTGCAGTCACTCGAGAACTCATCCCTGGAACGAAGCTGTACCTATACGACTCGAGGTCGGAAGCGGTAGTCGCAGATGAAAGGTACAACCCTCCTACGGGTATGCCGGATGAGGTCCTCTATCTGGTCAATAAGGTCCCGTTTCAAGGTATTCCGTATGACAAACAGTATTTTAGATACCGTTTGAGTTCAGTTCCCACCCTAGCATGGGGCTATGTCGTCAGCGGGGTTGATCGGAACAAAGAGCGCTTTCTAGAAAGAGATCTTATCTATATCCGCTTTCGTCCATCCAAAAGACAGAAGATACTTGTGGGGGATCGTTTTGGCGTTTATCGGGATAAAGGACCTTTGTATCATCCAGTAGATTTCACCAAGGAGATTGGGTACCTAACGGACGTTGTAGGGGAGGTGGAGATCGTGAGTACCGGCCACGACCTTATAACGGGCATTGTCTTGGAGAGCTATGCTGAGATAGAACGGGGAAACAAGGTATGTTTTTACGTGCCTCGCGCCAAGCAGATAGTACCTTCAAAGACTCATCGGTTGTTCACCGGCGTAATACTGGCGACAGCCAACAAGGAGGGCTATTCTTTTCTCAACAGCTCTTCAGAAAATGATGTAGTTTTCGTTGACCGGGGAGAATGCGACGGTGTAAGTGATGGAACGTTGGTAAACATCTATCGACCGGCAGAGCCAGTTGCTGATCCTTATTTTCCTCGATGGACATTGAACCCGGATGCTTACATGGGGGAGGGGATTGTCTTGAAAACCTTTGACAAGAATGCGACCATTCTTATCACACGCTGCCGGGAAGAAATTGTGCCAGGCGATGTTGTCAAGAGTGTGTCAGATTGAATCTACGCGGCGCCAATCTCTCGCCTAGGATTCTGAGAGGATCTCTCTGTAGTGAATGAGACGAATGCTCACACCCCTTTGTCTTATTGGTTGGCGCTGGAGCGTGTGCCCGGGTTGGGTCCTATATCAATCGCACGGTTGATACGAGCGTTTTCATCTCCCGAGAAGATCTTCCAGGCTAGCAAGAAAGACATACGATCACAAGCTGGATTGTCTGAGCGCGTCGCAGATAATATTGTTGGGTTCAGTCCTGACGCCTCTGAAATCCTTAAGGAGATGGAAATCATCTCCAACCTGGGTGCCCACGTCATTACTCGGTGGGACGCCGAGTATCCTCAGAACCTAAAAGAGATTTACGATCCCCCAGCTCTGCTCTTCGCACGGGGTCGTTTCACCCCAGAAGACTCGAAAGCAGTTGCCGTTGTGGGCACCAGAAATCCTACACGCTATGGCATTGAGCTGGCACAAGCGATTACCCGGGACCTGGTTCACGCAGGAGTTACAATTGTGAGTGGCCTTGCGAGGGGCATAGACACCGCGGCCCACTGGGCGGCGATACGCAACGATGGACGCACCATAGGCGTTTTGGGCTGTGGAATTGATATTTGCTATCCAAGGGAAAACAAAGACCTCGTAAGCGTCATCGAACAACAAGGAGCGATCATTAGTGAGTTCAGACCTGGCGTAGCACCGCTAAAAACAAACTTTTATCGGCGAAATAGAATCGTCTCGGGCCTAACAAAGGGGACGCTCATCGTCGAGGCCGCTCCCCGAAGCGGTTCCCTCATTACTGCGGCGCACGCTCTGGACCAAAACCGAGAAGTTTTTGCCCTGCCGGGGAGTGTATTCAACAAACGCTCATGGGGCCCTCACCATTTGCTGAAACAAGGCGCAGCCTTGGTAGAGTCTGCACAAGACGTCATAGAAATACTCTTCTCGCAAGAAAAGAGTACCCTCCCCCCTCCCCCGAAGATCGATATCGACTACTTAGAAGAGCTGTCAGAGATGGGCAGAAAGGTCTTCGATGCCATTGACCTGGACCCTGTACATATCGACATCCTTTGTGAACATCTCACTATCGACGCAGGTAAGCTAGCCGGAGTGCTTCTTGAACTGGAACTGCGCGGTCTGATTCTACAGCACCCCGGCAAGATGTTTTCTCGATCTCCCACGTAGGAGCATACCGCCTTTATAGCGATTCCCGGAAATGGGCGCGAATTCCATGCACCTGTCCCTCTGTCATTCCCGTGAAAACGGGATGCCGGGAACTCTGGATGCCTGATCGCGTCGGGCATGACAATACATGGCCTGAAGAGCTAATTCCATAAAGCGCCAACACCTTCAACGTGCCTAAGCAGTTATGGAAAACCTTACAACGACATCCTTTGATTTAGACACAAATTCAGAGAAACACCGTAGTCAATAAAATTTGTCAGGAGGCCTTCTTTCAGGAACATAAGCGTCGGGAATTTTGCCTTCATTCCATTCCTTCGTGGCATACAATGCGCAGTAACAGCTCCCGTACTCTATTACGTCTGCCTCTCGATATTCGCATGGGCAGATAATATCCTTATCCTTTTCCCTATTTCCGGCAGCCAATCGACACGGACAGCTCATGTATCCGTAGCGCTGTTTGTTGGCCACGAGCCCTTCGAGGAGCTCAAGAACCTTGCTCTTGTTTTTGTTAAAGAAGTAACCTTTCGGTTCCTGGACCCTCTTGAGCATTTCGTAGAGTTTTTCCAATTCATTCATCTGATTTTCTCCACAAACAATTGTTGAATCCCGCTGATGTCATCGAAGATGTAATCTGGTTTGAAGTCATACTGCGGCAACTGCTCACGACTTGTGGCTCCTGTAAGCACTAGAGCAGCGTCTATCCCCGAGTTCCGTGCAAAAAGGACATCCGTATCCATCCTGTCTCCGACGATGAGGCATTCACTGGGTGAAAGATGAAGTCTTTTCATCGCCAACAAGGCCATGTCATTCTCAGGTTTGCCGAATACTTTGTCTGGTCGTCTGCCGATAGCCGCTGCAACAGCAGCCACGATACACCCTGCGCCCGGTACAAAGCCTCCTTCAGTGGGGAACGTGGGATCGAGATTGGTGGCCCAAAACAAAGCCCCTTTTCGTAGAAACTGGTACGCTACATTAAGCTTGTTATAGTGGAAATCTGCGTCCATAGCCGCCACCACAATATCAACTCTATCGTGGTCGTCTTCAACAATACCACCAGCCGCCACTATCCCGGCCCTAAGGCACGGCTCTCCTATCACGAAAATCTTGGCACCAGCCCACCCCTTCGTGACCTCCTCAAGCAGCGCCGACGCGGAGTTGATGACCTGATCTTGCCAAACGGGGAGGCCGAGCCTATTGATTTTTTCGGTCAGTTCCTGAGCAAGTCTTGTCGCGCTGTTCGATATAAACATCCACCTAACGCCCTTTTCGCA
>Ga0172370_10001966_pt1 | contig 30317 bp, 23 predicted proteins | sample LakKiv5m_FD_114538 | JGI IMG/M metagenome (GOLD analysis project Ga0172370, IMG submission 114538) | Freshwater microbial communities from Kabuno Bay, South-Kivu, Congo - kab_022012_11.5m | ecosystem: Environmental > Aquatic > Freshwater > Lake | place: Democratic Republic of the Congo...
GATTTATCGTAAAAGCGAAACTAAAAGCCCAGGATGTAGCCTTGGAGAATCTTGGAGAATTATATAATAAATACCTGGAAGCGAAACTTGCAGGCGGCAGTTTGAATCTTGACAGCAAGATTATTATTTCAAAAAATAACATGAAAGCAGATTGCTTTTGCAGAATAAATGATATAATATTAAAGGGCGTTTCTCAAAAGATATCAACTCCCTTTATGGCGAGTTTCATTTTAGGCTTTGACTTTAAAGATAAAGCGGTAAAAATAGATAATCTTCAGACTAATCTATTAAGCCTGCTTTTTAATAGAGCCTGATTTTTTATGGTGGGTGTAGCTCAGTTGGATAGAGCACTAGATTGTGGATCTAGTGGCCGCGGGTTCAAATCCCGTCATCCACCCCAATTTCATTCCTCTCTACAAGAGAGGTTTGTCGATTATAGCGCTGATTCTTGAACAGGATCAGCGCTATTTTTATGTCCTAGGGGGTTAAAGAGTTAGGGCATTATTTTCTGCATGCTTCTCGACGGAAGAATAGTTTGCTGCAGTAGTGTGTAAAATCTCTCCAAAGCAGCTACAATAATCTCCCAAATAGCGCGATTTATCTCTGATTCGCCGTAGTTTCCGCAACGGCTATAATTGCCAGATTTCAACTGAGATTGAGGCCAAAAACAGAGCCGTCACGAAAAACTATCTCTCGCGACGGCTGTTACTTAGACTCGCTTATCGGATGATTTTAGGAGAACGTTCCAGATTTCTTGCTGTTTGTGCCAATCTGTTTCGGAAAGGATATCACGGAGCCTGTATTCAGGTATTCGATATAGACGTTTGTCCTGCGAGAAGAGGATTTCTTCCTGAATCTTAGGAGAGACATTGATCATGCTTGCGATTTGGCAGAGCCTTGGATGCGCTATACCGACCCACTTAGAAATTTGATGCAGGCTATAGCTTTTTTCATACATGACCTCGGCGATTTGGTGAGCCAGGATAAGGTTTTGCCTGACGGCAGGCTCTTGGGTAACTTCGATGTCTTTCTTGTGAGGCGGGATATGTTTTAATTCTTCGAGCTTTAGCTCGAATTTTAAGCACTTATCGTTGTGTAGATCGATCTCCAGCAGTCCTTCTTTAGCGTCGTAGCTTATCTGTCTGACGAGCGATTTAAGCAGCTTGATTTGATCCTGAAGCGAGAGGGTGATCCACGATTCTTCTTTTAACTTATCATTGGGCACAGCTTTTCTTAAGTAGCTTATGATTTTATTTTCGATGGTTTGTGCATTCACAAGACGCGTCGGACAGTTCTTGTAGCCGCGTTTCTGCGCATTCATGCAGAGATAATAGTGATACTTGTATTTTCCCTTTCTGCTGTAGGCGTAGTACATCGAGGCATCACAGACCTTACAGCGCAAGAGGCCGCTCAATAAGCCGATATTCTTGGTGGTGCCTGCAATCCTGCGCTCCCGTCGATTATCTACTAATATGGCTTGTGCTTTTTGGAAGAGTTCATCAGATATAATGCGTTCCTGTTCACCCGGGTATAGTTCGCCGTGGTAGCTTACCTTACCGATATAGAACGGATTCTTCAAGGTTAGTTGTATATTTGTGCTTTTTAGGCTAATACCGCCGTATTTCTTGCCTTGAAGCGTAGTGTGAATTTTTGTTTTATAGCCCTTTTCATTTAAAGCCATAGCTACCGATAGAAGTGAACGCTTTTCAAGGTATAGTTTGAAGATTTCTTTTACTATTCGTGCCTCCTGCGGATTAATGACCAGCTTGTGGTTTACTTTATCGAGATCGTAGCCCAAAGGCGGCTTTCCGCCGATCCACTTGCCTTTCTTTTTGGCAGCGCCCATCTTGTCGCGTGTTCGCTCAGAGATGATCTCGCGCTCAAATTGCGAAAATGACGAAAGAATGTTTAATGTTAGGCGGCCCATTGAGGTGCGAGTATTGAAATGTTGCGTTGTAGAAACGAATGTTACATTGTTCTGGTCGAAGAATTCAAGCAATTGACTGAAATCAAGCAGAGAACGCGATAGACGGTCTACTTTGTAGACTATTACACAGTTGATTTTGCCTTCTTTGATATCGGCGATGAGTTTTTGCAGAGCAGGGCGGTCAGTATTGGCGCCTGTGTATCCGCCGTCATCGTAACGTTGCGGCAAGGCGATCCAACCTTCTGACTTTTGACTCTGAATGTAGTTTTCGGCAGATTCGCGTTGGTTATCCAAAGACGTAAATGCCTGTTCCAGACCTTCGGAGGTTGAGACGCGTGTGTAGATAGCGCATAAAACTTGTTTTATTTCTTTATCAGTTTTCATAGGCTAAAGAATAAGTATCCGTTCCAGTGCGCTCCGGTGATTTCTTTTGCGATTGCCGAGAGGGAGCTGTAAATTTTGCTCTTATATTCAAAGCCGTTCTCCAAAACCTTAACCGTACAATCTAAGCCTTTATATTCCTTATTGATTATGGTTCCAGGGATAGGGAGGCGCCTATCTATTGCATTAGGCGCATTAGTCCGCGATGGCGCAGGTCTGAACGTAGCGTTATTGATTGGATTGTATTTGGTAATGAGCTCTTTTAGACGGCTCTCGGCTTTCTGCGAAAGTCCGCCATATTCGAGCTCCTGAAGCCTATAAATAATCCTGCGCAGCAGATAGGTTTTATGGCTGTTAAGCTCGGCCTTGCCGAAGAGCTCTTTATAGACCTGGTTTATCTCTTTAAACGAGGCAGTTTGCAGTCTGGCTATTTTGGCTGATATTTGCTCTTTCATCGTTTTGATTCCCTCATGACAATAGGGGCATACAATTCGGCACAAGTCAAGTGAATAAGAGAATAAAGTTTTCAGTTGTTATTAAAGCCCTTTAGCGTTATAATTGGGAGCAGTAGTAAGCCATAGTAAGTTGCCTCAACAGGCATTGGAGTAAGGCGAGCCATGGTTAATCTAAAAGAATATCTTACAGTAAAACAAGCCGCGAAGAGATTAGACGTTTCCGAAGACTGGGTAAGGGATCTTATCCAGGCCAAGATACTGAAGGCTATAAAAATAAAGCGCTGGCGCATTAGTCCAGAGGATTTGGAGAAATTTATTAACTCAAGAAGTAATATATAGTTATGGAAAAATTCGCTAAAAGCATACTAAATTACTTTGCCACTTACACTGAAACCAGATTCAGCTTTCAGCGTAAGATTGATTATAAATGGACAGATAGTGCATTGACGGCTGATCTTTCAGTCTTTCCGAAATTTCAAAAAGAGATTCTTTCTTCCATAAAGAGTGGCAAATCAATAAACTTTACCGTAAAAAAGGGGCAGTATTCTGTTGCGCTAGATCAGGATTTATTAAAAGTGTTGTTGATTCAAAAATTAGAGTCAAATTATAATCTTGATTTTCTTAAGAATTGTATAGCTCAAGCCCAGGTTAAGTTAGCTAAAACAGAAAGTGACAAGTTAATTTTGTCTGGAGAGTCTGGGAAAAATGAGATTAAACAGAATGAAGAATTTCAGAAGAAAGTATATGCGGAAGGAACGCGGCTATTTAATTTAGCTTATAGAAATGCTGTAAAAGAGGCGTTATTGCAGGTACAAAAACAAAAGATTGAGGAGCTTCGGGAGCAATTAAAGTTTTCTAATCAGCCATTGTCTTCGTTGAATCCTAATACTATTGAACAGGAAATATTTGATTCCCTCCAAGATAGGGCTCGTAAATCCCAATACGTAGAGGCTTTTTATGGGCAAATAAAAGAAACGATTAAAAAAGCCAGCTGGGATCTCCTCATGTATGATTTGTACACTACAATCCGCAAATTTACTCCTGTTATTGGTACGGGTACATCGTATTTATTTTTTCACGAAATATTTAGCGAAAGCTTAGAAGCAGAGGTGTTGCTAAAGTACCCACTTTTCTTAGTTGAAGTTGAAATTAAAGAGGGCCAAGAGGAGGTTAATGTTAGAAGTACGCGAGACATTGTAATTATCAATACTCCTGCAGTTAACTCTTTTGGTTTTGAGCATATTCTCACCACGCCACGGGCAGCAAGATTCGTAGATGCTCAATATTACTTAGGAAGCATCGAGCGCCACTTGCAAAATAACTATGATTTATTCGATACATTCTTACTAGAACCTTCTTTTAAGTCTTTACAGTCCTCAGGCAAGCCGACAATCAACTTTCGTATTGGGCTTCAGGTTGTCCAAAATGAGAATAGAAGGCTACTCGACTATTCGGAATTGATTACTCACATTGATGCTGGTAAGGGTGGTAAATTCATCGATTTTGTAAAGAACTATGTTTCTGGTAATGTAAAAAATACAACTGATGAAGTGGATAAGGAGTATACGAATAGATATCCTAAGAAATCAGTAAATAATCTGCTGTCTACCATCCCGCTTTCGCTTAATAATCCGCAAAAACGTATTTTAACCGCTCTCGATAATTTAAAGAATAAGATTATTGTTGTGGATGGTCCTCCTGGTACCGGGAAATCCTATACAATCGCCGCGATCACTTATTGGGCTAATCAGCAGCATAAGTCTGTGGTGATAACTTCCCACAAAAAGGCTGCTTTAGATGTTCTTGATCGTATGCTGACGGATAAGTTTAAACAGTTGCATCCCAAAGCCAAGCCTTCTGTTTTAAGGTTGTCTGACGAAGAGAACATCGGGATTAACAATTTCCAGAATTCGCTTTCTGGTCCGGTAATTTCGGCGGCGAATAATCGCGTGAATCAATTTAACGATGAGGCGGTTACAAAAGATATAAAAGAATGGCAGGGTAAGGTTGAAGATGAAGTCAAGCAACTATGGGAAAGCTCAGCTCGTTACAAAGACCATATAACCAAGCTTACCAAGCTTGAACAGTACGAGGCATTCTTAAAAGAGAAGGGTTTAATTAGGGAAGACACAGCATGCGTAAGAATTGGTAAGGATACTATTTTAGATTTAACCTCTATCAAGGAGGTTTTACAGAGAATAGACAAGGCGAAGATTAGCAGCTTAAGCTTAATCCAGCTAATCTACTTATTTGATAGAAAAGATTCAATAAATAATTTAGCCACGGTTTGCGATTCAATAAACAGCCTCTCAATAAATCCTGCGGAAATTGATCAATTAAAGCATTTTGATGAGGAAGTGCTCAATAAGTGTACATCTATAGTAAGCGAGCTCGCTAAATACTTATCCGCTAAATCTCCCGTTTTCTCTGGGGACAAAGGCCTAAGACTTAAATTATCGGCAAGAGTGGGCTCCTTCTTCAGTAGAAAACAAGATATAGACAAGAACATAGCCATAAGACTTAAAAGTCTATCGGGACTTGAATTTGATCATTTACTTTCAAATATTATCCGGTTATCTACCAAAGAAAAGAATGATTTGGTTATAGCTGATCTTATTGAAATGTGTCGTAAACTTCAAGAGGTTCATTGCTACCAGAAGAATATCGAAATCCTGAAGCCAGTTCTATCGGATCTGGGTTTTGCCACTACTGATATCAAAAATCTTTACCACTTCCTGAGCAGTATTAACAGTATTATCCAGGACTTAAACGGGCCAACAGTAGCTTCTTTGAAATCGCTACAACTACATTTCGGAACTCTTCTCAAGAATATCGGCGTAACGTTTGATAACTTGGCGTCGCTTAAGGTTTTGTTCTCTGACCAGGAATCATCCCAGAAGGTCCTTGAATATATTAGACTATTTGTTGAAATATCGAAAGATGATAACTTTGATGTGCCGGAGCAAAGATTGATATCTGAGTATTATCAGGCTACACACAAGAAGCTCGAATACGTTAATGACCAGAGGCTTAAGAATTTGAATAACTACACAGGTGATATTGAACGAATTATAGTGGCGGTAAAGGCTGGAAAACGGCTTAAATCAGATGAATTAAAAGTGCTTACCCAAAATATATCTTGTATTATTGCAGAGCCAGAACTTATTTCTAAGTATTTCCCCATGGATGAAGATTCAATAGATATATTGATTATTGATGAAGCCTCTCAGGTTTCAATAGCAGAATCCATTTCATTGATCTTGCGTGCTAAGCAGGTAGTGGTTTTTGGAGATGACTTCCAGTATGGAGCTGTAAGTGCAGTTAATGTTAACGAAAAGTATTCAAGGCAGTATTTTAAAGAGATATTGGATAGTTACGGCGTGGATTATCATGTGGCCCTTGACGAAAAAGAAAAAGAGAAGATTTCGGATGATGCTTCATTGAATATAAATGATGAGGATCGGTTTGTTGAGCCAATATATAAGCCAGAAGAGGGCACAAAAGAATGGCTAAAGACTTTTAGCATTAGAACGTCAACTTTAAACTTTGCCAAGGCCATTAAAAATTACGGAACGTCTCTTGATACACACTTCCGGAGCTTCCTTGAAATTATTGACTATTCTAACGAGTTCTTCTATAAGCCAAACCAGATTCCTTTAGTGATTAATAGAATTCGCACTAAACCTATCAGCGAAGTATTGCGTTTTATCAAGGTTGAAACGCGGGGGCATTCCGGGGGTAACATCAATTTAGATGAAATTGAGGCCATTAAGCAGGACATCCAATCAATTGTTGCTAATGGTTTTAAAGGCACAATCGGTATTATTGCATCATTTAGAGAGCAGACTGCCAGGTTAGAAGAAGTGCTAAGAAAAGAACTGTCAAATTACCACGCCCTGGAAAGAGATCATAAGCTTACTATTTGGTTCGTAGGAGATGTTCAGGGGGAAGAACGGGACGTTGTCTATTACTCATTTGTGCAGGACAAAAAGCTAGGAAACGCTGATTTGCGCACCATTTATCCGATTATTGGCGGTACGGCTGATACGTCGCGCAGTTTAAAGATGCAGCGTTTAAATGTTGGTTTTAGCCGGGCAAAGGATACGATGGTGTTTGTTCATAGCATGTCTATTGAGGAATATTCAGATAGTAGATTAGGCGACGCCCTAAAGTTCTACAAAGGTATCCTTGATAATACCCAAGATAATTATATCCAGGATGAGGCGATCTTTGGCTCACCGGCAGAAAAAGATCTGTATCTGTTGATTACTCAAACAGAGTTCTACAAGAAGAATCGAGATAAAATAAAGATTGTTGCCCAATTTCCTATCGGTAAATACATTGAAGAGACACTACACAAATTTATCCCAAAATACCGGGTAGATTTCCTGCTTACTCTTTCGGAGCGAGGCAGTGAACGGTCTTTGCTCTTAGAATATGATGGGGTGGAATACCATACTAAAAATCCTGAGATTGTGACTGAACATAATTTTTCTCAGGAGTATCTTGATTATGATGTTGAACGTCAGCTTGAACTTGAAAGCTATGGATACAAATTTCTGAGAATTAATAAGTTTACTCTTATCCCAAAGGAAAAATCTCAGACAAGAATAGATGTTCTTGGTTCACTTTTAACAAAGAAATTTAACGATTAACTAATTTATGGCAAAAGCTTATCTTACAGAAGAAGAATTAAAAACATTAAGCGAGTGCGTAAATAATCAAATTGACATACCTGAATCTCTATTGGTTAAGCTTTCTCCAGGATTTTTTGATAAGTTACGTCAGGCCGGAAAGTTCGATTATAAAGAACTAGAGAAATATAAGATTCCTACTCTCGAATATGCGGGAAAGAGGCCGGAAGCGGTTATTCTTGCGCAGGCAGCCATAACTGGGGGTGCCGTTCCGCTGCAAATAGTTAGAAGCTTTGCTAATGGGAAAAATGGCGATTGGAAAAATCTTGTTGTGCAAGGTGATAACCTACAGTTCTTAAAAACTTGCTATATGAATCGAGATCCTCTGATTAAGAATAAAGTTAAAGGAGAGATTAAGCTTATTTATATTGATCCTCCTTTTGGAACTGGTGATGAGTATGGTGGTGGTAGTGGTGAAATGAGTTACAGCGCTAAAATAAAAGGCAGTGAGTTTATAGAAGGCGTAAGAGAGAGGTTAATATTCTTGAGAGAGTTACTGGCAGATGACGGGTGTATTTTTGTTCGTCTTGATTATCACTTCGGTCATTATATAAAAGCAATTCTTGATGAGGTATTTGATTATAATTTTAAGAATGAAATAATAATTAACCGTATTTACAAAAATGTATTTGGCGATAGTAAGTTTATACCTACGTCAACTGATGCTCTTTTTGTATATGCCAAAAGGGAAGGGTACGTATACAAGAATGTTAAGCAGGAGATGCCAGAAGCAAGAGAGGCTTTTTGGAGACACATGGATGATTCAGATGGTATACGTAATCCAAGACAGAGAAAAGTATTCAATAAGGTAGTGTTACCCCCCTCCAATAAACATTTCAAATATAATCAGAAAGCTATAGATAATATGCTTATAGAGCGCAAAATAAGGTTTAAATGTCAAAAATGTGGCTTTATACATGATGACCCTGCTAAAGAATGGGTTGGCTGCCCCAAATGCAAGAAGGATGCTCCTAAATTACAATATCTTGTTGGCGAAAAAACATTTGATAACCTACAATCAAATTGGACAGATATTCCTGGGTATAGCTCTACAACTGGATATCCAACTGAGAATTCGGAAGTCTTGCTAGAACGGGTTATTTCAGTTGCAACAAATAAAGATGATTTAGTTTTTGATTGTTTTGCTGGCTCAGGAACTACTGCTGCTGTCGCTGAAAAACTAGGGCGTAGGTGGATAGTTTGTGATTTTGGCAAGCATTCAATTTATACTATACAGAAAAGATTGCTAAACATCTCAAAATCGAAAGCCCTTGGTAATAACGGTGAGTCATAGAAGGTAAAGTTATGGCAAATATCAATCTTACTGATAATGAATTAAAGGTCTTAAGTGAATGCATAAATAACCAGACTGAGATACCTGATGATTTGCTTCTTAAGCTTTCTCCGGGGTTCTTTGACAAACTGCGCCATGCTGGGCAGTTTGATTATAAAGAACTCGAAAAGTATAAAATCCCTACTATTGAGTATGCGGGTAAAAGGCCGGAGGCAGTTATCTTGGCACAAGCAGCGATAACAGGTGGCGCGGCCCCTCTACAAATTATAAGAAGCTTTGCTAATGGCAAGAATGGGAATTGGAGAAATCTTATTGTACAAGGAGATAATCTGCAGTTTTTAAAAACTTGCTACATGAATCAGGATCCTTTGATAAAGGATGAGATTAAAGGCAAAGTTAAGTTGATATATATCGATCCACCATTTGCGACTAAGGGTGATTTTATTGGAAAAGATGGCGAGACTAGTTACAGTGATAAAATCGAGCGGGCTGAGTTTATAGAATCGCTAAGGGAAAGGTTAATTTTTTTAAGAGAACTTCTATCAGCTGACGGTAGCATTTACGTCCACTTAGATAGCAAGATGAGCCATTATATTAAGATAATCATGGATGAAATTTTTGGCAGTAGTAATTTTAGGAATTCTATTATTTGGAAGAGAACAAGCGCACATAATGATCCTGGAAGATATGGAATTATTGACGACACTATACTTTTCTATACAAAAACTGATAGCTGGCAATGGAATGATCCAAAAACAGAATATGAGGATTGGTACGTCGAACGCTATTATAAATATATTGAAAAAGGGACTGGAAAAAGATTTCTATCTCGTGATATTACAGCACCTGCACATGGAGGAAAATCAGGACAATTTAAGTGGAAGGGGATTTCTCCAAGCAAGGGTCGAATGTGGGCGTATACAAAAGAAAACATGGAAGAATTAGACCGGCAGGGCAAATTATTTTATACAACAAATGGCATCCCACGGCTAAAGCAGTATTTAGATGAAATGGAAGGAACAACATTGCAAACAATTTGGGATGATATATTACCTATCGTCTCTTGGTCAACTGAGGGATATAATTATCCTACTCAAAAACCATTGATGCTGTCGGAGAGAATCATTGAAGCATCTACTTCTGAAGGAGATTTGATTTTGGACTGTTTTGCTGGCTCAGGCACGACTGCGGTTGCTGCTGAAAAATCCGGGCGTCGATGGATTATGTGTGATTTCGGGAAACATGCAATTTATACGATGCAAAAAAGAATACTTAGCATAGAAGATTCTAAGAATTTAGGAGGGAATATGGTGAAAGATAATGCATACGGGCAGCCGCCTAGGCCGTTTTGTGTCGTTTCAGCAGGAGCCTATGATTTCTCAAGAATTATGAATTTGAGAAAAAACAAAGATGCATATGTTTCTTTTGTTCTTGGCCTATTTGGTATTTCTAGGGAAGATGTAGATTTTTCTCAGAAGTACAAACTGTCAAACATATATGCCGAAAAAGAAAATAATCCTGTAGAGGTGTATCCTGTTTGGGAAGATGAGTATTTAAAAGATGTGCGTATTGATGAGGATTATCTTAAAGATATTATGGAAGCTAGCGGCGGGAAACTAAAAGGAGATTATTACATTGTTGTTCCTGAGACTTGCACAGTAATTTCTGATACTACTTTGAAGAATAGAAACAATGAAAAGGTCAATTTTAAACTGTTGAAATTTCCATATAAGGTATTAGAAGACGTATCGCGCCATTTTCAGATAGAAGAGCAGGCTAGTTCTTCGGCAGATATAAATCGCCTGATATCTTCAGCTGGATTTTATTTTAATGAAGAAGTAAAAATCGATGTAGAAAAATCCAGGGGCGGTCTTAAAATCACGAAGTTTAAAACTGAGATATTAGACAAAAATAAAGAGCGCTTCAAAGGTTTAGACGGCCTTTCTATGTTGCTCGTTGATACTGATTATGATGGTGAAATTTTTGATATGGATATCGCTGTCTATGCTTCCGAAATTGATGAAGAAGGTTATGTAAAAATAGAAGGATTAACAAAGGATAGCCATCTTATTGCCATAGACAAGCATGGAAACGAAAGCAAGATTACTAAAATAGGATAAAGAGCAAGATATGCCTCGCGCAGAAAAAATAAATCTATCAGATCATACGCTTGATATTAACACTAGAAAGTGTAACTATCAAAAATTCGACTTTTCTGAGGTTGAGGATTTTGTTAGCGATTTAACCGGAGGTAGGGAATTCCAGTATAACGCCATCAAAGAAATAATGATTTACCTTTGGGGCGGCTCATATACTGATGTAACTCAGCTTGCCAAAGATAATTATTCCAAAAAATCTGCTGTCCAACACCGTTTCCAAAGCGAGCAAAATTTTCTAAGACACCTTCCTTTGCCGGACAGGCTTTCCGGAGTAGTGCATATGGCCACAGGAACCGGGAAGTCCTACGTTATCTTTGCCATTGCCTATTTGTCGATAATTATGGGAAAGGTAAAGAGAGTCTTAGTCCTTGGCCCCTCATCAACAGTCATCGAGAGTGGGTTGCGAGGTAAGTTTAAAGAGCATTTGTATGGCGCAAAAGGAAAGGCTCTGCAGGAGAATCTCCCTTTAAAGTATCGTAATATCCCCATCAATCTTTTGGATGAAAACCAGCCTATAGTGGATAACTCTATTGTGATTGAGAATATAAATTCTATTTGGTATAAGGATCGCAACTCAATTGGTGACACGTTATTTTCGCAAGTAGATGAGGTTTTAGTTTTAAGTGATGAAGTACATCATGCTTATTCGCATTTAACCTATACTGGAGAACAGCTCGACCTAGAAGAAGGCGGAAGAGGAGAGGATCGGGATGAGCGGTTATGGATGAAGTTTATTCGAGAAGAACCTAAAATTAGGCGGCATGTCGGTTTTACAGGAACTCCTTATAACCAGGATGAGTATTTTGCTGATGTTATCTTTAATTATTCCATCAAAGATGCCATAGATGAGAAGATAATTAAGAAAATCAACCCTATTATACATACAGAAGCCGAAGGGCAGACAGCTGATCTTACAAAAGAGCAGATGTATGAACAAATTTTAATGACTCACGATGAGAATAAAAGAAAGTATTCCTATGCTGATGACAAGGGAAACGCTAGGCTTAAGCCGATAACAGTATTTATTAATGCTACACAGGCGAATGCAGAACGCAATACCGAGGAATTCACCAAAGTACTAAGTGATTATCTAAAAAAAACAGTTCCCCAGTATAAGAGCCTTCCTGCAGCAACTCTGTATCAAATAGCAAGCGAGAAAGTCATTTGTGTTATTAGTAAGCCCACAGATACAGATTACCAAGAAAAACTTGATGCTATTGAGGAGCTCGATCCTAACAAGCCTGGAGGCAAGGTCGAGTTTATTTTTGCAGTCAATAAACTCTCAGAGGGGTGGGACGTAGATAATGTTTATCAGATTGTTCCTATGCAGGAACGTGTTTTTGCTTCAAAGCTGTTGATTTCTCAGGTGCTCGGTAGAGGCTTACGGCTACCGCGCAAAGTGCCATTTGGCGTCGTTCAGTGGAACTATCCAGTTGTTACAATCACTAATCATGAGAAATTTGCTGAACATATTGCCGAGTTACTCTATGCGGTCACTAACTGCGAGACGCGTTTTATATCTAGAGTATTCAAGAATGAAGAAACGCTAGATCGGGCAAAGAATAATTTTATAGTTTTTAACCTCGAATATATACCGGCTCAGAAAGTAGAAGACGCTACCCCGCTGAAGCAAGATTTAAGTGATAGAACGCTTGTTTTAACTCCTCCGCAAGAAACCCTCAATCTTCATGTTACTTATCTATTGGATCAAAAGAAATTTGCACTCTCACGTAATCTCTACACTGTGGATCAGGTTGTGGCTGATATCGCAACTCGGTTTGAGAATCGCCAATTCGAGAGTAAGCACTTTGATTTTGGCGATGGGGTAGTTTTAGATGATTTGCCGGGCAGAGAAGATATTGAGAAGGTGATAAGAAGCGCCATGCAAAGGGGAGGTTTTAAAGAAGATAGGCTATCAGATGATAACCGTAAGCAGGTTGACCTCTTCTTTAACCAGTTTCTGCCAAGAGGTAAAAAAAAGGTTATTCGCGTCAATATCGAAGGCAAGCCTTTTGGTATCAAAACAGAGGATATGGGTTCTTCGAGTGCGCGTGTCGGCGAACTGGATAAATTCACCAGTATTTTTGTTTCAGAGGATTATGAAAAGGAGCTTTCTGGCGAGAATAAATTTGTCATTGAAGAGCTTGTTCAGCAATTAAAAGGAAAAGATACCGAACAGCTGACATTAGACTTCCTTGATACCGCTCAATCGGAATATTTTCGGCAGATTCTTAAGACAAAGCCAATTTTTGTGGTCAATGTATCGATGTTTAAGACTGCACAGAATCTCGTTATTCTTTCACATAAGCCGGAAAGAGATTTTGTCTTTAAATTGATCGATCACTCCCATTATATTGCTTCTTGGGTTAAATCAAGAGACATGGATTTTTACAGTCTGGATTATGAGTTTTTTAAGGGAGGCAAAGATAGGGTACGCAGAAGCTTTAACCCGGACTTTTTCATCAAAATCGATCTCCAGCGGTATATGGATAGGCTTGTTGAAGATGATCCTCACTGCGATATAAGTAAATTACGTGAGCTGCAGGATAGTGGCATTAAGGAGATTGTGCGTGTCGTTGAAATAAAAGGCGATGAAGACCAAGAGGAGGTTACGCGGGCTAAGGAGCGTTATGGTAAGGAGCACTTTGAAACGCTGAACCGAGTTTTACGAGAAACCAACCTCATAGACCTGCCTGAAGAATTCCAGCACCACACAAACCAGTACTATACCTTTGACCTCCTGCGGCCCGAATCGTTCGGGGCATGGTTTGAGAACCTCAAAAAAGGAAGAATTTAAAGCTAGAACAAGGCAATGTTTATATGGAAGAAAATGAACCCATAGTACCAAAAGATGATTCAGATAGCCATCCGCAAGTTTTCACTAGCCTTGACCTCGAATTAATCCCACTGTTATCGCAGATTGATCCTTCATTAGTTGCTATCGTTAAAGGTGTGCGGCGCGTACTTAACGATATAGACAATCCCGATCGCTTCCCTCAGGCTGCTAACTCTATTAGGCATCTCACGGACATCCTAGTAAGAAATACCAAAGATAAATTATCTGCAATTGCTGGTGCTGATTTAACTCAAGAGCAAATTGTCTTAATGGGAAAACTTACCGAATGCTTTAAAAATATTTTATCCAGCATTCCTAGTGGTAACGATGATCGGCAGGCATATGTTGACAATCTTGAAGGCAAATTCGGAAAACTCAACAAGGAATTGAAGATTAGCTTGAAAGGTGAGCCACTAACAACAAAGCAGGCTATGAAAAGTTACTTTGGCAGAGAGGATGAATTGTCACTTCTTCAGGACTTTGTACAGAAAAGAATTAAAGAAGCGATATTAAGATGGCATAATTGTCATGAATATTTCTTAAAAATAGCGCATTATTCTAGCGATAAAGTAATTCAGGGCGATGAATTTATGGCTCAATGGGAAGAGATACAAAGATGCGTTTTAATGGTTTTGCGACCATTTTTTAAGACCGTTTCCATTATAGATGAAATACTTAAACTAGAAAATCCTCCAAATGGCTGAAAAGTTTGACAAAAATTCAATTTTAGATCTGTTATCCAAGCCAGCTCAGTACGAGTATTTCTTTAAGAAATTAGATAAACCCGGCTGGTTTGATTTCCTTCTTGAGCTAAAGGTTTTTAATGATATTCCAGAGCCACAATTAATCGATGATGGCAAACTAATTAGATTTCCTGTTTGGTGGCCTGGAAAGTATTTGATTAAAGTTGCAAAGCATATTCCTGAAAAAGTATTATCGGTTATAAAGAGTGTCAAAACTGATAATTGTTCCGCAGTTGACGATTGCGTGCGAGCAATTCTTGATATGCCCGAAAGGTTTATTGCCGATAATCATCAAGACATAATTGATCTGTTTGATAAATGGCTTGATGCAAAATATATAAGTAGAGTGAAATATGATATTGACGATTTATTCACTAAATTAATGTCTATTGAATGTTATGATGGGGCTTTCAAATTATTGTCGGTTATAAGCAAAACTAGACTTGAGAGGCATGAAGCCAAATTTAGGTTTGATGCCTTTTACTTTAAAGAGATTATAAAGAAACATTTTTCAAAGCTTAGCGAGTCGAATCCTGTTATTCTTTTAGGTATTATTGAAGAACGGCTTAAGGAAGCAATCTTAGTTGAATCTGGTGGAAAAGAGGGGAGCGACGATTCAATAGGATGGCGTCCCTCTATAGAGGATAGCTCGCAAAAATGGGATTTTGATCGGCCGAGAGATATTCTTGTGGACATAGCGAGAGACGCATTGCAGAAAATGTTGACATTGAATCCTGTGGAAGCCCGCAAGATCATCCAGCGGTATCTTGCTGACGAATATCAGATCTTCAGAAGGATAGCCATTAACGCTATCAGGATAAGTAAATTTGATGATTTGGCGCAAGATTTAATATGCCAAAAAGATAATCTTGACGATATCCATATCCATCATGAATTCTTCAAATTGGTTGAGGAGAAGTTCTCGGTTTTGACTGTCGCTCAGAAAAAGGCGTTTGTTTCCGCTATATTAGATATAGATGAAAAGAGTATTATCAAAGAAACAGACGAAGATCGCGCAAAGAAATACAAAAGATTTAGGCAGGCACGCCGCATTAGCATGATACAGAAATATTTAGATGAAGATGCAGATCTTGCTGAGTTCAAGCGCTTATTGAGTGATTTTGGGGACGAATTGGGTAAGATTGATCATCCAGATTTCCTTAGCTATCATTCCTCATGGACTGGTCCAACAAGTTCGTTGACGAAAGAGCAGATTCAAGCTATGTCTGTTGAGCAGTTTGTTGGTTGGATAAAAAGCAATCTACAACCTCCTTACGATATGATGGGGCCTTCACCCGAGGGGACCTCTAGGATATTTCAAGAGGTTGTCAAAGAGAATCCGGTTCCATACGCTGAGAATGCAAGGCTATTCTTTGATACGAAAATATTCCCTGCTTATCTTTCTAGCTTGATGCGCGGTTTGGAAGAAGCAATAAAATCTGATAAGGTTTTTAATTTGTCCGAGACAATTAAACTCATTGAAGATACTCTTAAATATTCCGATGAGCCTGTTATCGATTCACGATTCGATAGGTTTGATATCGGTGAGTATTCGTGGTTCAGAGGAGCGATAGCCACTTTCGTTGAAGCGCTTGTAATGAAAGATAGTTTTGATCTTAGCGAAGAAGTGATGAATGGAACACAGGCCGTGTTGCAAGATCTCATTCTGAAAGACAGTGATCCAACTGAAAAGTCCGAGAAAGAGTATGGCCCCGCGGCAAATAACATGGATTACGTCACATATTGCATTAATTCTAATAGGGGAAAGGCAATGTGCGCTCTCATTCAGCACGCATTAAGGCGCGCGCGAATGCAATCTCCTGAAGAAAAAAAGAAGGAAGAAGGCAAGGGGCCATTCCCTCCGGGTAGAAGAATGGATAGATACAAAGAATTCTTCACCAAGCGTCTTGATGATGAGACTAGTCCATCTGTTCAATCAAGTTATGGACGATTTTTACCGCATTTATGTTATCTGGATCAGGAATGGGTTAATGAGATGCTCCTCAAAGATAAGTTATTCCCTAAGAGTGCAGCCCGACAAGCCTTTTGGGAAGGTCATTGGCAGGGTTACGTTGGTTTTCAAGGTGTTTATAACTTACTATATAACTGGTTGGGAAAAGATTATGACAAGGCGATAGCAGAATTGCCTTCAGTTCAGCCAAAAGAAAGTAAAGTAGAACGGTACGATCAGCAACTCGCTGAACATCTAATGATAGCGTACTGGAGGGAACTAGAGAATATTGATGAAGCAGGCAGAATAGATAAATTCTTTAAGAAAGCCTCAATTGAAACGAGAGGGCATGCTATATGGTTTATGGGAACAGCCATTAGTCGTAATTTGCCTAAGATTGATTCCGATGAATGGAAAAAGCTAAGATTGTTATGGGAATATAGAATTAAAAACTGTAAGGATGATGAGATCGGCAGTTTTATCAAATGGCTTAAAGACTGTCCTGAGAAAATAGACAATATAGTTGACCTCGTTAAGCCCATGGTCCCATACATGTATAAACATTTTAACGAGCGCGAATTTCTCGAATATCTATCGTCAAAAGTATCTGAAAGTCCGGTGGTTATTCTTGAATTACTAAATCAACTTTTGCAAGATGAAAGGGCTGTAGGACAGCTATTTTTCTGGAACGAAATAATACGAGAGATTTTGACAAAACTAAGAGATTATCGAAAGGACCATCGAATCGTAAAAGGAATAAATGCAGTAGTGAACAGACTTGGTGAAAAGGGACAGTATGAATTTCAGGAGTTTTTGATTAATGAATAAAAGGCTAGTTAAAAAATTAGCAAAAAGTTTAGGCCCCTACATATTGCATACCGCGTTAGCCATTAAATATGCGACTTCTAGTGCCAAAAAAAGAAAACTTTCGGCACTGGATCGCCGTCTTATATATTCAAATTTACTGCCTGAGTTTGACAAGGCGTTCGCCGAGACACTCAGTAGACGAGCTCAGCTCATCCGGCTTCTTCAGAACGAAAGTGTCCGGTGGAGTTTTATTGAACTTATTATCGCAATAGAATTAATCAATGTATGCCAGGGGAAAAGGCCGAGCGGTGAATTTATAAGAGCCTTTAGAGATTGTGTGCCTGAGAAAGGGATGAGTAACCAGAATTTTCTCCGGCATCTTGCGACCTTGCTGTATTTAGATGATAAGAATAAGCTTTTCAAGGCAATTATAGAACATCCTTTGTTTCCTGGTGCATCCTCAAAAGATATAATTAAATTAGCATTGCATGCAATTAGTAATGAAGGGTATGCCCAAAAAGAACGCCTTGATTCTGACGAGGCAAAAATTAAAGGAGCTGTAAAGAAGGCAACAATTATACCTAACGAAAGAGAAGTTTCTAATGATGACGGGGATAGCTATACCATTGAAGAAGCTTTTGTGCCGAAAGAAGATTTCTACAAGGAGGTTTTTAAGGATAAATTAGCCAAGCAACTTCGAAGTGATCTAGAAAAGTATATTCAAAAATCAAATCGATCCAGGCGCCAGCGCAACACGATTGCGGTTGTCGATTATATCCTTGATACCAAGGAGAAGAAAATTAATATAAAGAGGGTATCTGAAATCCTCCATATGAGCCGCAAGACTCTTCATCAAATACTAAAATCCCTTCGTAGCAACATTGGATTTAAGCGCCTTCTGAATGCCTCCCGCATAAAGAACCAGTAAAAAACTCCTAGAAAAGGTTACACTTTTACCCATTTCTTTCCCCTCTATATGGGGAAGGTTAATGGGTTTTTTTATGCCTATTTGGCATAACAAGGAAAGGAGGTGAATCATGGCAAATCATATGTTGGAGGCACTGGAATACAAGTGGATTTTGGTTAGAGAAACATCTTCTAGCCAAAAGTTTCTGGTTGAAATTGGCGGCGCTATGGATCTTAAAGCCACGTTTGATATCCACTACACAAGACCAGTAATTACAACAGTTAGTATGTGTTTTATTGGGCCGGAAGAACATCTGACAGACGGCTTAGCCCATTGGTTATTTTTTGATTTAGAAAAAATAATCAAACGGCACGGCGAGTATCGAATCATTGATTATTCGCTTGTTTTTAGCGGTAGCTTGTTTAATGGAAATTACACGATTTCAGAATAGGAGGAGCATATGATTGTACGCAAGGTACCAGTATCAGAAATCAATCCTGCTGCATATAACCCACGAGTTGATCTTAAACCAACTGATCCAGAATATCAAAAGCTTGAAAAAAGCATATCAACGTTTGGTTATGTTGATCCTATTGTTTGGAATGAGAAAACAGGAAATTTGGTGGGAGGCCATCAAAGACTGAAGATTTTGATCGCCCAAGGTTTAAATGAAATCGAAGCCAGCGTTGTAAGTCTCAGTTTGAAGCAAGAGAAACTTCTCAATCTTACCTTAAATAGGACTACGGGAAGATGGGACGAAGATAAGCTTGCGTCTTTGTTAGATGAGCTTATGAAGATGCCTGATGTGGATATTTCTCTTTCAGGTTTTGATCTTCCGGAGATCAGTCACTACATCGATCAAGCGCGCGAGTTGTCCAACGGTGACGATTTGGACTATTCGCAGGAAGCCGAAGCAGTAGTAGAGCCTGTGACAAAGAGAGGGGACTTGCTTATCCTCGGTTTACATCGCGTTTTGTGCGGAGATTCGGCAGACCCGGTAGAAGTAGGAAGACTTATGAATGGTGAAAAGGCCTCAATGGCGAATCCGGATTTTCCCTATAACGTCAATTACGGAGGAGGGGATAAACCAAATCCTGATACTAGGCCTAAAGACTCGCGCAAGTGGCCGCAAATTTATGCCGACAACATGCCGCAAATCGAATATGAAGCTTGGATAAAGAAAGTCCTGGTCAATATCAAGCAGTCTCTCATTCCCGGAGGCGTTTTTTACATCTGGCAGGGCTTGCGACAGATCCCACCGTTGTGCCAGAGTATAATGCTCGGGAAAAACTGGACCACTTTTTAGGTAAAAATAAGATAGATTCTGCGTTATAATAAGGTCTTTTTCCCAGCGATCAGTCTAAGACGCAGTTTTTACAAGACATCAAGGATTATTTTTTTAAATAAGCTATCTTAATTGAATTGCTCGAGAAATGAAAGATGTTCAAGAATAAATCAAAGACTGGTAGCGATTATACGGCTGGCAAATAGCGGATATTGATTCTTAGATTTTATAGTGTATACTTTATTTAAAGCAAGAGTAACATCTTGTGTATAGATGCGTAACTGCATTGACTAGCCGTAACTGGCTAGAAAACCCAACGGTAACTCGTTGGTTGAAAAAGGCGTTTATGCCTCTGTAACAAACGCCATTAACTTAATAGGTTGCAATAAGACCTAAATCCCAAGCGCAAGGCAGCGCGATAACGCAGTAAAAAGGGTTTTAGGTCTTTTATTTTTTAAGGGCAGAAAGACCTGAATCCAAAGAGAAAAGTTTATTATTAATCGCCCTTTAACTTTTTGGAGGAAGGCAATGGAAATAAGAAAGATTTCGGTACTAGAGATTAATCCTACCTTATATAACCCGCGCATTGAGCTTAGGCCTGAAGATCCTGAATACATAAAACTGGAAGCAAGCATCGAGGAGTTCGGTTATGTCGATCCAATCATATGGAATGAAATAACTGGAAATCTCGTAGGTGGTCATCAACGTTTCAAAATTTTGCTTAATCAAGGTTTGGAAGAGATCGAAGTTAGCGTAGTTAGGCTATCCCTTGAAAAAGAAAAAGCTCTTAATATCGCCCTGAATAAAATTCAAGGGGGCTGGGACGAAGATAAGCTTAGAAAGCTAATTGAGGAGCTATCTGTTATTCCTGATTTTGATATAAGTCTCACCGGGTTTGACGCCCCGGAAATAAGTCAGCTTCTAGATAAGACAGAAGAGGCGAGGGAAGATAACTTCGATTTCGAAGAAGAACTTAAGAAGATCGACAAACCAATTACCGAAAAAGGCGACATCATTCTTCTCGGAAAACATCGTCTGCTCTGCGGCGACTCTTCGAATTCGGAGGATATTGCCAAACTTATTGGTTGCAAAAAGATCAATCTTCTATTCACAGACCCTCCATACAATGTGAATTATTATGGCGGCAACCGGCCAAATCCGAAAGTGCGTCCTAAGCCCTCGCGCGAATGGAATCGTATTTATAACGATAATCTAAGCCAGGAAGAATATGAATTATGGCTTGGTCAAATCTTACGTAACATAACACCATACCTTGCCGCCGGAGCGCCTTTCTACATATGGAACGGCCACCGTCAATTCGGACCCATGCATCTTCTCCTCGAAAAACTAGACTTCCATATATCTACCGTTATAACCTGGGCAAAAGAGAGCTTTGCCATAGGTTATGGCGATTACAATCAGCAGACCGAATTCGCGCTTTATGGTTGGCGCAAAGACAATGGCGCGCATTGCTGGTATGGCCCCAATAACGAATCTACCCTATGGGAGATAAGAAGAGATCCTACTGCCACGTACTTGCATCCAACACAGAAATCTATAGCTCTTGCATATCGCGCGATCAAGAATAGTTCTAAGAGAGGTGACATTGTTCTTGATGCTTTTTTGGGATCCGGCACAACTCTTATAGGAGCAGAACAATTAGACCGAATCTGCTATGGCGTAGAAATTGATCCGTGCTATTGCGATGTGATTGCACGGCGCTATATAAGTTTTGTGGGAGCGGATAAGGTTTCACCCGATATAATTAATAAATATCAGAGGGAGGCGTAATATGAACACTCCCGACTCTGATAATTTTGAGAAGTCAGCAGTTCAAATACTACAAGAAATTAATTCCGGCCGTATTGATCCAGCTCTGTTTGATAAGTCTACTCGCCAGAAGTGTGCCGAACTGTTACTTGGCGAGGGATATACCCAACCACAAACAGCGCAAATTTTAAAATGTTCCGAGAAAACTATTTCTCGAGACGTAAAAGAAATTCATGCGCGTAATGCGCTTTCGCCTAGCGTATCATTCGCCAAGGAATTTATAGGCGATGCATTTAAGAAAGCCATGAATCACCATGACTACCTTGTACGTCTTGCGCGCATGAAAGAAACATCCACTGCAGAGAAGGTGCAGGCTATATTTGCGGCATGGAAGATACTAAAGGAATTCATCGAAAAATGCCAGTCTCTGGGGTATCTTCCCTGTAAGCCACAGGAAATCGTCGGTGATATATTTCATCATATAGTGGAACCGGAAGAGAAGACATTCGATGATATTCGGAGAACCATAACTGAAATTGAAACTGTTACAAAAGAAACAGGAGGCGAAACGCCTCAGCTTACATTGGAAATATTCCAGCTTAAAAAACGTGTTGAAAAGGCTCAGCTCGAATATGAAGCAAATAAATTATTAGAAACACAATCTAAAAAGGAGGAAGAAAATGAATCCAAAAATCAATAATGATTTATCCGCATTAAGGCGTAAGGCGTCGGAAGGCTCAATCTACACTTTTGCCAAGATGTATTTATCAGCACACTTGAAGTTCGAGCCTTCGGAAGCTCATAAGGAGATATATACTGAACTTCAAAAAGCTTCCAATAATCGAGGCATAAAGCTTGCCGTAGCGGCGCCAAGATATTTCGGAAAGTCTACGCTTATCACGTTAATCTATGTTCTATATAGCATATGTTATAGTAAAGAGAAATTTATCATCATAATCTCCAACACTGCCTCTCAGGCAATCCATACGCTCGATAATATAAAGCGAGAATTTCTCCAAAATGAAAGGTTAAGAGAAGATTTTCCTTATGTTTTTGGAGATGGCCAAATAAAACCTGGGCGATGGCAGCAAGATGATATTATTACTTGTAATGGTATCCAGATTATAGCGCTAGGCTCGAATCAACAGATTCGCGGCCGGAGGTTTGGCGTTTCCAGGCCTACGCTTATCATTGCAGATGATCTTGAAAATACGAAAAGTATTCTTTCAAGCGAGCTGCGAGACAAACTTAAGGAACAGTTCAATAAAGCAGTTCTTAAGGCTGGATCGGAGGAGACTAATTTTATCTTTATCGGAAATTTATTTCATCCACATTCGCTTTTAAGTGAATATGTAAGTCCAAATATGAATGTTCTGTGGTCAAAAAAGGTATATTCTGCGATATGCGTATGGCCGATAAGGATGGATCTCTGGGATAAGTGTAACAATATTCGATGCGGAAAAGACAAAAGCGAAGGAGACGTAGGCCCATTGGCAGCACGGAAATTCTATGAGAAGAATGCACAGCTTATGAATGACGGCGCTAAGCTTCTCTGGCCCAGTCGCTACGATCTTTATGAACTCATGGAGATGTATTATGAGAATGAGTTAAGTTTCATGTCCGAGATGCAGAACGAGCCTCGCAATCCTAAAGACTGCCCATTTAATGTAGATAAATTTAAATATTGGAGTGACAGTCATTCATCTACACAGGATTTATTACGCACGTTGGGAGAAGGGGTAAATTTCTTCGGGGCATGCGATCCCAGCATGGCAACTAGTAGCAATGGCGACTATTCTGCTATCGTAGTTTTGGCACGTACCGAAGAAGGAGATTTATATATTGTAGAGGCCGATATCAAACGTAGACAGCCTAATGCGATCATCGATGACATAGTTGCCTACCATAGAGCTTATAGCTTTCAACTATTTGCAGTCGAGTCTAATAATTTTCAAGAGCTTATGATTAGACAACTTGAAACAAAAGCTAAAGAGATGAAACAATATATATCAATCGAGCGAGTTAAAAATACTTCAAACAAAGAGGCGCGTATCAAGTCGCTTCAACCGCTATTTCACAATGGCACCGTATGTTTTAATAGGAATGACTTAGATCTTCTTAAGGAATGTCTATATTTTCCGAAAGGAAAAAATGATGATGGGCTTGATGCGCTTGAAATGGCAGTTCGAATCAGCGAGGAACTTCCACGGGTACAGACTTTTACTATTGGAAGAGATAGAGATGATGATGGCTGGTACAATGATTATCGAAAAAATTTCGGCTGGCCGTCGTTATATTAAAAGGAGACTAAAATGAAGATTAAAATAAAAGGCTGTATTTTGTGGTATGTTGATGAGGATAACAAAACCTATAACCCGGGGCTTATTCTTATAAACCTTGCTATTGATGATGAGATATCCGATATCACAATGAAGCTGAGAGCAGCGGGGCGTAGAGTTCGTATCTTTACTTCACACCTTGTGGATGATATACGGGAATTGCCGCGTCTTGACCAGCCAATTGATCATGGACTGAAGGGATATAGCTATGATTCGTGGTTGATGTGGTGATCTTATATCGGATGTCTGTATGTCGATATTAAAAATTCAATAGCTTAGATACTGTAGTATTGAAAGCTTTCGCAAGCTTTTCTAAGGTATTTAAGGTAGGCGAAGAGGGCTTCTTGCTTTCTAGGCGCTGAATATATTTGTATTCTAAATCAGCCAGAGAAGCCAACTCCTCTTGTGTTAACTTCTTTTTGCTACGTAACTTTTTTAAGTGTTTTCCGAATTCAATATTAATATTTTCCACACTATAATTCTCCCACAAAAACACACACATTGACACCCACGATAGTAGGTGTTAAAATTACTTATTACCTTGCTATTTAAGCAGATATATGCCCTACTGTTGATAGGCTTAAAACAGAGTCGGGAATGGCATAATTTATGAAGCAAGAAAGCATTACACAAATTTCTAAGAAAAGAGAACGATTTGATGTTAGGGCTCTTGAGCGCTATGAGTTTGTTAGCTATATAGTCGATTATTTAAAGAATAGTATTGGTGTTACTATAAATTCCCCAAATTACTCCAACCGCCTTGCCTTTTATAATGGTTCCATTAACGATAAAAATAAACAATTACCTGTTGCAATAGTAGGATATGGTGGATCTGGTACCGACTTAAGAGATTTGCCTACACCCTTACAAACAGAGCTTTTACCTTTGGTATTTGAGCATTGGAATAAGATATCTTCTGGCAATAGTTCAGTTCCGCTTCTGATATTGGGTTATAGTTTCGATGAGGTATTCCTAAGGAAAATCCGCCTGCTTAAAATAGCAATTCCGGATATCCGCTTGATACAGTTTATTAATGTTTACCGCTTTGAATCTATGGGAGAGCGTTTCCAGCGTCTAAAAGAGCATTATGAAGGAAATCTTACTAAAACTCTGAAGATAAAAAACGAAGTAATGGATCTTCAATCGGCAGTAGTTGAATATATTAAGGCGGGAGGAGAATTAGGAGGATATAGTTATGATGTTCTTGATTTTGAAGTACCTGCAGGCGAAGGAACGAAGAAATCCGAGGTCATCGATATCTTAGCTCTTGAGCGCAAACGTAAATGGCTTACAGTTATAGAGCTTAAATATGAAAAGTTGCTTAATGCAAGGTTACAAAGCGTAATCTTCCAAGTGCTTGATTATTGTAATTGGATCGAAGATCATAAAAGAGGCCTTGCGATGCTTTTCCCAAAACATGTAATTGACGTGCGTAGGCGGACAAGGCTTATTTTAATCAATGGTCCGGAAAAGTTTCCGGAATTCCATGAAAAATTCGCCAAAGCATGTAATCTCCATGACCGTTATCAGGAAATAGAGTTTTATTTTACAAATGACCAGCTACCGCTTCAATTTAACCAGTTTGCCAGGTTATCAAAGCCTCAACTAAAGCGTTGACAAAGCCTTATAATGGGTATATACTAATCTAAAATATAAAAAAGGGGTCCTGAGTTGAAGGGGGAACCTGGACGTTAAAAAAGAAAAACCTTTGCCTGTGAAGATGGCAAGGGTTTTTTTATTTTCGGGTATTTCAAGGAGAAGAATGCTAAAAAGAACAAATTTTGTTAAAAGTCTACAAAAACAAACCGCTGCCTATTTCAGGAAAAAAGGTTATGCCACAGGAGGACGAAGCTATATTTTAAAGGACTATGAAGATTGGAAGAAAAATATAATTACTCTTGAGGTCGCTGCATATATTGATGAAAAAAGAAAAGAGTCTGCTGGAAAGGTTCCATTTCCGCTCCACAAATATATCCACCATGGTTTAAGCTCGCAGGCCTGCCTTTTTAATTTAATCGGGCCACTCCTAGTTGAGGAAGATTTTTCAGCGCTAAAAGAGATTCTTGGGCTTTCCGGATTAAGCCTCCAAGGTAATATTAATTCAGCGGAATTTGAGTTTTCTGTAAGGGAGATATTTAATGAAGATAGAGGTCAGCCTACTTCAATCGATCTATACATACAAAGCGATAGGGGCGAGAAGGTCTTTATCGAGTTTAAATTTACAGAAGCAGAATTTGGAACATGTTCAGTATACGAGAATGGTGATTGCGATGGTTTGAATCCCGATCAAGATCTAGACTTATGCTATTTGCATAGGCTACATAGAAAATATATGAGCCTAATGAAAAAATACGAGCTGCTTAAAAATTATGAATATTGCCCCTTTACCGAATTTTATCAGGCATACCGTTTGCTATTAAATGCCTTAGAGGCCCAAGGCCAGTGCTATTTTCTGCTAATTCATGATAAAAGGAATCCGACATTTTTTGTGCAGGATGGCACACTGGAAAGAGGCAGGTTTATCCGTTTCAAAAACTTACTTCCAGCGGAAATTAGAAAAAAAATATTTATTTTAAATATTCAAATGATCGACGAATATCTTAAAAAGCATAGAAAATTTGCTTGGTTGACGGAATTTGAAGAAAAATACCTATAAAGGAGAATTATGAATATTAAAGATCGCTACGAGTTATTAAAAGCTAAGGTGAGTAAGCGAAAAAAGGAATTTGATCTATTTATTAATATGCTTGAAAAAGAAAGCAGTTGGCTTACTAGCCCGGCAAGCACCAGATTCCATTTGAATAAAGAAGGAGGGCTGTTAGAGCATAGCGTAGGTGTTACAGAGACGCTTCTTAAGCTGCGCGAAACACTTGCTCCTCAGTTGTCTGAAGAGTCTTGTGTTATCGTAGGTTTATTCCATGATGTTGGTAAAATCGGCATGCCGGGTAAGCCAAGATATTTCAAGAACGACAATGAATGGGAAGTAAAGAATAGGGATATGACTTATAGGGTAAACCCCAAAGAAACCTATATGAATTTGGCTGCGCGAAGCCTGTATCTAATCGTCAAATATATCCCTTTATCAGACTCAGAAGCACAAGCTATCCTTTATCATGACGGTCAATATGTCGAAGCCAATAAAGAAGTAGCGCACAAAGAAACGCCTTTAACGCTCTTAGTGCATTTTGCTGATTGCTGGACAGCACATATATATGAGGAAGGATATAGTATTCAAGAAGGCACAGATTACTATGATAGGAAATAAACAATGGATAATAAGAAAATTGAATCTCCTGGGATTGAAGTCATAGAAAAATGGATTAGGGATACGATAGGCGGAAAGGATATAAAAATCCAACCAAATAAGGGCAGGAGTGCTAAATCAGATTTGTTGTTTGGTGCAGACATCTGTTTTAAATATAATGGCGAAGATTGGTATGTAGATGTAAAAGCATCTAATAAGAAATATGACGGAAACATCAGGATTACTTATCAAACAATCTATAAACTTAGGGAGGCAGATAGGCTGAATCGGTTTTTGATTGCAATTGTTGATAATACAGGTACAGACGAACAATGTATTCGATTATTTCATTTTTCTGATTTTTCTTCAATCCTTGGGGTAGAACCGCATTTTATCTTTCAGCAAAAAAAAGTTAGAGAATTTTTAAAAGGTGAAGATAATTCAGAAAGCGCTAAAGGGTGGCTCGATAGAAAAAATAATTATGGTAGAGATCTGAGTTATTTTGAGGGAAGCTTTAAGAAGACGGTAGAAGAAATTATTAAAGAAAAATATAAAAAATGACTATGAATATCTTGATTACCAATGATGACGGCATCTATTCTGAAGGTATTCGGGCCCTATACGAATCGCTTAAGACAATAGGGAAAGTTACTATTGTTGCACCTGATGCAGAAAAAAGTGCTGTTGGGCATGCAATTACGCTTTCTGATCCCTTAAGAGTTAAAAAGGTCAATAGAGGCGGAAAGTTCTTTGGTTATGCTACTACTGGTACTCCTGCTGATTGCGTAAAACTTGCGATCAGGGCATTACTAAAGAAAAAGCCGGATTTGATTGTTTCGGGGATTAATTTAGGCCCCAATGTGGGCTATAGCGTGCTATATTCAGGAACAGTTTCAGGGGCAACAGAAGGAGCGATTCTTGGTATACCGTCTTTTGCCATTTCCCTTACCACTTTTACTAATCCAGATTACAACTTTGCCGCTAAATTTGCTAAGAAACTTGCTAAACAGATTATTCAAAATAAAGGCTTACCAAAGGGTACACTCTTGAATGTTAATATCCCAGCTGTAAGTCAGAAATACATTAAGGGTGTTCGAATTGTCAAGCAGAGCGAGAAGGCCATAGAGGAACGTTTTGATAAGAGGGAAGATCCTCGTAAACGCACCTACTATTGGCTTACAGGAGAAGTCATCAAAGCAGATAGAAAAGAAGACGCCGATATTGAAACTATTAGAAATAACTATATTTCAATTACGCCTATTCATTGCGATATGACGAATTATGAGTTTATGGATAGATTAAAGGAATGGCGACCTCATCTTTAATATGTTCTTTAATTTTTTGATTTTAATTTAAGATGGGATTTATAATGAAATACAAAACGTACAAAAAGGTTTATAATCCACACGTGACCAGTTGTAAGCCAGCAGAAGAAGAAAAATTTGCAATTCTTATCCCTACTGATGATTGGACTAAACAAGAGAAGTTAAAGAGGTTTCTTAAAAAGAGAAAATGGACAACATGGGGTTTAGGAATAACATATCGCATCCGCCCACCTTCTCCAGCGCCTTACTATATATATTTTTTCCATAAGCGAATTGCTAAATATCGTGCATTATGTTCTAACATCTTAGGTACAAATGAGGTATCTTCAGAAAATATTCTTCCAGAATTTCGTGCTAAACGCGCGGCTTATAAAAATGAACTTATTATCGAGAGCATTGAAAAGATAAAAGAAATACCACTGAATGATTTTAAGAGTTTCAACAATCCTAAAAAATCAATTGATTATAATGTGCGAAAATTTGCTTATGTCACTAAAAGATGAAGAGCCTTTCTTGATTAATTTAAAATATATGCTATACTCTAATTACAATTAAATAGCAGTCCCGAGTTAGAAGGGGTAAATCCCGGACATTAAAAAAGTAAAACCTTCGTAGAAGAAATTTCTGTGAAGGTTTTTGTATTTATAGATAAGCGGTAAATTATGAGTAAAGCAGTTATTATAGTTATAGTATCAAGCCTGTGCATTTTTTTTAATAGCCACATTTTTGCAATAGAGCCTTCCATAGATGTCTCTGATTTAAAAGAATCTATATCCGAAAGAAATTACTATCAGGAAGAATATGAAATTATTGATAATATCCAGTTTGAGATTAAATATGATCCTGATAATTATACGAATTATGCAGCACTTGCTTTTTATTGTGATTATGTAGGCCTCTATGACAAGGCATTAGAGGCTATAAAATTACAAATAAAATATGCGTCTGAAAATGGAGATTGGGATGTTATCTATGGAAATCTTGCCAGGACCTATATTAACATTGGAAGAATAGACGAGGCTAAAAAACCTATACTTAAATCATTAAAATATAATCCTGAAAATATCATAAACCATGTACATTTATTAAATTTCTATGTTTTAAAGCAACAATACAAAGAAGCTGCTTCAGAGTTTAAAGTATTGAGCGGGATGGATAAAGATAAGGATTTCTATCATGATGTATATAAATGGTGTATTGGTAATGATAAAGATCCGAAAGATATGGTTCCGCTTTTTGAGGAAACTGTAAAAATTAATCCTGACAGTTATCTTGCCCATAGAGTGCTGGGAGTAGCATTGAGAGATTCTTCAAATGATATTAAAAAGGACCTGCCTGTAGTAATAAAGTCTCTCAATAAGGCACTGGAATTAAATCCAAAATATATCCCAACCTATATCGCTATAGCGAATACCTATATGTATATGGCTATAGCAACAAAAAAGAAGGCATATTACGATGACTCGCTAAGATGGCTAGGTAAAGCGTATAAACTGGACCCAGAAGATACAAGATTGGCATATGCTATAGGGTATACATATCTAAATATGGGGCAATATGACAAGGCAATAGAAAAGTTTGAATATGCGTATTATGGCGGGTATAACAATGAGGAGGTTCTTCAAATTTTAATAGGAGCTTATAATCAAAAAGCGTATATTTCACATTATAAGACAGGAATTAACCTGGAAAAGGGGCTTCAGACAATCAATAAGGCGATAATGTTAGATAAAAATAATGCAATGGTATTAAGTACGAAAGCGGAACTTTTATATAAAATGGGTAGATACGATGAAGCATATGAATATATTAAAAAAGGCATAAAATTAGAACCAAATGACCCTGAATTAAAGCAAGATTTAGTAAACATAGAAAAGGCTTTAAAAGAGGCTAAAAAATGAGCAGAAAGCAGCTGATAGTTATTTTAATTCTTGGCGTATGTATATTTTTATCGCTTAATTCTGCCTTAGCTGAAATCATCTATCCCATTTCTTCTAAAGAGGAGCTTCAATCTTTAGTAAGAGAGCTAAATAAGCAAAATATCAAGATGTCAGACTGGTATTACGATGAGGATATCAATCCTGGTGCCGACAAAACATTAGAAAAAGTCGAGAGTGGTGTTGAAAATGGAGAATTTTTTATTGAAGGGGCTAACGGAGGCGTTAAATTCTTCAAAATAGATATCAATAACGATGGAGCA
>Ga0172370_10001970_pt1 | contig 30278 bp, 22 predicted proteins | sample LakKiv5m_FD_114538 | JGI IMG/M metagenome (GOLD analysis project Ga0172370, IMG submission 114538) | Freshwater microbial communities from Kabuno Bay, South-Kivu, Congo - kab_022012_11.5m | ecosystem: Environmental > Aquatic > Freshwater > Lake | place: Democratic Republic of the Congo...
AGAATTCCTTAAACTGAGAGGTGAGCGCCGCGAACAGCAGCTGGCCGCCTACACCAATCAGCAAAAGATGATTTCGGATACGGAAAAGTTCATCGAACGGTTCCGCTACAAACCAACCAAATCGGTACAGGTGCAGTCGAGGATCAAGCAGCTCGCCAAGCTTGACAGGATAGAGATTGATGAGATCGACGGATCCACCATTCACATTAAATTCCCACCTGCTCCCCATGCAGGCACCATCGTGGTGGAGGCCGAAGATGTGTCAAAATTCTACGGGTCCCTGCATGTGCTGGATAAGGTAGGCATGATCATCCACCGAGGTGAGAAGGTGGCCTTTGTGGGCCGCAACGGCGAAGGGAAAACCACCCTTGCCAGGATCATCATGGGGGAGCTGGAGCATGATGGAGACTGCAAAACCGGTCATGGTGTTAAGATCGGCTATTACGCCCAGAATCAGGCCGACATGCTGGATCCTGAGAAAACGGTTCTTGAAACAGTTGATTATGTGGCTGTGGGTGAGATCAGAACCAAAATGAGGGATATCCTGGGGGCTTTTCTGTTCAGCGGCGACGATATCGACAAGAAGGTATCGGTTTTGTCGGGTGGCGAAAGATCGAGGCTTGCCCTGGCCTGCATGCTCCTGGAACCCAGGAACCTGCTGGTCCTCGACGAACCGACCAACCATCTGGATCTGCGTTCAAAGCAGGTGCTTAAGGAGGCTCTGACGAAATTCAATGGGACGCTGATCCTGGTATCGCATGACAGGGATTTCCTCGATGGTCTCGTTGGAAAGATTTATGAATTCAGGCATAAAAAGGTAAAGGAGCATCCCGGCGATATTTATGAGTTCCTCAGGAAAAAGAAGATCTCCAGCCTTAGAGAGATAGAGCGTAAAGAAGTTAAAACCCAGGTAGCTGAAGAAATACAGGTTCCGGTATCCGACAACAAACAGCGATATGAGGAGAAAAAGGAGACCGAACGTGCGAAAAGGAAAGTCCAGGCCCGTATAAAAAAATCCGAAGAGAGGATTGAGGAGCTGGAGCAGAAGATCCATTTGATCGAGATGTTCCTGGCCGATCCGGAAAGCATGGCTGCCAACGTGGGGCCAGATCCCTTCGCAGAATATGAGCTGCTCAAGGCCGAACTCGACCGGGAGATGGAAGAGTGGGCTGCCGCGCATGACGAATTGCAGGGCATCCAATGATTCTTCTTTTTTTTATATATTTAGGGAAATCATCTCCCTATGAAATCAATCTCCTATTTTCTGGCAGCAACCCTGATAATGCTCAGTTTCGGTTGCAGGAAGAATTCAGTTGAATTGCCCGAGGCGCTCGTCAATGCCAAGGCTCAAGTTGAAGAAGGTTTCGCAGCACTGGACACCAGAATGGCTGCGGCCGTGGCCCATCTGAACACGGTCAGCCTCGACACGGTTCAGATCAGACTCAAACTTCAGGAGCTCATGGCCGCTTCTGGCAACGTATCGGAATTCTGTTTTGTGACGCCCGAAGGGATCCTTTCCATGATTGAACCTCCGGAATACTATTATTCTCAGGGAACCGACATCAGCAAACAGGATCATATCGTTAAATCGTACGAGACCAAACTGCCTGTTCTGAGCAAAACCTTTCAGGTGGTTGAGGGATATTACGCGGTGGCCTATATCCATCCGATCGTTCAGAATAATGAGATCAAAGGGGGAATTGTGGCCGTTATCATACCCGACTATTTTCTGGGTGAGATCATTGACCCGCTGGTGGCAGACGCCGATTTTGAAATGTGGGCCATGGAGAGCGGCGGAAGGATCATTTTCGACCAGGATGCAGAAGAGATCGGCCTCTATCTGTTCACTGATCCGCTTTATCAGGATTTTTCCGAACTACTGGAAGCCGGCCGCAAAATTGATGACCTTGACAGCGGCACCACCACCTACTCCTTTTACCAAACCGGCACCACCACTAAAGTCACCAAACTCACCTACTGGAATACCGTTAATATACACGGATCGCTTTGGAAGATGGTGTGGGTGAAAGCTATGTAGAGACGCATATATGCGTCTCTACCTGACATGACGTTTCCCAAATCTCGCTTTCGCGTAAACCAGGTAAAAAGTCCCGACGATATTCACTGCATAATTGAGCCAGAGCGGCCACTGGAAGTCGCCGGTTTTGAGATTGCCGGCAGCGATGTAGATGAAGGTGAGGAATACTCCGCCAGCCCACATAAGGAGAAACGACCAGTTGAAACTTGATACGTCGTGGGTGCGCCAGGTTTGCCACACCTGCGGTATGACACCGATGCTCAGCACAATGTTGCCAAACCATCCGACAATTTCCAGAAAATCCATACGGTCTGATTATTGTTTACCCGATCTCTGACGGACCACCTCAAACAACAGAACTGAGGCGGCTGCCGAAACATTCAGGGAAGCGATCTTTCCGGCCATCGGGATCCTCACGGTCTGGCCGCAAAGATCAAGAATTTCGCGGCTGATGCCAAGATCCTCAGAACCCATCACCAGGGCAACCGGGCCGCTGAAATCGCCCTCATAAAAGAGCTTTTCAGTCTTTTCGGTGGCTCCCGTGATCACCAGTCCCGAGTCCTTCAGATATTTCACCGATCTGATCAGATCAGGTGTCCTGCAAACCGGAATCAGACTTAAAGCACCGGCTGACGTCTTCATTGCATCCGGATTGATCTGGGCACTCCCCTTTTCAGGCACCAGGATGGCATCGGCCCCTGCCGCTTCAGCGGAACGGGCGATGGCTCCCATATTCCTGACGTCGGTGATTCCGTCGAGGACCATGATCAGGGGATCCTTGCCCGATTCAAACACTTGTGCAACCACTTCTTCCAGAGGTTGGTAGGTGACCAGGGCAGTAAATGCAATGATTCCCTGATGGTTCTTCCGGGTGATACGGTTCAGTTTCTCAACCGGAACAAACTGATAGGGAATTCCTGAATCGCGGATCAGCTTCAGAATTCCATGGAACTGATCCCCCTGTAATCCCTTGCGCAACAATACCTTTTCAATGTTCCGGCCGGCTTCGACCGCTTCCTGCACCGGGCGCAACCCGAACAGGATATCCTGTGTTTCTGTCATAAGCTGAATATTTTTCCCCTGCGCCAGGTGGTAACGGCTGTATTCCACAGACTCCGGTACTCTTCCGATCGCCTGAGGGTGAAATCATAACCCCACCAATAATCCTGCGTCAGGTTAAATTCAAATTCGATTTTTTGCTCAGTGGTAGTGCTTTCGTAGGTCCAGGTTTCCCTTGTTTCGGTCCTTTTCACCTGTGTGGGCGGACCAAAGATCACGTAGATCATCCCCCGGTCTGTTTTCCAGCCCTGTCGAGAAGATGGGAAATAGAGGTTGGCAAAGACCACGCGGTTATAAAATACCCGGATCAGATCGCGCGCATTGGCATAGGTCTTACCGGCGCCGAGCCAGTAATCGTCCACGCTCTTCTTTAGGTCCTTTACCGAAATCAGTTTCTGGTACTCTTCCCGTGTGGTCAGATACTGCAAGGGAGGAAGCATATCCTCCGGCTGTGTGATTTGCGGATACCGTTCCCCAAACTGGGTGAGGCACAACCCATGAGAGCGGTCATTACCAAAATGGAAAACATAGATCCCTTCACCTCCGAGCTTATATTGCAGCTGGCCCGAATAGGCCTGCGCAAATGTTGAATCCGGAAGGGGCACATTATCAGGCTGATCCGTCAGAGAAAAGGGAGGCAACGGCAGCAAATTCCTGGGTGCATACACCGAAACAAAAATTCTGTCGGAAGGAGGATTTTCCCTGATGATCCGGAAAGTCTCGCCTGGATAATAGAATGACTCAAAAGCCACATGGTTGCCTGGCTGGTTCAGAAGGAGCCAGTTCTGCCGGCCCTCCTCAGTGACCCTGTCGACCAGCAGAAAATCCCTTGCGGCGGATTTCCGGATATCGTCCTCCAGGGTAACATCCAGCAGATAGGTCTTGCCCCTCTCGGTTGGGATCTTAACAGAGGCAATGATTGCATCCTCCACAGATTCGCGGCTGATGGTGAAGGAGGCAGTATCCATCGCGGCGATTTCCCGGTTCTCATAGCTGCTGTAAAGCGTGTAGTAGAGCTTGACCCGGGCCTGATCCTTTACCTCAGGATTGGCCTGATTGAAGATCACCTCGCTGGCCATAACCTTGAAAAAGAGCATGCTCTCCTGATCCCCAGAATGGTATACACTGAACTGTGGATGAAGGATCAGCTTGCCGGGATTATACAGCACCAGCGGGCGATCAGACTTAACAGCGGTCCTGAACTGAAGGCAGGAGGTAAATAGAAGGAGAAAGGAGAAAGGATAAAGGAGAAGGTGAGCTCTTTTCATACAGGCCATTTTTGATAGGGGTTTAAGGCCAGATTCAGGTTGGAGTATCGGCGGTCAGGCGTAACCTCCTCGCCGATCCAGTCGGGGAGTTCGGGTTGGTCCGACTCACTTTCCAGTTCAACCTCAGCAATCAGAAGCCCTTCATTATCGCCGAAGAACTCATCCACTTCCCATGTAAAATTATTGTAATCAATTACATACCGATTTTTTTCAACTAAAGGAGTCTTTACCATTTCCATCAGCTGCAAGCCCTCATCCAATGGAATCTCATATTCAAATTCACTCCTTGAAATTCCCCGTGTAGCACCTTTAATGGTCAGCCAGGCTTTGTCCCCGCTGATCCGGATCCGGATCGTCCGTCCGGGATCGGTCGACAGATATCCCTGCCTGATGGATGTTTTAACCGCCTTGTGCCTGATTTGTTCCCAGGACTCCCGATTTACCAGATATTTGCGTTCTATCTCCATCAGCGCTGGGCGGCAAATTGTCTCATATCCTGTCCCGACGGACCCTGGAACACCCGCAGGTCAAATTCCGGCATGATGGCCAGAATATGGTCGAACAGATCGCTCTGGATATTCTCATAATGTTCCCATTCCTTGTCGGTGCAGAACACATACACCTCAATCGGAATACCTTTTTCAGACGGCTGCAGCTGCCTTACCAGAAAGGTCATTTCCTGGTTGATCTTCGGGTGGTTCCTGAGGTACATTTCTAGATATTTTCTGAAAATCCCCAGATTGGTCAGGTTGGAACCAAACCCCGGAAGCGACGGGTCAGCGCCATATTTGGCCTGATCCATCTTGATCTGCTTTCGGCTCGACTGGATATATTCCCTGATCAGCCCGATCTTCTCGAGGTGGTCGAGCTGCTCTTCGGTGCAAAAATGGACTGAACCCATATCAATCGTGACAAACCGTTTGATCCTCCTGCCGTTTGATTCCTCCATGCCGCGCCAGTTCTGCACATGCTCCGAAACCAGCGAATAGGTGGGCAGGGTTGTGATGGTTTTGTCGAAATTCTCAATCTTGACTGTATTGACCGTGATATCCAGAATGGTGCCGTCGGCACCCCTGGAAGGAATGGTTACCCAATCGCCGATCCTGACCATCTTGTTGACTGACAACTGAATAGAAGCAACCAAACCAAGCAACGTATCCTTGAAAACCAGTACCAGGACGGCGACAAAGGCACCCAGGCCGGTAAAGAATCCCTTCAGGTGGAAATTGAAGAATATAGAGAGGGTCCATACAAAAGCGATGACCACCAGAATAAATTGCAGCACCTGAATGTATCCCTTGATCGGCACTCGGCCTGCAATGTCCATCGACTGATTGTACACCAGATTGGCTGCGTTCAGCGCTGCAATGATGACCATCACGCCGATGATGATCATATAAACGCTGGTGGCATCGCGGAAGAATTCGATCCATCCGGTGATGATCTTAAGAACAGCCTCATCCTCCACTCCTGCATAGATCCCCCCAAACACATGCGGGATCATATAAAAAACAACCACGGCCGGCACCAGGTGGGCTATCTTGCGGAAGACACCCTTTTCCAGGAGGATATCGTCAAAGGTGGTGGTTGTACGTCTGACAAGCCGGTGAACAATAGAGACCAGGACAACCCGTGTGACCCGGTCGATAAAAAACCCCAGGATCATCAGGAAGGCCATGAGTATGGCCACATGGAAAATTTGCCCGAGCGGACCGGTTATACCGATCCGGGTTAGCCACTCGGAGATCAGTTCGATCAGTTTTTTCAGACTCTCGCCCATAACTGTTGCAGAGTATTGGTTTTCCTTTTGCCAAAAATACAATGTAATTTACCTTTACCGATGCTAATCTCCAAAAACAACCCCGATGAAAAAGCTTATTTTCCTGATGGTATGCCTGATCTCCCTGGAAGTCAAAGCCCAGGTGGCATTTGATGATTACTTTACCGGCACTACTCTGAGGTTCGATTACAACCGGTGCGGAACCGCAACAACAGAGCAGGTTTTCTTTATACAGTTGAAACAGGAGGGGATCTGGTCGGGTCCGAAATCAGCCCTGACAGATCCTTTTGATTGGGGTGAATACCGGGTCGAATTATACGACAAGGCTACGGGCAAGATGATCTATTCAAGGGGATATGCCGGACTCTACAGCGAATGGCAGACAACCGCCGAGGCTAAGAATACCCAGAGATGTTTTTATGAAACTGTGCTGGTACCCAGTCCGAAGAAGCCGGCAACGCTTGTATTGCTGAGCCGCGACAGGAAAACGAAGCTGAACCGGGTATTTGAATATCCGGTTAATCCTGAATCCTATTTCATCAGTAAGGAAAAAGGTCCGGTTTACCCGACAACCAAGGTGATTGACGCCGGAGATCCTGCCCGCAAGGTGGATGTGGTGTTTATCCCCGACGGATTCACTCCGGCAGAGATGGGAAAATTCAGCGAGGCAGTGAAGAAATTCGCCAAAGGGCTTTTGGATACGCCGCCATTCAGCAACCATTCAAACGCTTTCAACATCTGGCAGGTTGAGGCCCCTTCTGTGGAATCGGGCACTGATATTCCGGGTAAGGGCATTTACAAGGAGACCATTCTGAACACCAGTTTTTACACTTTCGACAGCGAGCGGTACAACATGACCTATAACATCAAGGCCGTAAGGGATGTGGCCGCGAATGCCCCGTATGATGTGATCGTTATCCTGGTGAATTCCGAGAAGTACGGCGGAGGCGGGGTATACAATTATTACGGCTGCTTTACCGCCTTCAATGCACAATCCGTAGGAGTCTTCGTTCATGAATTCGGCCACTGCTTTACCTGGCTGGCTGATGAGTATTACACCAGCGATGTAGCCTACAGTGATTATATCGACATGAGCGTGGAGCCGATCCAGCCGAATATCACCAACCTGGTGGATTTCAGTAAAAAATGGAAAAGCATGGTGAAACCTTCCACCCCCGTCCCCACCCCCCGTACCGATGAGTACAAGGGAGTGGTGGGCGTTTATGAGGGCGGTTTGTACAGCGCCAAAGGAATTTACAGCCCCATGAACAAGTGTAAGATGAACTGGCTCGGTGATCCCTTTTGTCCGGTTTGTTCAAAAACCATCGAGGGGATGATCAGCTATTACACCCGCTAGATAAAGCGCTCCCTTTTCTGAAGGCTCGTAAGTCCGCTCAGCAACGCCAGGATGATCCCCACAAACAGGATGATCCGGTTGTCGTGAACAATGGAACTCCAGGCTGTTTCACTCATCCCGTCGGGGATGGTGAAGGGGTTCAGGAACAGGTTCCATTTGGTCCTTGAGATGGCTTCGCTTAGCGCCAGGAAAATCACGCCTATAATGATCATCACCACCCCGGTGCCGATCCCGTTCTTGATAAACGTTGAGAGCAGGAACGCGAGGCTCCCCATGAAGAATATCGGGAACATCAGGTGCCAGGCCATGTTGAATATCGGGAACCTGATCAGCGACCAGGAGCAGAACAGCGACAGAAGCACAAGGATCAGGAATACCACCAGATAGATCAATATCAGTCTGACCAGCCATACCTTATACCGGTAGTCGGGAATGCCGAACAGGATCTCCAGTATCCGTGTGTCCTCGTCATTTTGTATGCCGAAGACCGTTGGATAGAAGATCAGCAGCATCCCCGGGTAGATCAGCAGGTTGTAAATGGTTCCAGGATTGATGTTTCCCCTCGAAAAGAGGGAGATCAGCAGCACGATCACGAAGAATGCGATCGAGGCCAGCGAGAACCAGATAAACTTGTTGGCGAATATGATTTTAAGGTTGTACCGGATCATGCTGTAGATCCAGTTCCAGATAATTTTCAGTCGGGTGCTTTTCATGTCAGATCACTTTCTTCAACATCCACAAATAGGAATCTTCCAGCAAAGGCTGAACAGGAATAGCCTCGGGAGTCGGCTGAGTTTCAGCCAGCAGCCTTACGCGAATTTTCTGTCCGTCGCGCATGTGGTGTACCACCTTATACTGCTCCGACAGCTCGTCGAATTCCTGCATGCCAACCTCCACCTGCCAAACATGTCCCTTAGCCGTGTGTGCCATGTCCTCAGGAGCCCCCAGATACACCAGATCACCCCTGTCGAGCACCGCAACGCGGTTGCAGGAACTTGAAATATCCTCGATGATATGGGTGGAGAAAATAACCACGCGGTCGCGCGACAGCTCGACCAGCAGGTTCCTGAACCGGATCCTTTCTCTGGGATCAAGACCTGCTGTAGGCTCGTCAACCACCAGAATTCTAGGCAGGTGCAGCAGGATCTGGGCAATCCCGATCCTCTGCTTCATCCCGCCGGAATAACTTCCGATCTTTTCATCCTTGTGCTCGAGCATGTGAACTGATGCAAGCACATAGTCGACCCGTTCACCACGGAGAGCCGGATCCTTCAATCCTTTCAGAATACCCTGATAATGCAGGTATTCACCGGCGGTCATGTTTTCATACATCCCGAACTCCTGAGGCAGATAACCGATCAGCCCCTGCAGTTCCTCCCGTTTTTCCTGGGTATCGACTCCGCTGATCCAGATCTTGCCATAGCTCTGCTCGAGTATGCCGCAGATGATCCTCATCAGGGTGGTTTTACCGGCACCATTGGGGCCCAGCAAACCAAACATCCCGTTACCGATCTCCATCGAAACTCCCTTAAGCGCCTTGAACGGCTTTTTCTTGGTCCCGATTACCGGGATGGCCTGAACCAGGCGGTACCAACCCCTCCGGATCCTTCCGAACCTGCCGGTGATCCGGTTCACGTTGACCTTATCCCGGGCCAGTCTCAGGGAAGTAGTGTATATGATCAGGCCTAGATACCAGAAAAATGCGATGATGATCTCAAGGGCCAGATTATGCCATCTGGAATGGAACAGCACGCCGCAAAACGCCGGGAATCCCCAGGTGAACAGGAACTTAAGTGTTCTGTTCACAAATCCCGACAATCTTCCTTTCCACTTGTGGTCAAGGAATTTTCCGAGAGGGGCATAAATGCCCATCAGCATGAACCAGGTGGGGATGGAGAGCAGGAAGGTCCAGAATCCAGATTCGAGGAAAATAAACACGAAATAGAACATGAATCCCAGGATCGGGATCTGCCAGATCATATTCTCCAGATCTTTCCATGTGGCATAGTCCTTCTCCATTCCGAATCTTTTGCGGATATCCAGTCCTGCCTTCCACTGGCGGGCAAAACGGCCGTCGCGTTCATAGATCTTTACAAGGTTCTTGACCTCAATGATGATTGGCTCACCTTCGGGTATTGCTTTGTCGCTCGCCTTCCTCAGACTGTTCAGGATGAACCAGAGGGAGGCCGGAACGCCGACAATAACCAGGAGGAACTGAACCAGCTGCCAGATGAACCTGTCGGTGGTAAAATAGATCAGCACCGATAAACCGATCATCAGGCCATACATGAACACCTTGATCAGAGTGCTCTGGCTTCGCATCCAGGTCAGAGCATTTTCGAGTCCCGAATAGAAAGTGGGGATAAACACCAATGTCAGTATTGTACTCACGGTGAGACCCCCAATTACGGTTACGGCAAACGGCGCTCCGATCAGGCTTACATATTCCGATTTGCCCATTGCCATCGGGACCATAGCCACGATGGTTGTTCCGGCCGTGATCATGATCGGCCGCAACCTTGCCAGTCCGGCCGTCAGGAGCGCCCTCGTTTTCCGGGCTCCGTTCTTCCGGAGGATCTTGGTGTAGTCGATCAGAATGATCCCGTTATTCACCACGATCCCGATGAGGATGATGAATCCGGTAAGGGTATTGGCATTGATCAGCGAATTGCCTGTGAATAATATCGCCAGGAATGACCCGATGCCTGCCAGGGGTATCGAGAAGAGCAGAACGAAGGGGGTGCTCAGTGATTCAAATACCGCCGCCATGATCATGAAGATCAGGATAAATGCGGCAGCAATCAGGAAATAGAAATCCTGGAACTGATTCTCTTCGTGCTGAACCTCAACTGCCACTCCTGCCGGAATGGTAAGACTGGACACCAGATTGTCGACCTCAGCCCTTGCGGCATCCAGCAAAGGCTTGGAGCCATTGGTTTCGGAGTCGAACCGGTAGGTCATCTGGATCTGTTTTTCCTGGTTGAGGCGGTTGATCTGCCCCATGCCGGTGGCGAAATAAACGTGGGCCAGGTCGGTAAGGCGATGACGGGCTCCGTCGGAAGAAGGAACGTACAAATCCTGCAGGTCTGACATCGACCGCTTCTGGTTTTCCTCCTCCTGTTCAGCCACCTTTGGCTCATATTTGATCAGAATATCATACTCTTCCTCGGATTGTTTAAAAGTAACACCGGTTGAGAATTCCGTTGGGAAAGAGCTGAGTTCCGACATCACGGAATTCAGCTGGACATTTCTTTCGCCCATTTCCCGGGTATTGAAATCCATCCTCACCTCCGGACGGTTATCCTGCACCTGGAGGTTCACAGACTGGATATTGGTGAGATCTTCAAGGTAGTACTGAATATCTTCGGCCACTGCCTTCATCAGGGTAAAATCCTGACCTTTTATCAGGATCTTCTCCTGTTGCACGCCGATACCCATGAAGGATTCGATTCCGCCCATTTGGGGTGCTCCACCCCCTGATGAGCCGCCGCCTGAAAATCCGCCGCTGGATGAGAACTGCTGGAATTCATAATCGACCAGCGGAATATTCTGCAACCTGCGTTCAATGTCGGATTTGATCTCTGGAAGCTTGCGGTCTTTTATCTTCTGATATTTTTCAACCAGGGTGATCCGTACAGTTGCCTGAGCTTCCTGGGTTTCCGTAACGATCTCCTCCTTTTCGGGCAGATCCATCAGGCGCTCCTCGATGGTCCTTACGGCCATATCGGTATTGTCAAGTGTGGTTCCCTGCGGCATGGTGATGGCCACACGTACCTCCCTTGTTTCGGCCTCCCTGAGCGTATTGGTTGAAACCGCCAATGCACCGAACAAACTGATAAAGAAAAGCACCAGCCCCCCGATGACCGTCACGGCCGGATTCCTCAGTGAGGATTTCAGGATCAGAAGATACACCTGAATCAGCCGCTGATGAAGATGAACCTTCTCAAAGACGGGCGGCGTATCGCCAGGCTTGCTCTTAAGTACAAAATGGGCAAGCATGGGAATCAGGATGAGAGCGACGAGCATGGAGACCAGAAGCGTAGAGATAATGGAGATTCCAATATTTCCGCCAAGGATCCTGACGAGGTAATTATCAGAAAAAAGGAAGGGCAGAAAAACGGTAACAGTGGTCAGTGTTGAGGCAAAAACAGACCTCCACACCTCCTTTGTGCCGCTGGTAATCGAAAGTTCTGCCGATTCACCCCTCCCCGCGTGCCGGTATATATTCTCCAGCACCACCACGCTGTTGTCGACCAGCATACCGATCGCCAGGGCCATCCCCACCAGGGTAAGGCTGTTGATCGTGATCCCTGCCGCATAGAACAGGTTAAAGGCAACATACACCGAAACGGGTATCGAAACCGCAATACTCACCACCAACCGGATCTTTTTCAGGAAGATCCAGAGGATAAAGATTGCCAGCAGCCCGCCTGTAATTGCCAGGTTGACAATGTCGTCGATGTTCTTTTTCATCGTTTCGGCGGTATTGTCCTGGATCTTGATCTCCAGTTCAAGGGGCTTCAGCTCTTTATTGAGCTGGGCAACAGTCTCCTTAATGGATTCCGACAAGTCGATGATGTTCACCTGAGCATCGGCAACCAGAGTCATGGTTACCGACTCCATGCCATTCACACGGGAATAGGAGGTCTGCTCCTTCACCCCGAAATAGACACTGGCCACATCCTTCAGAAGGACAGGCCCGGCCTCCTTGATCACGAGGTTCTCGATCTCACGGGTATCGGTATAATCGCTGGAAACATGCACAAAATGGACACGGTTCCCGGAGTAAACATTTCCCACATAGGTTCGGTCGCGGCCATTTTGAGAAATGGCGTTCCTCACCTGGAAGGGGGTAATTCCGTAAGCATCGCAGGCATCCTTGTTCAAAGTGATCTCCAGGGTTTTCTCCTGGCCCCCGAACACGGTGACGCCGGCCACACCGTCGATATTTTCAATTCGCTTGGTTACCTTCTCGTCAGTCAGCTGCCGTACACGATTCACTCCGCCGGTGCCCCTGACCTCCAGAGACATCACCTGATTAGCCGCCTGCAGAAGGTCAACCTTCTGGACGGTCACGGTGAACCCTTCGGGCAGGGAGTTGCGAACCTCATCGATTCGCTCCTGCAGTTTCAGCTGGGCATATTTCAGGTCGGTTTTCGGGGTATAGGACACATAGATCACCCCGCGCCTCTGGGCTGCCGTTGAGGTCAGTTCCTCGATTCCCGGCAGTCCGCCGATCGCACCCTCCAGGGGGATCACCGCCTGCTTTTCCATGTAGCCCGGATCCACCTCAGTCTGGGCGGAAACCTGGACTACCAGGTAAGGTTCCGTGGCGTTCGGAAACAGCTCAATAGCCAGCTGTTTATATGAGACCACCCCGAGCAGGGTGAGCCCAATGAATACCATCGAGATCAGAACCTTCCTGTTGATGATGAAATTCATCAGGCAACCTCCTGTTTATTTGATTGTTCCTTAAACCGGCTGCCTATTGCCAACCTGTCGAGAACATCATAAACACATGGAATCACAATCAGTGTCAAAATCGTACTTGTCACCATCCCGCCGATCACTGCTAGGGCCATCGGAGACCTGAGTGAGACGCTCTGGCCGAAGCCGATCGTCATTGGGAGCAAGCCCAGGATGGTTGTGAGACTGGTCATCAGGATCGGACGGATACGCTGATGACCTGCCTGCAGTATTGCATCCCGGCGGTTCATTCCGCCCGCCCTCAGCTGATTGATCGCATCGAGCAGGATGATCGCGTTGTTTACCGCGATACCCGCCAACATGATGATCCCGATGTAGGCCATCATGTTAAATGATTTGCCCAGGAGAAAGAACAGCAGCACTGTACCGACCCCTGCCAAAGGAATGGTGAGCATCACCGTGAATGGATGTATCAGTGATTCAAATTGTGAAGCCAGAACCATGTACACAAGGATCAGCGAAAGAATCAGCGCAAAGCCCAGGTTTTTCATCGATTCCCTGCGTTTGAGCTCTTCGCCTGCCTGCCTGATGGAATAACCCGGAGGCAGTACCACTCCCGCCAGGGAAGTTTCAACATCACGGATCACCTGGTCGCCCGGCTTGTTCCCCTTCATCTGCGCAGTCACCTGCCCCACCCGGCTTTGATTGGTCCGGATGATCTCCTTAGGTGCGGTTACCTCCCTGATGGTGGCCACCTCACTCAGACGGACCGTGCTGGTACCCACTTTCAATTCTATGTCGTCGAGCTGCCCTACCTCAATATCCGGAAGTTTTATCCGGATATCGGTCATTTCACCCTTGTAATCAAATTGGCCGGCTGAGGTTCCGGTCAGGATCTGGGTCACCTGACTGATAATCTGATCAATGGTGATATTATACATTCCTGCCCGGTACCGGTCGATCACCAGTTCTACCTCGGGAGCACCCGGTTTAATGCTGGTTTCAACGTTAAACAGGTCAGGATTTCCGTTCATGATCTGCTGAACCTCACCCGTTATCCGGTTGATCTGGTCGAACTCGTCCCCAACAACCTCCACCTTCACCGGCGCTTCGTCGGTTCCGAGGGTAGCCTGCAGGGCTGTTTCATCCATGACAAAACTGAACTCGATCTCGGGCATGGTCTGGAAAAGCTTGCCCAGCTCATTGATCAGGACATCCACCGATCGTGTGGTTTCATCAGCGAGCTTGATCTTCATCGAGGCGGCATTCTCATTTTCAAACACAGAGAAGGCATCGGACGAGCTGGCCGATGGTCCCACCCTTACATAAATATCTTTCAGATCGGCCCCAAGCAGTTCACGGATCATCGGTTCGATGGTATTGCATGCCTGGTCGGTCCGTACCAGCTGGGTTCCTTCGGGAAGCTTCAGATCAACGGTGAATTCCCTTGCCTCCGTACGGGGCATGAACTCGCTGCCAATCGGTTTGATCAGCATGGCAGACCCTGCCATCAGAATCAGAGCAAAAAGAATAACTAACCATTTAACTCTAAGCACTTTATCCAGGAAGGCCGGATACCATTTGAACCCGATCGACTTAACCTGCTTATTGGCAGCTACCGGCTTGATAAAGCGGTCGAACAGCATCGGGATCACCAGGATGGCGACCAACAGGGAACAGATCAGGGAAAAGGCCACAGTCCAGGCCTGGTCCTTGAACAGCTCACCCGAGGCTCCGTGGAGATATACGATCGGCAGGAACACCACGATGGTGGTGAGCGTAGAGGCTGTAATGGCACCACCCACCTGGGAGGCACCCTTGATTGCGGCCTCGCGGATCGTCAGTCCCCGTTCGAGGTTCCGGAAAATATTTTCGAGAATTACAATGGAGTTGTCAACCAGCATTCCGGCGCCGAGAGCAAGTCCGCCCAGCGTCATTATATTGATAGTCAGACCATTGAAATACATCAGGTTAAAAGTCGCAATGATTGAGATCGGAATAGCCACACTGGCGATCAGGGTGGTTCCAATCCTTCGCAGGAAGACGAACAGGATGAATACGGCAAGCAGGATCCCCAGGATAGCGGTGTTTTTCACCTCATTGATGGCCGAGGATATAAAGGTTCCCTGATCCTGTACCACCTGGAAAGTGTATCCAGGAAGGGCTTTTTCAATTTTTTTAAATTCATCCTTCAGCTGTTCCACCGCCTTCACGGTATTATAGCTGGGCTCCTTGTAAATGGCGAGGCCCAGGGCTCTCTGACCATTAAACCGCACGATGTTCTCGGGGTCCTTATTCTTAAACTCAACCGTGGCTACGTCTTTCAGGAACACCGGTACACGGTTCGTTGCCAGCGAGGTGGTGCCAGTGGTGGTACCGGTGGCTGCGGTAGCCTGCTTAAAGCCTACGATCAGGCTTGATATATCATTCAGATTGGCAAATACGCTGACGCCCTTGATCACATACTGGGTTCCCATCTCCACGATGGATCCTCCGGAAACATTACGGTTGTAATTTGTGATCTGGGAGGTGATATCGTTCGCGGTAATCCCGAACGCATTCAGAAGGTAAGGATTGGTACTGATCAGCACTTCCTTCACTTCCTGACCCTCGAGCTGTACGTCGGCAACCCCCTCAAGCCTGACGAGCTCATTACGGATATAGTTTTCACCGATACGCCTCAGCTCATCGAGGTCGGTGAGCGACTCATGCTGCATTGAAACCAGCATCACCGGCGATTCATTCGGATTATGCTGAGTGATCAGCAGCTCTTCGATATCACTGTTCTGAGAATAGGTCCCCAGGGCTTTCTGGAGTTCAAGGAAGGCATCGTCCATATCCTTGTTCCAGGCATACTCAACAGTGACCTGCGCGGTTCCCACACGGGTTACCGAAGAGACCCCCACCACCTGGCTTTGCCGGATGCAGACCGATTCGATCGGATCAACGAACAGCTTCTCAACCTCCTCCGGAGGCCTTTCACCCGCCTTGATCTCAACATAAATCCGCGGATTGTTCAATTCCGGGAACAGGTCCGTGCCCAGCTTGCCAAACGAAATGTATCCCAGCAGAACCACTGCCAGGATAAACATCGTGACCGTTACCGGGTACCTGACGGAAAACTCGGTTATCTTTCTCATAACTGATCGGATGTGCCCGGTTAACGGACGATTTTAACTTTCGAACGGTTCCCGAGGGTCTCAAAACCTTCGATCACCACACGGTCATTCATCTGCAAACCACGGATAATCTCAACGGAATCAGGATTCTCCAAACCTGTGGTAATAACCCTTTCATTGGCGGTATTCTGATCAACTACATATACAGTTTTCCCCCGCTGGCGGGATACGATGATATTTTTCGGGATCACAATGGTGCTGTCCTTCCGCTGCGTAATGATCTCAGCCTTGATGTAGGACCCGGGCCTCAGTTTCAGGTCATCATTCTGGATGGTGAGCGTGCCCTTGAAGTTCCTGGTATCCGGACTGATTGCCGGCGACATCTGGCTGATCATGCCATACAGGGTATCATCCGGCAGGGCATAGTTTAACACTCTGACCTTTTGATTCACTGATACATGAGCAAGGTTCTTCTCGGGAAGCTGGAAATCCATGTAAAGCTTTTTGTAATCCATCAGCTTTACCAGCGACTGGCCGCTGGCCAGCTTAATACCCTGGGTAAAGAAGGGGAGGTCCACGATCACACCTTCAAAGGGCGCCTTAACCTGCATCTTGGCAAGCGACAACTCCGCGCCGTTATAAGTGTATTGCGCATTGATCACCGACTGTTCGGCGGTGCTCAGTTCCCTCAGGGTTGCGCCGCCCTTGTCATACAGTGATTTCTGCTTTTCATATTCGTTCTTGGTAACATCCAGGTTCAGTTTCTTGGCATCGATCTGGATATTGTTCACATACTCCTCATCCTCAAACTTTACAATAACTTCTCCTGCCCTCACACGGTCACCAAGGGCCCAGGGCCGGCCGGTGCGCGGATTATTCTGGAGAAGATAGCGGCCCGACATTTCCGATTTCAGTTCCACTTCACGTGTCGGATATACTGTTCCGTTGGTTTCAATAAACTCCTCAATCGACGAGGGACGAACATCAAGAACAGCCACCGGCACTGCAACTTCAGTTTCGGCATCGGCCTGCTGGTTCCGGCAACCATTGATTGAGAACAGTGCAATACCGGAAAGTAATAATGCAAACAGGGGGTTTCGGAAGGATTTCATATCAGTGGGTTATTTAATAATCGTGGGTACTATGGATGTTTTGGTTTCCCAGTCATACAGGGACTGGATCTTCATATTCAGGAGCTCCAGCTTGTAGTTGATCTGGGCATTGACCAGGTCGAGTTTTTTTGACGACAGCTGATTCTGGAAGAGGTTCAGGTCCATACCGGTAAGGTCGCCAGTTTTATACCTTTCCAGATTGATATCATAGGTAAGCTGGGCATTCCTGACACTCTGCTCGGCAATGGTGATCTGGTTCAGCAGGTTCTGGAGATTCCTGTATACCTGCCTGACCGTCTGGATGATCGTATTTTTTTGATCCTCGTAATTTACATTCTGTGTCTCAATACTGGCCTGAGTAGCCTTGATCCTTGCCTTCTTCTCACCCCAGTCGAAGATCGGGATCTGGAGGGTCAGGGAGATGTCCTCGTTATCCGTAGGGTTTTTGTATACCTGAGGGAAGGCCTCATTATCACCGAACAACCCGACCGAAAGATTCAGGTTTCCGGCAAATTCATTGATCGCCATGGTGCGGATCATCTCAAACTGGGCAGTTTCAATGCTGATCTGCCTCTGCCTTAATTCCATCCTGTTTTTCAGGGCAAAATCAATGGCTTTTTCAAGATCCACCGGAACGGAATCGACAACCGGGTCGGCCAATACGCTCATATCCCCAAAAATGTCCATCCCTACAAGGATTTTGAAGTTATCCTTTCCGTTTTCAAGTGACACCTTGTAATTCTCCCAGCTCGACTTACTGGAGGCCAGGTTCAGTTCGGCCTGATACAGCTCCTCGAGCCTCGAAAGTCCGCCCTCAACCTTATTCTTGATAATTTCATAGTTACGCTTCTGATTCTCATACTCCTCAAGCGCGATCTGAACCCTCATCTGCTGGTTGTACACCGAATAGAACTGCTGGGCAACCGACCTTTCAAGCTGCAGCATCTGCAGGTTGAAGTTCAGCTGTGAGTTTTCATAATCCAGCTCAAGCGATTTCATGGCCAGCTTGGTCCGGTTATAGGTAAACAGCGGCTGATTGTATTGCAGGTAAAGGTTGTTGGTGAAGGTTTTTGTGGTTTTGTCGGAGAATTCACTGTAGGCCCTTTGCCATCCGAACTTATTGGAAACGGCAAATGTACCATCTGTCCAGACGATCGGCTGCGAAAGGGTAAAGGTACCCGAGCTCGAAAGGTTTTGTTGTGTGTTCCAATCGGCAAATCGTTCGTCGAAGACCCTGTTATTACTGTAACCCAGAGGGTTCAGCGTCAGTTTGAAGTTCGACTTAAGGGCTGCCTCCTGAGCGTTGAGCAGCTGCTCGCTTCGCTCAAGGTTCAGCTGGACAATCCTGATATCCGGACTGTTCTTGGATGCAATGAGCAAAGCATCCTGTAATTTGATCAGCTGCTGAGCCGGCAGCGAAACTGACAATAACAGGCCTGAGATCAGGCAGATGAATCTAATTTTATTTCTCATATAGACAGGTTTTTCTCGATTATTGTTGTTTGATCCATTTGATGGCATCGGCGACCACCGTTTTCCCGCCATTCTTGTCATTGATCATGACCCTGGCTGTATCAGCCTCATAATAGAATGATCCCAGAAGGTTCCAGCCGGTTTCGGCCGTTTTGAGCGATAATGTTATGTCCTCGCTCCCCTCTGCATGGAAGACGGTATAATGATATTCATCGGTGATTTCAGGCATGGAACCCGGGCCGCCCATCATGCCGGGACCGCCCTGGCGGCTGTTTTGTCCGCCACCGCCCCTGAAGGAGCCCATTCGTGCAATATTGGGATTCAGGTACGTATACACCTCGTAATAGCCTGGTTTGGTAATGACGGTCCTCCATTCGGCTGTCAGATTGCCATCACCGGATTTCACATAGACGGCTGATCTGATCAGGTCTCCGTAAAATCCCGACTGGATAACCGGAGTCCAGAATTGTGGCGGCGGCCTGAAAGAGAGCGCCTTGTAGGGCACGCTCTCATCCGTTTTGTTGATCTTCAGCCATTTGACCAGCCTGCTCTCAGTGGCCTGTCCGGAGGTTGAAAATCCAGTTTCTTCATTGTCGACGATGATCTCGCCGGTATTGCTGATGGTATTAAACACTTCGACCGGTTTCAATCCCTCAATGGGTTCGAATCCCCTGATCTGCTCGAGCTGCGGGAACGGATAGCCGATATTGTTGGGCAGATTGTTGGATATCATGGTATTGATACTCATCGCCCTTGGCTGATCATCGAGTACGTATCCCACTTTAAAGGCTGCGTTGGCAGGCAGAATGAGAAATTTTTCGGTACCGGTATTTCTGCCGGCCAGGGCAAAGGTGGGACCGCCGCGCATCCCGCCGCCGCCACCGCGGCCTCCCATACCACCGCGGCCTGCACGGAGCGAGATCTGGATCAGACCACCCTCCTGCGATGGATTGCTGATATCAAACAAGAGCTGATAGCGGGTGCGGTCTTCCTGCTGAACCTCCACCACCCTGACCTTGCCCACCAGGTATCCCGGAAGGGCTTTCGCATGGTACCAGCGCTCTGCAAGGGAATCCGGACTCATCCCGAACCGGTTCCTGAAATCAACCGTCAGGGAATCAAGATCCAGCGTCCGGTATCTGTATTTTTCAAGCTCTGAAAGCAAAAATGGCATGAAGTTCTCCGATCCGGCAACCGCTTCAAGGTAGGTGAAGAAATATTTTCCTTTGGCGTCAATCACCTGCCGCAAAGCCAGATTATCCATCTCCGACCCCAGCAATTGTGCAAAGGTTTTCCGCTGAAGTTCCACATTTGCCTGTTCAGCGGCGCTGAGGCCACTGCCTGTCCCCTGTCCCATGCCGCCGAAGCCCTGATCGGAAGAATTGGTTATATAAGCCTCGAGTCCGGTATTCAGGATCGGATATTTGCCGGAGCCGATATGGTTGATAAAGGTGTAATACTGAGGAAACAGGGAGAATTTCTTATCAGATGAGGTACTGTTATTCCGGTTCGGCTCCATTCCAAACCGGAAATCTCCACCGGAAGTTCCGGGATTAAAGTTATCGGACAGAAAGTTTCTCAGAACCCTGAGCTGAATCTCCTTTTCCGACAGCGATTCCTCGTTTTGTTTGCTTCTTTTCTCAGTTTGTTTGTATTCCTGTGAGAATCCGGCCCGGCTGAGCATGCTCCCCCGCTCAGGAAGGAACACCATCTCAGGTTGCAGAAAATCGCGGTTCTTGATCCATAACCGGTAATATGAATAGAATTGCACCGGCACCTCAACCAGCTTCAGCCGCGGAAATGAGTACTTAAGCCCGAGTCTTCTCTCCACATCCTGCATCATTTCACTGACGATCCGGGGAAGTGTGTCCTGAATGGAATCCAGCGTTGAGCTGAAATAATCATGGCCCTTGAAGATGCTGAGCTCATACCGGATGTTACCTGCCTCCAGTGACCGGTCTTCATACGGACCGATAATGAGGGTCATGCCGGGCAGCTGGTTCTCGGGTCTGAACACCCATTGATTGCCTGATCTCTCCACCGGCCCCTGCATAATGGGCTGCAGTCCCTCTTTGGTTTCCACCGTGGCGGTAAACTTCGTAAAGTTCCACGAGGGCAGAACACTGAGGGTGGTTCCGTGCAGAACACCGGGCTGCGGATACCATGAAGATTCTGGGGTGAGTAGAACATAGTCGGGTTCAAGAATAGCAAACCGCTTGCGGATGGCAATGATAAAATCGGGACCCCACTTCTCCTCGGCCTGCTCCTTTTTGATATCAAGGTAGCAGCTCCGTTCATCGATGGCACCTTTGTAAACAAACTCGGCATTGACTTTCTCACCCTGGCTCAATGAGGCGGGCAGATTGAATATAACCAGATGCCTTTCCCTTTCAAATTTTGTATCGGTGCCGTTGATCAGTAGCTTCTCGAGCTCAAACCCCGGATTCAGGGAAAAAGCCGTTTTTGATACCGCCGTCTGATTCCGGTTGATCAGTGTCTCTTTTGCCGTAATACTCAGCTGACTGCCATGGTGCCGGATCGAGAGATCAGTGGATTCATTGCTGAGGACCAGCAGGTTATTGTTCTGATCATTCAGCGTGATCATCTCCTTTCTCACCTTATTGTCATTGGACGTTTTCCCTGCATAAACCGCGAGGGCTCCTGCACCTGCTGCGCCGCAGGTAATCATCATCACCCAGGCCATCAAAGACAGAAACCTTGACTGAGGCAGGCGCTTCAGCAGCAGAATGGAACCACTGATGAAGGAGAGTCCAAAAAGCAGATATATCATCCTCTGCAACAACAACTTACCTTCATAACCAAAACCGATCTGATCGGAATGGATCAGTGGCAGCCTGAAACCGATATAATCAAACACATAATCGAAATGGTCCTTACCGTAAAACATCACCAGTCCGGTGTAACCCAAAAGGATCACGAGGGCTATGGCCTGGTTCTTGACCAGCGACATTATCACAAAGGAGAATCCGAGGATAAATATCAGGGAGGGAAGACTGATAATCAGCGGGTAATAGAAGTAAGCCGCCAAATCCACAGGAATGCCCGACACGGCCATGTTGATGATCAGAGCCAGCAGCAAGGCCAGCAGGTTCAGAACAATGAACACGATAAGCACCCCGATGGTCTTGCCCCACACATAGGCCCAGTTGGTCATTGAGCGGGTGTAGATCACCTCGGATGTATCCAGCTTCTTATCCCTTTTCAGAAAATCCAGCGCCAGAAACATGGCGATAAACGCCTGGCTGAGGCTAAGGATCAGCATGTTGAAATAGGGAATATTGGCCGGAATGGCTTTTACGGCCCAGTTGCCACCTCCGTCCTGCAGCATGCCGATATTGATTCCAAACAGGAACAGAAGGATAAGCCCGGAGAATATCCTGAAGAACCAGCTTCTGAAGAGGATCAGGATCTCAAACCAGGCGATGATCCAGATGGTACGTAGGGTTTTCATGCTAATATTCCTGTTGGGGTTGATTCAGAACAAGTTCCATATAATAAACATACGCATGCTCAAGGTTCGGCTCAATCAGAATGGACGGATACTCGCCCGTATCATGAGCCACAACCTGCAAATCCCAGCCATTGACTGCCGGGATGGTTGAGATCACATTGAATTTTTCCTTGATTTCCTCAAACTCTTTGTTCGAGACAGACATCTGGAACACATGCCCGCGGGTTTTCGCGATCAGCTCATCCGGCGGTCCCTCGAAAACAAGGTTGCCATGGTCGAGCAAGGCCATGCTGCGGCAGGTACTGGAAATATCCCCAACAATATGAGTTGAGAGAATAATGATCATCTCCTGCTCGGTCATTTTTGAAAGAAGATTCCTGAAGCGGATCCTTTCATCCGGGTCCAGACCGGTAGTCGGTTCGTCGACAATCACGATCTTCGGATTCCCGATCAATGCCTGGGCAATACCCAACCGACGCTTCATCCCCCCGGAAAGCCTGCCGGCCTTGCGGTCGCGGGCCTCAAAAAGTCCAACCTGCTCAAGCATTTTTTCTACCTCCTGGTTTCGTTCCTTCCTGTTCTTTAACCCTGCCAGCCGGGCAGAATAATCCAGAAATTCCCAGGTGCTGTATTTAGCGAAAAAACGAAAATCCTGCGGCAGGTATCCCAGAAGAGTTCTCACCTCACGCCGGTGCTTCTGCAGGTCCATCCCGTTCACAAAAACCTTTCCGGTGGAAGGTTTCATCAGGGTAACCAGAATTCTCATCAGAGTCGATTTCCCGGCTCCGTTCGGCCCGAGCAGACCAAACATCCCGTCCTCAATGGTCAGGTTGATATCCGACAAAGCCTTGTTGCCGTTTTTATATACCTTGTTCAGGTGTTCAATGCGGATTTCCACGGGGATAGATTGAGTTTAGCTGTTGGATAGCAGTTTAGTCTGTAAGTTTAATGGATAAACTTGTTAAAAGTTGTTAAAAAAAAAGAATCGCACCAGGTTCCGGCACGATTCTTTCATTCGCCAAATTTTGTTCTTTATTCCTTAAAATCAGCCTTATCCAGTTTCCTTCCAAGGTAATACCCGGTAACCAATCCCAGACCGCCGCACACAAACACAATCCCGACCACGAGAAGTGCAAACATGTCGTCGTTGATTTGTGACTGATAATTGGCCAAATAAAGAATATAGGAGATGATGAACCCGATGCCGGTGCCTATGATCAGCGAACCGGCTTTCAGGGAGAACCGGAGGCTGGAGGTGCGGCCGCGTGCCTCTTTCTCCTTACCGGCAAAAAACAGGGAGGAATTGGCCCCTTTTTCTATCAGACTGAGCCGCTCGCGGTTACGCGTGGCAAAATAGAAATAGAAAATCCCGAAAACAGAGGCAAAAAAGGCGATGAATGTCAATGCAACTTCCATAATTTCAGTTTTTGAATTTTACCTTTTGACGCATAGGCCGGGAGCCGGTTACAATTTGTAACCACCTTACCCCCCGGCCGTCTAATAGTGCATGGATCATCAGAGGGAACTTGAATGTATCAGGGAGGTGCTTTCGGGCCAGACCCAGCGGTTTGCGCCGCTGGTTGAGGCCTACCAGACCGGTGCATTCAACCTTTGCTGGAAAATTTTGGGTAACCGGGATGATGCCCGCGACTGCACACAGGAAGCCTTTATCAAGGCTTATGAATCCCTGGGGAGCTTCAGGCAGGACGCCAGATTTTCCACCTGGTTCTACCGGATCGTTTACAATGTTTGCATCTCCAGGATCCGGAAAGAGGGCCGCGAAAAGAAGGTGGATATCGATCTGGTCAGGGATCCCGGTACGGAGGTTGATAATGAGGGAATCGGTTCACTGAACCGGGAGGACATGCAAATGTTACTTGACAAGGCCTATAAGGTGCTGGATGCAGATGAGCTCTTCCTGATCGACCGGTTCTATCACGGAGATGCCTCGGTGGATGAGCTTTCGCAGATGACCCGGCTGTCGGTAAGCAATGTTAAGGTCAAACTTTACCGGGCCCGTTTGAAAATGAAGCAGGAAATCAGTGTATTTTTGAAAGAGGAGGCAGAGATATGGCAGACAAGGATGTGATCCGCAAATTGGTGATGACGGAAGAGATCCGCAAAGCACCTGATGATCTGTTGGATTCGGTCATGAGCCGGATTGAAAAAATGCCCGCTCATCAGCCGGTCAGGCCCTTCAGCCCGCCCAAATGGCTGAAATGGGGAATCCCGTCAGTGCTGGGAATCAGCTTTCTGCTCACCTTGATTTTTGGCAAAAGCTCAGGAAACTATACCCTTGCGATGCCCGATTTAACTACAGGGATCAACGTTGGACATGCCCGTGACCGGATTGCCGATCTGGCCGGTTCACTGAGGTTTCCCGACCTTTCCCTTCCGGAATCTTTTGTTTGGATTTGCCTCGGCTCCCTGATCTTGTTCTGGGCCTTCTTCGCTTTGAACCGCTTCCTGGAAAAGAGGTAAAGTGATAGATCCACTCATCCACTTATCCACTCATCCACAAGTGTCAGAGTGTCTTACTTCGGCGCCAGTCTGTACAGCACCACAGCAATCAGCGAATAGACGAAATTCGGCAGCCACACCGCCATCCAGGGCGCCAGGTCACCCGCCCGGGCAAATTCTTTGGAAACCTGCATAAATAAAATGTAGGAGAAGCTCAGCGCAATACCAAAACCAATATGCATGCCCATCCCACCTCTGATCTTCCGGCTGGAAAGAGCCACCCCGATCACCGTCAGGATAAATACCGCAAAGGGCCCGGCGTACCTTCGGTGCTTCTCGATCTCGTAATACACATCCCCGTGTCCCCTCGACAGTTCCAGGGCGATGAACTTTCGCAATCTGGGAGTCGTCATGGCCTCCACCACATTACTGTTCCGGTTGAACTCTGTCGGCCGCAGATTAAGGGCTGAATCCATTGCAGGCCCTGAGGTTATGGTCTCCTTCAAACCGTCCAGGGTACGGATCCAGTAATTATGAATGTGCCAGGTCTGGTTCACCGAATCCCACCGGATATAATCGGCCATCATCTTGGATTTCAGTTCCCCGTCCTCAAATTTTTCCATGGAAAAGCGACTTCCGTACCCCGATCTGGCATTGTAATTCTCAACATAGATGAACACCCCCGGATCGATCTGTTTGTGAATATCCCGCTCCACGCCTGAAGTGGGTTTATCAATGTATTTCTGCTCAAACTCCAGCCTGCGGATGGAGGTGTGCGGAATCGCGTAATTCGCCAGAACAAAACTAAAAATGGCAATGATAGCGGCCGAGACCATGTAGGGAAGCAGCATCCTGCGGTAACTGATACCGGTGGAAAGGATAGCGGTGATCTCGCTGTGTATCGACATCTTCGAGGTAAAGAAGATCACGGAAATGAACACGAACAGATAGCTGAACAGATTGGAGAAATAGGGAATAAAGTTCAGGTAATAATCTGTCAGGATCAGTCGCAGCGGGGCCTTGTTGTTGATGAAATCATCCACCCGCTCGGAAAAGTCGAACACGATCGCGACCAGGATAATCAGACCAAGCGCCAGGAAAAAGGTTCCCAGGAACTTCTTCATGATATAGATATCCAGCCGCTTGATCATGTTTACAACCGGTTGTTCAGTTTAGGGACCATGACCGATTTCCAGGCAGAAAAATCGCCCGAGAGGATATGTTTTCTTGCTTCCCTCACCAGGCTCAGATAGAATGCCAGATTGTGAATGCTCGCGATCTGGGCCCCCAGCCTTTCGCCGGTGGTGATCAGGTGTCTCAGGTAAGCTTTCGAATATACCCTGTCAGCCTCAGAGGTTCCCTCTTCATCCAGGGGTGTAAAATCAAATTTCCATTTCTCATTCTTGATATTCATGATTCCCCTGGAGGTGAATAACATACCATTTCTTCCATTCCGGGTTGGCATCACGCAGTCAAACATATCCACCCCCAACGCGATCCCCTCAAGAATATTGACAGGCGTTCCAACCCCCATCAGATAACGGGGTTTTTCCGCCGGAAGTATACCGTTAACAATTTCGATCATTGAGTACATGTCCTCCACCGGTTCTCCTACCGACAATCCGCCGATGGCATTGGCCTCCATCCCCTGACGGGCAATGAACTCGGCCGAGCGCTTGCGCAGATCGGGATAAACGCTGCCCTGAACTATGGGAAGGAAGTATTGCTCATGGCCATAGAGCGGTTCGGTCTCCGTGAAACGGGCAATACCCCGCTCGAGCCAGTCGTGCGTGAGCTCCATCGAGTTCCTGGCATACTTTTCATCGCAGGGATAGGGCGTGCACTCGTCAAAAGCCATCGTCAGGTCACTTCCGATCTGCCGCTGGATATCAACCACGCCTTCCGGACTGAACAGATGCCTTGAACCGTCGATATGGGATGAAAACCAGGCCCCCTCCGCGGTCAGCTTCCGGTTCGCAGCCATGCTGAAAACCTGATATCCTCCGCTGTCGGTGAGAATGGTACGGTCCCAGTTCATGAATTTGTGCAGCCCGCCTGCTTCACGCATCACTTCCATGCCCGGTTTCAGGTATAAATGATAGGTGTTGCCCAGGATCACCGGGGCATTGATATCTTCCCTCAATTCACTCTGATGAACCGCCTTCACCGTGGCGCCGGTACCCACCGGCATAAAAACGGGAGTCTGCACGGTACCATGACCCGTTACAAACTCCCCCGCCCTCGCTGCGCTCTTCCCGTCTTTGGCTTCAATCTTGAAATTCATCTCTTTGGAAAATGGTAAAGATATTGCTTTTTAAGACTATCTTTGGGAGCCGATCTGCGGATTACCTTTTGTTTTTGACTGCTTCTATCTATGATTCAAGTAATTACCGACTTATTTACCATATCTTTTGATCGTTGGTCTGATTTTCTTTTTCTCTCTGTCGCCGCTCTTACTTTCATCGCATTTATCATCCAAATCTTCTTTTATCTGGGCCTATATCTGAAGGTTCACCGTCATAAACCGGCCAACCTGAAAACCACGATGGACCCGGTTACCGTGATCATTTGCGCAAAAAATGAGGCCGAAAACCTGAAAAAGTTCCTGCCATTGGTTCTTGAGCAGGAGTATCCCACATTTCAGGTGGTGGTGGTAAATGACGGATCCAGGGATGAAACACCCGAACTGCTGGCCGTATTTGAAAAAAAATACCCGCACCTGTACGTCACCCACATTGACCATACCCACCCCTATCCGCATGCCAAGAAACTTGCTCAGACGATCGGGATCAAGGCCGCCAAATATGATCAGCTCCTGTTCATCGATGCCGATTGCAGACCGGCCAGTCCCCACTGGATCGAGCTGATGCAGAGACATTTTCATCCGAGAACCGAGATCATCCTGGGATATGGGGCCTATGAGCGTGAGAAGGGATTCACCAACAAATTCATCCGGACCGATACTGCCTGGATTGCCCAGCAATACCTGGCCTTTGCGATCAAAAGGAAACCATTCATGGGGGTCGGAAGAAATCTTGCCTACCGACGTTCCCTCTTTTTCAATAACAAGGGATTTGCCAACCAGCTGCACCTGCAGTCGGGCGACGACGACCTGTTCGTGAATCAGACTGCCACCGGTGAAAACACGGCCGTGGAGTACCACCCCGACAGTTACACCTATTCAGAGCCCAAGCACACCTTCAACGACTGGCTTCGGCAGAAGAGACGGCATCTGACCACAGGGTTCCATTACCGGAGCCTCCATAAATTCTATATCGCCCTGGAGGTGCTGTCGAGGGAATATTTCTACCTCAGCATCATTGTTCTGCTCGCTATGTGGAAATTACCGGGATACCTGATACTCCTGCTGCTGCTCAGGTGGATCATGCACCTTTGGGTGTTCAGGCTGACCATGAAAAAACTCGGAGAAAAAGGGATCTGGCTATTCTCGATCGTGTATGACCTGTTCATGCCTGCCATATCGGGATTCCTGATCCTGAAGTCGAAGACGAAAAAAAATAAAAAATTCAACTGGTAATGATTTCCGATCTATCCTACCGGGCCAGGCAGGACTACCTTCTGGTGCAGAAAGCTCAGCAGGGTGATCAGAACGCCTTTGCAGGACTTCTTTCAAAATACTGGGATTCAGTATTTTTTATGCTCCTGAAAATGGTCCACAATAAGGATGACGCGGAAGATCTTACGATCGAGGCTTTTGGTAAGGCATTCAAAAACCTCGACGGATACACACCTGATTTCGCCTTCAGCACCTGGCTTTTCAAGATCGCCAATAACAATGCGATCGATTATCTCCGCCGGCAGCACAACAAAACGGTCTCCATTGACAGCCAGGGCCGCGACGGCGACGACGATAACCCGATGCAGCTGCAGTCGGATGTTCTGGATCCGGAAGAAGAAATGATCCAGAAACAGAAATCCGAATTGCTGCAAATGGTGGTCAGCCAGCTCAAGCCCAGATACAGCCGGCTGGTCCAGCTCAGATATTTTGAGGAATACTCCTACGAGGAGATTGCCGAAACCCTTCAACTTCCGTTGGGCACGGTAAAAGCCCAGCTGTTCAGGGCGAAGGAGCTCCTCTACCAGATCATCAAAGCAAAAGAGGTGTAAAATTGAACCCGGTTGCCCCCTATTTTCCGGAATTCACCTCCGGACAGTATGAACAGCTTGCCAGGCTCGGACCGCTCTACAGGGAATGGAATGAGCGCATCAACGTCATTTCCCGCAAGGATATTGAGCACCTGTACCTCCATCACGTACTCCATTCACTGGCAATAGCGAAATTCATCCGGTTCAAACCGGGAACCCGGATACTCGATGCCGGCACAGGCGGCGGATTTCCCGGTATCCCGCTGGCTATCGCCTTTCCCGAGGCAGAATTCACGCTGGCGGATTCAATCGGCAAGAAGATCACCGTGGTGAATGCCATAGCTGCCGGAATTGGTCTTAAAAACGTATCAACCTTCAATGGCCGTGTGGAAAACATCCCGGGAAAGTTCGATTTTGTCGTCAGCCGGGCTGTCACCACCCTGCCTGAATTTAACGGATGGGTCAAGGGGAAGTTCAGCACAGAAAACAGGAACAGCCTCCCTAACGGAATCATCTACCTTAAGGGCGGCGATCTGGAGCAGGAATTGAAATCTTTTGCCGGAAATGCCCGGATCACTGATATATCACGATTTTTCAGCGATCCGTTTTTTGAAACAAAAAAAATTATTTTTGTCCCGGTGACCTGATTATGCAAAGATCTTTGGTAGTTATCATTTTATGTTTATCTTTGCGAACCAATTTTTAGGATAGATACGATAATGAAAAGGACATTTCAACCCTCGAACACCAAGCGGAAGAACAAACATGGCTTCCGTGAGAGAATGGCCACCCCGGGCGGACGTGCAGTTCTGGCTGCAAGGCGTGCAAAAGGACGTAAGAAACTCAGCGTTTCTGACGAACCCAACCTGAAGAAGTCATAAAGAGGATTGCTCCTTACAAGATATCAAATCCCTGCCTGATACGGCGGGGATTTTTATTTTCTGACATACAGACTGAACCATTCTGAGCCCGACGGAACCTCCCGGTACATTCTCCTCAGAATATCAAGGTAGGGATAATCACCTGAACCGGGATTCAGTGGCACCTTTTCCCCGGCAATCCATTTGACATTGAATTTTTCAACCAGGATGAAAAGTTCCTGCCCATTCAGGAGCTCCTCCACCTGTTTCATCAGCCGCTCCTCACTTCCGGCAAATTCGGGCTGCTGCATCCAGTCGAGGGGAAACGGATTACGGCTCTCGAGGAACCGGTATACAATGGCATTGTTGGGCCAAACCGCAAACCTGCCTGCCGGTGAACCGCAATCGTGGTAGATCCTGCGGATATCCTGCAGATAGGAGGCCAGCGCAGGATTGACCCTTACTCCGGCAAGATCCCTGAACAAGGTTCCTCCTTCAATGGTCAGCCTGGCCGTGGGAAGATCCCTGTAGTTGTTTTCTTTCTGGGCCTGCACATAGAGCCCCGTCAAAACCACCAGCAGGAACCCGGTCAGGTATACGGGCGTCCGGGATGCCTTCAAAGGAGGCAGATGTCTGATCAGTAAAAGCAGTGCGGAAACCGCCAGCAAGCCGGTGGCGAATACCGGCGCATTATCGCCGGCAGAAATGGAGGAGGTCCAGGCAAGGAGCAGAACCCACAGAATGAT